>OOCI01000022.1_pt1 | contig 154537 bp, 114 predicted proteins | sample 1671761 | NCBI WGS metagenome assembly OOCI01 (sample SAMN06348190, study PRJEB24527) | human gut metagenome | biome: human gut; feature: ankylosing spondylitis patient; material: feces | host: Homo sapiens | place: China | collected 2015-10
ACTTGAACCAAGGACCCTCTGATTAACAGTCAGATGCTCTAACCGACTGAGCTAACGAAGAGTGTTGTTTTTTCTCAAATGCGGTGCAAAATTAATAGGATATTTTGAAATATGCAATATCTTTGCAGAAAAATTTATCGAAATGGAGAAAATAATTGGATTAGGCAACGCTTTAGTCGATGTTTTGGCCACTTTTGAGAGTGATGAGGTCCTGAAACAGATGGGACTTCCGCGAGGTAGCATGACATTGATCGACGAAGAACGGTTCCACCTTATCACGGCATATTTTAAGGATCTGAAGACCTATAAGGCAGCAGGCGGCTCAGCCGGCAATGCCATCGGAGCTTTGGCAAGCCTGGGAGCTCCCAGTGGATTCATCGGGAAAATCGGTTCAGATTCTTATGGCGACTTCCTGAAAAGCACACTGGAGAGCAAAGGTATCGAAGAGCATCTGCTTGTCTCTTCTACCCTGCCTACAGGAATTGCTTCCACCTTTATATCCCAAAACGATGGAGAACGTACGTTTGGTACCTATTTGGGAGCCGCAGCCGCACTGAAGGCCGAAGATTTGTCGCTGGACATGTTCAAGGGATACACCTATCTGTTTGTCGAAGGTTATTTGGTACAAGACCACGACATGATTCTGCGGGCCGTAGAACTGGCCAAAGAAGCCGGATTGCAAGTCTGTCTGGATATGGCCAGCTATAATATAGTAGATGCAGACAGAGAATTCTTCTCGTTGCTGTTAAACAAATACGTGGACATTGTTTTTGCCAACGAAGAAGAAGCGAAAGCTTTTGCCGGCGGAACACCCGAAGAAGCCTTGGAAACCCTGGCGCAAACATGCAGCATAGCTATAGTGAAATTGGGAGCCCGCGGATCGTTGGTGCGCAAAGGGACTCAGATACTGGAGGTAGCACCAGTACAAGTGTCTAAAGTAGCCGATACGACAGGAGCAGGCGATTACTTTGCCGCCGGCTTTCTGTACGGACTGGTCACCGGCTGCTCACTCGAAAAATGTGCCCGCATCGCTTCCATACTTGCTGCGAAAGTCATTCAGGTCGTAGGAGCCGAACTTACCGCTGCCTGCTGGAAGGATATCAAAAAAGAGATCGAAAACTTATGAACAAGAACATTGTATGACGGATATGAATATGAAAAGATTTTGTAAAGTACGTTGGATCGCTCTGTTGTTGCTGATAGTGGCTGGCACAGCATTTCTGAGTTTCAAGAACAGTGACAACCGCAGTTTTCAGTTAGCCAAGAATATCGACATTTTCAGTTCAATCGTGAAAGAACTGGACTTGCTGTATGTAGATACGATTGATGCCAACAAAACGATCCGTGAGGGCATCGACGCCATGCTCTATTCGCTCGACCCCTATACGGCCTATTATCCCGAAGACGACCAGAGCGAACTGGAGCAGATGCTGAAGAACACCTATGGCGGTATCGGCTCCATCATCACCTGGAATACGAAACTGAAGCGTTCCATGATAGGCGAACCCTACGAAGGCATGCCGGCAGCCAAAGCCGGACTGAAGGCAGGCGATATCCTGATGGCCATCGACGGACAGGATCTGGAAGGAAAGAACAACCAGGAAATCAGTGAAATGCTCCGCGGCCAGGCAGGTACCAGCTTCAAGCTGACAGTGCAACGTCCGGGCGTGGAGAAACCACTGGAATTCGAACTGGTGCGCCGGGCCATCGAGCTGCCTATCATACCTTATTATACGAAACTGGAAAACAATGTGGGCTACATCAATCTCAGTACATTCTCAGGTAAACCTGCACGCGAATTCAAGCAGGCGTTCCTCGACCTGAAAAAGCAGGGCATCACCTCGCTGGTCATCGACCTGCGCAATAACGGCGGCGGATTGCTGGACGAGGCGGTAGATATTGCCAATTACTTCTTACCACGTGGAAAAACCTTAGTAACCACCCGAGGCAAAATCGAACAAATCAATATGTCCTACAAAACATTGCGCGAACCCATCGATTTGGATATCCCGTTGGCAGTGTTAGTCAATAGTTCTACGGCATCGGCTTCGGAAATCCTGGCCGGTTCATTACAGGACCTGGACCGTGCGGTGATTGTCGGTACACGCACGTACGGCAAGGGACTGGTACAGACCACACGCTCCCTGCCCTATGGCGGACAGATGAAGATCACGACCTCCAAATACTACATCCCCAGCGGACGCTGCGTGCAGGCCATCGATTACAAACATCGTAATGCCGACGGCAGCGTAGGTCGTATTCCTGACAGTCTGACAACGGTATTCCATACAGCAGCCGGACGCGAAGTGCGCGATGGTGGCGGCGTGACTCCCGATATACAGGTAGAGCAGGAGAAACTGCCCAACATTCTGTTCTATCTGGTGAACGACAACCTGATATTCGACTACGCCACACAGTATTGCCTGAAGCACGAAACCATTGCCGACGCCCAGCACTTCGAACTGACCGATGCCGACTATGCCGACTTCAAGGAGATGGTACGAAAGGCCGACTTCAAGTACGACCAACAGACAGAAAAGATATTGAAAAGCCTGAAGGAAATGGCCGAATTCGAAGGCTACCTGAAAGATGCCTCCGGCGAATTCGAAGCATTGGAGAAGAAGCTCCAGCATAACCTGGACCACGACCTGGATTATTTCGCAAAGGACATACGCAATATGATTTCCATCGAAATCCTGAAGCGTTACTATTATCAGAAAGGCAGCATCATCCAGCAGCTGAAGGATGACCCCGACCTGAAAGAGGCGTTAAAGGTATTGGGCGATACGGAAAAATATCACAGCCTGCTCAGCCCGAAGGCTACGGCTGACCTGGCGGTAGCAGAGAAGTAATACAACCTTAACAGGGGTTATCGTTTCTTCACCCAATACCCATTGCCATACCTTGTGTGTACCCTTTGCCCCAACTGGGCCAACAGGCGGCTGAACGAAGTACAAGAACAGTCTTTCAAGGCTGCGGGATTCTTCTGTTTTAATACGGCATAAATATCTGCCGCAGACATCAGGCGGGCACCTTGCTCGCCTGCCTCGGCAAACACAAAGCAGCTGCTTATAAGTTCTTCGGCGGGTGTCACACGGTAGAACGGACGGTTGGCTGCCTGAATTTCCGTCTCTTCGGCCTTGCTGAACCAACAACGCTCGTTACTGTTCAGTTCGTGCAGCAGTTGGGCATAAAGCTGGGCGTGGTCGATGGGCGTCGTACAGTCAATGGCATGCTCCACTTCCACACAAATGAAACGGCGGCTGCCCGAAAGGTCGGTCAGCAGGTCACGGCGGTTACTCGTGCCGATGAACGAGGCGATTCTTGGCAACGATTCGGCCGCACGGCGGTAGGCACGACGCACACGCAGGTCTTCCATCTGCATCAGGTTCTTTAGCTGGGGCATCCGGCTGACGGGAAGACGATCAAACTCGTCGAGGTTGATCAGACCGTAAGAGGCCAGTTTGTTCTCCGCCGACGAGGCGTTGGTCAGGTCGAAGCTCTCCGTGAAGTAATCACGCAGTTCTTTTGGAAGCAGCATACGGCAGAAAGTGGATTTACCCAAGCCCTGTGTAGGGCTGACCAGCAGCGGAGCCACACTGTTAGCCCTGCGGCCACGGTTGCCCGAGCCTGTCCACTGGGCTGTGACGGCCAGCATCCAGCGGTGGAAGGAGAGTATCCAAACGTCCTTATCGGAGACACGCCTTGCCAGTTCCGTCACACGGTCTTTGCCGTCCCATTCGGGCAGGTTCTTGAAATAGAGTTCGAAGGGATGGTAGGCTTGTACGTGGTCGGACTCCACATATCGCTTGATGTCACGATCCCAGCACTCCACACCGTTTTCGATGGCGCTGAGGGCAATACCGTTCAGGGTACGGCTGTCTACGGGTGTATAAGTAAGATGGTGAGCTTCATCGGCTTTTTCTGCATTCAGACGAGCACATTCCGTCCGCTCGGTCAGCAGGTTGTAGCGGAAGGCATAGTGCAGTTTCAAGTAGCGTGAGAGGCGTTGCATCATCCGCTTTTGCTTCGGTTCCTTTTCTCCTTTTTCTATATCTACAGGCTTGGGCTCTTTCGTAGCAGTTGGAACGGCTTCTATCCATTCCGTCACTTCATTCTGTCCGTTCAGGCTGAACATGCGCTTTTCAGGATTCTGCTGTTGCGACTTCCAAGTCAGGCGGACAGTGAACTCGCCGTCGCCTGTCACAAGAAAGACTTGTCCTTCGGGCAGACTGGAACAAGCACGGTTCAGATCGGCAAGCAGCCGGTCGTACGACGAAACGGATGGTTCTTCACGGAAAAAGAAATCTCTCAGTTGGCAAATCAGATTCATAGGTGTATTCTTTTTCTCGTAAAGATACGACATCAAAAAGGCGAAGTCAAGTATTTCAGCGTAAATAACGGACGATAATCAACCATAATCAACGGAAATCAACTTTACATTGCTTTCACAAATTGATTTCAGAGTTTATTGGCTGTGAATTCATTGTAAACTGTTTAAATTCAGTATTTTGCGATGAAACATGCATAGTTCCCGTATTTGTACGCTTTTGCTTTCACCCTAACTTATACATTTAAAGTAAGATACGACGATTGTGAAACCGTGAATCCATTTTAGGCTAAACGTATTTTTACTTATGGATGTGAAAGCATCGTTTTTAGTAAAACGGTGTTTTGTTCCTTGTAAAGCAATGCTTTCTTGAGAATAAAACGGTGTTTTGTGTCAAAGGGGGCATTGGAGAATAGGGAAGGTAATTTGGCTGGTATAAACATGGACTTGACGGGCGTAAAGAGGGACTTGGGAAGTGTAACTATGGACTTGGTGAAAGGAAATATTGAAAACTATGTTTTCATTTGTTTCTGCTTTCAACTTTCCCTATCTTTGCCAATACATTGTTTAAACTAAATAGGGCATGAAAAAATATTTATTATTGGGCTTTCTGCTGATAGCAGGGCTTTGTTGTACGTATGGGCAAGCCATTACGTCGGCTGAGGAGCCTAATCAGACACAGCGCGAACTAATAGAGCGCGGGTATGGTATGTTTGTTCATTTTGGGGTGAATACTTTCTCGGGCGATGAATGGTCGGACGGAACAGTGCCGGTGGATAAATATAACCCGACACGTTTGGATTGTGACCAGTGGGTGCGGGTGGCACGTGATGCTGGTTTCCGATATGTGTTGCTCGTAACGAAGCACCATGACGGTTTCTGCTTATGGGACAGCCAATATACGGATTACGATGTGGCCTCTTCGCCCGTTAAGACGGATGTGGTAAAGGCGGTTTCGGATGCCTGTCGGAAATATGGTCTTCAATTTGGTGTTTATTATTCCTTGTGGGACAGACACGAACCGTCGTATCGTGATAAGGATCCGAAGAAATATATCGACTATATGATTGGGCAGCTTCGGGAGTTGTTTTTGAACTATGGTCCGATTTGTGAACTATGGTTTGATGGCGGCTGGGACCGTCCTGTAAAGGATTGGGATCTTCCTCGTGTATATGCCGAGGTGAAGAAGATGCAACCTAACTGTGCTGTCGGGGTGAATCATACGGTAGTCGATCGTGAAGGAAGCCGTAAACATATTTTGCCGGATTCGATGCTGGTGGACAATAAGTATTATCTGCAATACTTCCCTACGGATTTCCGCTTGTGGGATCCGAAGATTGCGCACAAGCTTGACAAGAAGCAATATCTGTATGGTGGGAATTCCTACTATCTGCCGTTTGAGCATACGGTCTGCATCAGTAAGGAGTGGAACTGGTTTCAGAAGAATACCCCCAAAACGGTGCGTAGCTTGGATGAACTGGAAGAATTGTTCTATTGGTGTACTTCGGGCAACAATACATTGGTGGTCAATGTCCCTCCCGATCAGACGGGACGTATCCGCGAGAATGAGGCCAATCATATCATTGCGTTGAACAAGGAGCGTTTGCATTTGCAGCAAGACCGCCCGCTGTCCGTAGGAAGTACGTGGCTGACTGAGGGTGGGACGGCTACGGCTTCATCGGTATACGAGAACAATGAGGGACTGTATGGTGCAGCTTATGCGATCGACGGAGGAATGCAGACCCGTTGGGCGGCGGACGATGTGCATGCGGAACTCGTCATTTCGTTCGACGGCATGAAATCGTTCAACAAGGTCGTAGTGTTTGAGCATTGTGATGCGGTGAATTCTTCTGACGGCTTCTCGAACAAACGTGTGAATCGGATACAATCCTATCGTATCGATATCTGGAAAGATGGCGATTGGGAGTGTGTATATGTTTCTGACGAACCGATGGGAGATTGTAAGGTGATCAGATTTCCTTATGCCTATCAGACAACCCAAATTCGTCTGAAAGTGTTGAATGCTTCCTTGCCTCCTTCGATTGACGAGATATATGTTCAGGAAGTCGACTGATATTTGCTGTTTTCGAAAAAAATTACGAATATTGCACCTCTACACAAACATTGGATAAGATATGAAAACGGTATTCAGCATTGTATTCGCTTTCTTGTGCGCAATTGCCTGCTCCGCACAAGTTTTGACTTTGCCTGCCTCGGAGGCTGTGTCGCCTGGCATGTGGCTTTGTTATCGCATGAATCTGCACTTGAACGACGAACCGTCGGATGTGGAACTTCGTATCGCGGCGGATAGCAAGTATTGGCTTTGGGTGAATGGCGAATTGCAGGTGAGGGAAGGCGGACTGAAGCGCGGACCTAATCCGAAGGATACGTATTGCGACGTGCTTCGTGGGGCGCAGGGCTTGCGCGAAGGCGATAATACGGTAGCTGTATTGGTGTGGTACTTTGGCAAGGACGGTTTTAGTCATCGCAATTCGCCGACGCCGGGGTTGGCTTTCCGTTTGTCGGTGGACGGTAAGGTGCTGGATACGGACAAAGCTTGGAAGATATGCAGGCATCCAGCCTATTATTTACCTGAAGGAGAAAAACCCAATTATCGTTTGCCCGAGTCGAACATCGGATTCGATGCCGCGAAGGACATTGCTTTTCAGCAACCCGACTATGATGACAGCTGTTGGAGCAAGGCTCAACGGGTGTCGTTGGAGGAGGCCGGATGGAACCGGTTGGTGGATCGTCCTATTCCTCAATGGAAAGACTATGGCCTGAAAACCTATACAAGGACGGAACGGCAGGGAAATCAGATTCTAGCTTATTTGCCCTACAATGCGCAGATAACTCCTTATCTGAAAGTAAAGTCGGTAGCCGGCCGAAAGATTGACATCCGTACGGATGATTATCGGGGCGGTTCGGCTACGAATGTGTTTGCCGAATATATTACGCGTGAAGGCGTTCAGGAGTTTGAATGTCGTGGATGGATGAATGGGCATTATGTCATCTATACCATTCCTGAAGGTTGTGAGGTGCTGGAGCTGAAATATCGCGAGACGGGATATGATACGGATTTTGCAGGCAGTTTCTGGTGTGACGATCCTTTCCTGACACGCCTGTGGACGAAGTCACAACGTACCCTCTACATCACGATGCGCGACACCTATATGGATTGCCCCGACCGAGAGCGGGCACAATGGTGGGGCGACGTGGTGAATGAACTTGGCGAGGCTTTTTATGCTTTGGACGAGAAGGCCCATCGGCTGACGCGCAAAGGCATCTGTGAACTGATGGACTGGCAACGGGCGGACAGCACTATCTTCGCCCCTGTGCCTGCCGGCAACTATAAGGACGAACTGCCCATGCAGATGCTGGCCAGTGTGGGCTATTATGGCTTCTGGACGTACTATATGGGGACGGGCGACAAGGAACTGATTGAATACGTGTTTCCCAAAGTGAAGAAATACATCCATGTCTGGAAGACGTCCTCCGACGGGCTGGTTATTCCCCGCAAGGGTGGATGGACATGGGGTGACTGGGGCGACAACAAGGATATGGAACTTCTGTTCAGCCTGTGGTATTCCATCGCTTTGGATGGCTATGCCCACATGGCCCGTCTGGTGGATGAGCCGGCAGAAGCGCGTTGGGCGGACGAAACCAATGACCGTCTGCGCAAAGTCTTCCATCAGAAGTATTGGACGGGGACGTATTACAAGTCACCCGACTATGAGGGACAACCTGACGACCGTGCCCAAGCCTTGGCCGTTGTGGCCGGCGTGTTGCCCAAAGAGCTTTATCCGACCATCCGTCCTTTCTTCCGTCAGCAATATCATGCCAGCCCTTATATGGAAAAATATGTCTTGCAGGCCCTTTGTGAGATGGGATACTATCAGGATGCGATGGACAGGATGAGGCTACGCTACGAAGCGATGGTGGACAGCCCGCTGACCACCTTGTGGGAAGGCTGGGGCATCGGCAAGGAAGGCTTTGGAGGTGGTAGTTATAACCATGCCTGGAGCGGAGGCCCGCTGACTATCTTGAGTAGTTACGTGGCTGGCGTGAAGGTGGTAGAGCCTGGCTTTAAAGTCTTTTCGATTTGTCCCAATTTAGGAAACTTGAGCCATGTGAAAGTGACGGTGCCGCTTGCGGGCGGACGCTTCATCGAGGCTGATGTGAAAAAGGATGCAGGGCGATGTGTACTTGAACTGGCAGTGCCCGAAGGTACGACTGGATTGGTGGGCTTGCCTGATGGATATACACAAATACGTGTGAATGGGAAACCTGCCGAAGCAGGGGTGAAATTGAAAACAGGCGTTTGGAAGATCGAGTTTGGAAATCTTCCTGACAAATAAGATTTGAGCGGATTATGGAAAAGACATGGAGGTGGTTTGGTAAAAAAGATCCGATTACGTTGGACATGCTCCGACAAATTGGTGTGGAAGGCATTGTGACGGCGTTGCACGATATCCCCAACGGCGAGGTCTGGCCGCTGGAGGCGATTGTGGAGCTGCGCGACTATATAGAACGGGCAGGTTTGCGCTGGTCGGTGGTGGAAAGTCTGCCAGTGAGCGAAGCCATCAAGTATGGTGGCAAGGAGCGCGATCGCCTGATAGAAAACTATGGAATAAGCCTGGCAAACCTGTCGAAAGCAGGGATCAAAACAGTGTGTTATAATTTCATGCCCGTCATCGACTGGATACGTACCGACTTGAACCATCGGTGGGAAGACGGCTCTTCGTCGTTGTATTTTGACAAGATACGTTTTGCCTACTTCGATTGTCGGATTTTGCAACGTAAAGGGGCTGAAGCTGACTATGCGGCGGAAGAATTGCAGAAGGTGGACGAGCTGGCAAGGACCATTACGGATGAAGAAAAATATGAGTTGATAGATACTGTAATTGTCAAGACGCAAGGCTTTGTGAATGGCAATATCAACGGCCATACGCCCGACCCAGTACAATTGTTTAGAGAACTTTTGTCGCGCTACGAAGGGATCGACCGCCATCAGCTGCGTGACAACCTGTGTTATTTCCTGTCGGCTATCATGCCTGTCTGCGATGCTTGCGGCGTGGATATGTGCATACATCCCGATGATCCGCCTTATCAGATGCTGGGATTGCCTCGTATTGTCACTTCGGGTGAAGACATCGACTGGCTGCTTAAGGCGGTGGACAATCCTCACAACGGGTTGACCTTCTGTGCTGGTTCGTTGAGTGCAGGTTTGCAGAATGACGTGGTCGAACTTGCCCGTCGCTTTGCCTCACGTACTCGTTTCGTGCATTTACGTAGTACAAATGTCATGGAAGATGGAAATTTCATGGAAGCGTCCCATCTGGAAGGGCGCGGACGCGTGCCTGAGCTGGTTGCTTTTTACGAAAAGAATCTGCCCGATGTGCCTATGCGTGTCGACCACGGCCGGCTGATGTTGGATGATGGAAACAAGGGCTATAACCCCGGTTATTCCTTCCATGGACGGATGCTTGCATTAGCTCAGGTGGAAGGGATGATGGCAATGGTGCGTAAATTTCCGACTTTTTTCTCCTAATATTTTGTAGTCGAACAGATTATTTATATCTTTGCAAACGGAAACGGATGAAAGGTGGAGGGGCAATCAAGCTCCTCTTTTTTATTCTTATACGGTTTATATGATAGAGAAAAAAACGATTTGTGAAATTGTAGAAGATTGGTTGAAGGACAAAGATTACTTCCTGGTGGAGGTAACGGTGAGTCCTGATGACAAGATTGTGGTGGAGATCGACCACAAAGACGGTGTTTGGATAGAAGATTGTGTGGAGTTGAGCCGCTATATCGAGTCCCGCCTGAACCGCGATGCGGAGGATTTCGAACTGGAAGTGGGCTCGGCTGGTATCGGACAGCCTTTCAAGGTACTTCAGCAGTACATGAACCACATTGGGGAAGAAGTGGAAGTGCTGACTAAGGATGGACGTAAACTGAGCGGCGTACTGAAGGAGGCCGATGAACAGCATTTTACGGTTACCATCCAGAAGAAAGTGAAGGAAGAGGGCATGAAACGCCCGAAGATGATGGATGAAGATTTGAACTTTACGTACGAAGAAATAAAATATACTAAATACTTAATCAGTTTTAAATAAGATTATGGCCAAGAAAGAAGAGACTGTCAGCATGATTGACACATTTTCGGAGTTTAAGGAGCTGAAGAATATCGACAGAACCACGATGGTGAGCGTACTTGAGGAGTCGTTCCGTAGCGTGATTGCGAAAATGTTTGGTACGGATGAGAATTACGACGTCATTGTAAACCCCGATAAGGGTGACTTCGAAATCTGGCGTAACCGTGAGGTGGTTGCCGATGAGGACCTGACGAACCCTAATCTGCAGATATCCCTGAGCGAGGCACAGAAAATAGATGCTTCGTACGAAGTGGGTGAAGAGGTGACAGACGAGGTGAACTTCGCAAAATTTGGCCGTCGTGCCATCCTGAACTTGCGCCAGACATTGGCCTCCAAGATATTGGAACTGGAAAAAGATAGCCTTTACAACAAATATATCGACAAGGTAGGAACGGTTGTGAATGCCGAAGTCTACCAGATTTGGAAGAAAGAAATGCTGCTGCTCGACGATGAAGGCAACGAATTGCTGCTGCCTAAGACCGAGCAGATACCGAGCGACTTCTATCGTAAGGGAGAAACAGCCCGTGCGGTGGTGGCTCGTGTAGACAACAAGAACAACAATCCGAAGATTATCTTGAGCCGTACTTCTCCCGTCTTCTTGCAGCGTCTGTTCGAGATGGAAGTACCTGAAATCAATGATGGTCTTATTACCATCCGTAAGATAGCCCGTATCCCTGGCGAACGTGCCAAGATTGCTGTAGAAAGCTATGACGACCGTATTGATCCGGTAGGCGCATGTGTCGGTGTGAAGGGAAGCCGTATCCACGGTATTGTACGCGAACTTCGCAATGAGAACATTGATGTCATTAATTATACTTCGAATGTACAGCTGTTCATCCAGCGTGCATTGAGCCCTGCCAAAATTTCTTCCATCCGCTTGAATGAGGAAGAACGCAAGGCGGAAGTGTTCTTGAAACCCGAAGAAGTTTCATTGGCCATTGGTAAAGGTGGTTTGAACATCAAGTTGGCCAGTATGCTGACTGAATATACCATTGATGTCTTCCGCGAAATTGATGGAAATGTGGAAGATGAAGATATCTATCTGGATGAATTCCGTGATGAAATCGAAGGTTGGGTTATTGATGCAATCAAGGGTATCGGTATCGATACAGCCAAGGCTGTATTGAATGCTCCTCGTGAAATGCTGATCGAGAAAGCCGACTTGGAGGAAGAAACTGTAGACGAAGTGCTGCGCATTTTGAAACAGGAATTTGAAGAAGAATAATAGATGTGTTAATATATATGATTTGAATGTGCTAATGTACTGGTGAAAGCAGTGAGGCACATCGAGGAAGAGGGGCGATTTATTGGCACATTAGTACATTGGCACATTAAAATCATTAAAAGTAAAATATGACGATAAGGTTAAATAAAGTAACACGAGATTTGAATGTGGGAATTACGACGGCTGTTGAATTCTTACAGAAAAAGGGTTTTGTCGTAGAGGCAAATCCGAATACGAAAATTACCGATGAACAGTTTGAGTTGCTGAAAAAAGAATTCAGTACAGACAAGGATCTTAAAATGAAGTCTGAGCGCTTTTTGCAGGAGCGTCAAACCAAAGAACGCAACAAAGCGTCTGTGGCTATCGAAGGCTATGAAACGAAGGAATCCGTGAAGGAAAAGGTGGAGGAAATTAAAACTGTAATTCCCGAAGATGTACGTCCTAAGTTTAAACCTGTAGGCAAGATTGATTTGGATAATCTGGGTAAGAAACCTGTGGTTGAGAAAGAAAAAGAAGTGGAAGAGCAGAAACCAGAACCGGTTGTAGAGCCAGTTCAACCGAAGCCAGAAGTTAAAGAGATGCCTTTGGAAGAGGTTGAGGCACAAGTTGCCGAAAAAGTTTCGGAAGTAGAGCCTGTTCAGGAAACCGTGGAAGAGAAGGCTGTCGAAGCGCCTGTGGAAGAACCTCAGACTCAGGATGTGACTGAAGAGGAACACCATTCGGATGAAACAACAGACGTGAAGGTAGAAAAAGAAGAGGAAGCTCCAGTTGAAGAAACAAAATCGGCTGATAGCTCTGAGGAGATCTTTACAATTCGCAAACCTGAGTTTGTTTCGAAAATTAACGTTATCGGTCAAATAGACCTTGCTGCTTTGAATCAGTCGACTCGCCCCAAAAAGAAGTCGAAGGAAGAAAAGCGTAAAGAACGTGAAGAAAAGGAAAAACAGCGCCTTGACCAGAGACGTCAGATGAAAGAAGCCATCATGAAAGAAATCCGTCGTGAAGACAGCAAGCTGAGGGATGAAAATGATGGTGAAGGCGGTGGTAAAAAGAAACGCGTTCGTATCAACAAGGAAAAGGTAGATATCAACAACGCTTCCAGCTATCAGAAAGGCGACCATCAGAAGGGTGGAAATGCCGCCGGACAGCAACAGGGAGGCAAGAAAAATAAGGATCGTTTCAAGAAACCTGTTATCAAACAGGAAGTCAGTGAGGAAGATGTTGCTAAACAGGTGAAAGAGACCTTGGCACGCCTCACGTCGAAAGGCAAGAGTAAAGGAGCCAAATACCGCAAGGAGAAACGTGAACAGGCTGCCGACCGTATGCATGAGCTTGAAAGTCAGGAAATGGCTGATAGCAAAGTATTGAAGTTGACAGAGTTTGTGACAGCCAACGAGCTGGCCAATATGATGGACGTACCCGTTACACAAGTCATCGGTACCTGCATGAGCATCGGTATCATGGTGTCCATTAACCAGCGTCTGGATGCCGAGACCATCAATCTGGTGGCTGAAGAATTCGGCTTTAAGACGGAATATGTAAGTGCGGAAGTGGCACAGGCCATCGTGGAAGAAGAGGATGCAGAGGAAGATTTGGAACCTCGTGCTCCGATTGTAACCGTGATGGGTCACGTAGACCATGGTAAGACATCGTTGCTCGACTATATTCGTAAGGCGAATGTGATTGCCGGTGAAGCGGGCGGTATTACGCAGCACATCGGTGCTTATCACGTGACGTTGGAAGACGGACGTAAGATTACGTTCCTTGATACGCCGGGTCACGAAGCATTTACCGCCATGCGTGCCCGTGGTGCCAAGGTGACGGATATTGCCATCATCATTGTGGCTGCCGATGATAACGTCATGCCGCAGACCAAGGAGGCCATCAACCATGCCATGGCTGCCGGTGTCCCCATTGTATTTGCCATCAACAAGATAGATAAGCCGACTGCCAATCCCGATAAGATTAAGGAAGAACTGGCCAACATGAATTTCCTGGTAGAGGAATGGGGCGGTAAGTACCAGTCTCAGGATATCTCGGCCAAGAAAGGTATTGGTGTCCCTGAATTGATGGAGAAAGTATTGTTGGAGGCTGAAATGTTGGAACTGAAGGCTAACCCCAATCGTAAAGCTACAGGATCTATTATCGAGTCGTCGCTTGACAAAGGTCGCGGTTATGTAGCAACCGTGTTGGTATCCAACGGTACGTTGAAAGTAGGTGATATCGTTTTGGCCGGAACCAATTATGGTAAGGTGAAAGCGATGTTCAACGAGCGTAATCAGCGAATGACACAGGCTGGTCCGTCTGAACCTGCTCTTATTCTGGGCCTGAACGGAGCACCTGCCGCAGGTGATACGTTCCATGTGATTGAAACCGAACAGGAAGCACGCGAGATTGCCAACAAGCGTGAGCAGTTGCAGCGTGAACAAGGTCTGCGTACACAGAAGATGCTGACGCTCGATGAAGTGGGCCGCCGTCTGGCATTGGGTGACTTCCACGAGCTGAATGTCATCGTGAAAGGTGACGTGGACGGTTCGGTAGAGGCCTTGAGCGATTCGTTGATCAAGTTGTCTACAGAACAGATCCAAGTCAACGTTATTCACAAAGGCGTGGGACAGATTTCTGAATCGGATGTATCCTTGGCTGCTGCTTCGGATGCCATTATCGTAGGTTTCCAGGTACGTCCTTCGGGAGCTGCTGCCAAACTGGCCGAACAGGAAGGTGTAGATATCCGTAAGTATTCTGTCATCTATGATGCTATCGAGGAGGTGAAGTCTGCAATGGAGGGTATGCTTGCTCCGACATTGAAGGAACAGGTTACCGCTACCATCGAAGTGCGTGAGGTCTTCAATATCAGTAAGGTTGGCGTAGTAGCCGGTGCGATGGTGAAGACCGGTAAGGTGAAACGTACCGATAAGGCTCGTCTGATTCGTGATGGTATTGTGGTATTTACCGGCAATATCAATGCCTTGAAGCGCTTCAAGGATGATGTGAAAGAAGTCGGAACTAACTTTGAATGCGGTATTAGCCTGACTGGTTGCAACGACATCAAGGTGGGCGATGTCATCGAAACATTCGAAGAAGTGGAAGTAAAACAGACACTCTGATTCTGAATAGTTAGACTTTCAGCCGCAGACAACGCGGACGACACGGATTTTATGCTGCGCGAATCAATCGTGCTGCCGAGCTGTAGGAACGGGTGAAATCTGCGTTGTTGGTGTAGTCTGCGGCTGATTTATTTATATCATAAAAAGTATGACCACCATAGATATCATTATACTCGTCATTCTGGGGGCGGGAACCATAGTGGGGTTTGCCAAAGGCTTTCTCAGACAGTTGGCTGGTTTGCTGGGGCTTGTAGCTGGTCTGTTGATCGCCAAGGCATTGTATGCTACCGTGGCCGAGCGGATATTTCTGCCGCTAACCGACTCGTTGACAGTGGCACAGGGCATCGCTTTCGTGATTATTTGGCTGGCTGTTCCGCTGGCATTCCTGCTGTTGGCTTTGTTGTTGACCAAGGCGATGGAAGCCGTTTCGTTAGGATGGGTCAACCGTCTGCTGGGTGCCGGATTAGGCCTGCTGAAGTCTGCTTTGCTGGTAAGTCTGCTGATCTGTGTGGTCGAATATATTGATGCGGACAATGCGCTCCTGAAGAAAACAAAAAAGCGGGAGTCTGTGTTATATTATCCGTTGGAGAAGTTTGCAGGTGTCTTTTTACCTGCGGCTAAAGAAATGGCTGTCGAATTCTTATGACAGTGAAATTTTGATGAACTTGAATATAGACAAGATATGCGACAAGAAGAACCTAATAAATACGTCAAGGAACTTACGCAGGAAAAGTACAAGTACGGTTTCACGACCGATGTGCACACTGACGTCATCGAGAAGGGCTTGAACGAAGATATCATCCGCTTGATTTCCGAGAAGAAGGGCGAACCCGATTGGATGCTGGAGTTTCGCCTGAAGGCTTATCGCCATTGGTTGACGCTGGAGATGCCTACATGGGCTCACCTCCGTATTCCTGAAATTGATTACCAGGCCATTTCCTATTATGCTGACCCTACCAAGAAAAAAGAAGGACCGAAAAGTATGGACGAAGTCGATCCCGAACTGATCAAGACCTTCAATAAGCTGGGTATCCCTTTGGAAGAACAGATGGCATTGAGTGGTATGGCTGTGGATGCTGTGATGGATTCTGTCTCCGTGAAGACTACCTTCAAAGAAACATTAATGGAGAAAGGTATCATTTTTTGTTCCATGAGTGAGGCTATCCGTGAACATCCCGATCTGGTGCAGAAGTATTTAGGTTCTGTGGTGCCTTATCGCGACAATTTCTTTGCCGCGCTCAATTCTGCTGTGTTCTCTGACGGTTCTTTCGTTTATATTCCCAAAGGAGTGCGGTGTCCGATGGAATTGTCTACTTATTTTCGTATCAATGCACAGGGAACGGGGCAGTTTGAGCGTACGCTCATTGTGGCCGATGATGATGCTTATGTCTCCTATCTCGAAGGCTGTACTGCTCCAATGCGTGATGAGAACCAATTGCATGCTGCTATCGTAGAGATTGTGGTACACGATCGTGCGGAAGTGAAATACAGCACTGTACAGAACTGGTATCCGGGTGATGCTGAAGGCAAAGGAGGCGTGTACAATTTCGTTACCAAACGTGGCATTTGTAAAGGTGTAGATAGCAAGCTGTCGTGGACACAGGTAGAAACGGGTAGTGCCATCACGTGGAAATATCCTTCTTGTATTCTGGCGGGTGACAATTCGATTGCTGAGTTTTACAGTGTGGCTGTAACCAATAACTACCAGCAGGCCGATACGGGTACGAAGATGATCCACATCGGAAAGAATACCCGTTCGACTATCGTCAGTAAAGGAATTTCTGCCGGACGGAGCGAGAACTCCTACCGTGGACTGGTACGCGTTAGCCCTAAGGCTGACAATGCGCGTAACTACAGTCAGTGTGATTCGCTCTTGTTGGGTGACAAATGCGGTGCACACACCTTCCCCTATATGGACATCCATAACGAAACTGCAGTGGTGGAACATGAAGCGACCACCAGTAAAATCAGTGAAGATCAGATATTCTACTGTAATCAACGTGGTATTTCGAGTGAAGATGCCGTAGGACTTATTGTGAATGGTTATGCCAAAGAAGTGCTCAACAAGTTGCCGATGGAGTTTGCCGTTGAGGCTCAGAAGCTGTTGAGTATTTCGTTGGAAGGAAGCGTGGGTTAAATAAAGAACGGATAATAAAGAATTAAGAATAAAATGAGTCGGATGAGGAAGACAGGATGAGGAAAGGCAACTTTCATTCTTTATTCTTCATTCTTAATGATAAAAATTATGTTAGAGATTAAAGACCTTCATGCCAGCATCAATGGCAAAGAAATATTGAAAGGCATCAACCTCACGATTCGTGACGGTGAGGTGCACGCCCTCATGGGACAGAACGGTGCCGGAAAAAGTACGTTGAGTAATGTTCTCGTGGGACATCCTGCTTATGAAGTGACACATGGTTCTATTACCTTCAATGGCAAAGATTTATTGGCCTTGTCACCCGAAGACCGTGCTCATGAAGGTATCTTCCTGTCTTTTCAAACACCTGTTGAGATTCCCGGTGTGTCAATGGTGAATTTTATGCGTACGGCTGTCAATGAGCAACGCAAGTATCGCCACCTGCCTGCCTTGTCGGCTTCGGAGTTTTTGAAATTGATGCGTGAGAAACGGGCTATTGTGGAACTGGACAGCAAGTTGGCCAACCGTTCTGTAAACGAAGGTTTCAGTGGCGGCGAGAAAAAACGTAATGAAATTTTTCAGATGGCGATGCTCGAACCGACTTTTGCCATTTTGGACGAAACGGATTCTGGTCTCGATGTGGATGCTTTGCGTATTGTGGCTGAAGGCTTCAATAAGCTGCGTACGGAGCAGACGTCTGCGATGGTCATCACGCACTATCAACGCTTGTTGGATTACCTGAAGCCTGATGTGGTGCATGTCCTTCTGGGTGGCCGTATCGTGAAAACGGGCGGGCCGGAATTGGCGACGGAAATCGAACGCCGCGGCTTCGACTGGATAAAAAAAGAGCAGTTAAATGAGGAATGAGGAATTATGAGACCCGAACAACAATACATTGATCTGTTCTCGCAGTGTGAGGCTATGATATGTCAGCATAGCTGTGAGGCAATGAATGCTCCGCGTGCTGCGGCTTTCGCAGACTTTGAACGCCTCGGTTTTCCCACCCGTAAGGACGAGAAATACAAATATACTGATATCAGTAAACTCTTTGAACCTGACTATGGGCTCAACCTGAAACAGCTTGACATCCCCGTTAATCCTTATGACGTGTTCAAGTGTGATGTGCCCAACATGAGCACTTCGCTCTATTTTGTCGTTAACGATGCCTTTTATGACAAAGCGTTGCCCAAGTCGCACCTACCTGAAGGTGTGCTTTTGGGAAGCCTGCGACAGTTGGCGACAGAACATCCTGAATTGGTGAAGAAGTATTACGGGCGTTTGGCTGATACCGAGAAAGATGGCGTGACGGCCCTTAATACGGCCTTGACGGAAGATGGCGTGTTGCTCTACGTGCCCAGTGGTGTGGTGGTAGAGCGGCCCATCCAATTGGTAAATATATTGCGTAGCGATGTCAATCTGATGGTAAACCGTCGCGTGCTTATCGTATTGGAGGACGGTGCACAGGTACGGATGCTGGTTTGCGACCACGCCATGGATGCCGTCAATTTCCTTGCTACGCAGGTGGTGGAAATCTTTGTGGGACGCGATGCTGTTCTTGACCTTTACGAACTGGAAGAAACCCACAACAGTACTGTACGTGTCAGCAATATGTATGTCCAGCAGGACAGCGGAAGCAATGTGTTGCTGAACGGTATGACCTTGACAGGCGGTACGACGCGCAACTCCGTCAATGTTACTTTGGCTGGCGAGGGAGCTGAAATCAATCTTTGCGGCATGGTTATCGCCGATAAGAACCAGCATGTAGACAACCATACTGCTATCGATCATGCTGTTCCTCGTTGTACATCGAACGAACTCTTCAAATACGTGCTCGACGATCAGGCTACGGGTGCTTTTGCCGGACTTGTTCTGGTGCGTTCCGGCGCGCAGTACACCAACTCGCAGCAGACCAACCGCAACCTCTGCGCCACCCGCGAAGCCCGCATGTACACCCAGCCGCAACTGGAAATCTACGCCGACGACGTGAAGTGCAGCCACGGCGCGACGGTCGGCCAGCTAGACGACGCGGCCCTGTTCTACATGCGCCAGCGCGGTATTCCGATGCATGAGGCTCGTCTGCTGCTGATGTTTGCTTTCGTCAACGAGGTTATCGACACTATTCGTCTCGACGCCCTGCGCGACCGGTTGCACTTGCTGGTAGAGAAGCGCTTTCGTGGCGAGTTGAATAAATGTCAGGGGTGCGCCATCTGTAAATGAAATCAATGACAATCAATTGTTATTATTATGTATAATGTAGAAGAGATAAGGGCTGATTTTCCGATTCTCGCCCGTACTGTTTATGGCAAGCCACTGGTCTACCTGGACAACGGCGCTACTACCCAGAAGCCCCGATGCGTAGTTGATGCCATCACTGATGAATACTACAGCGTCAACGCCAACGTCCACCGCGGTGTTCACTTCCTTTCTCAGCAGGCTACTGAACTCCACGAAGCCAGCCGCGAGACTGTCCGTCGCTTCATCAACGCCCGCAGCACCAACGAAATCGTCTTCACCCGCGGTACCACGGAGAGCATCAACCTGCTCGCCTCCAGCTTCGGCGAAGCCTTCCTCGGCGAGGGCGACGAGGTCATCGTCTCCACCATGGAGCATCACAGCAACATCGTTCCCTGGCAGCTGTTGCAGATGCGCAAGGGCATCAAGCTCCGCGTCATCCCCATGAACGACCGCGGCGAGCTGCTGCTGGACGAATACGAGCGGCTCTTTACCGAACGTACCCGCATTGTCTGCGTGACGCACGTTAGTAATGTACTTGGCACGGTCAATCCGGTCAAAGATATGATTGCCACTGCCCACGCTCACGGCGTACCCGTGCTGGTGGACGGTGCCCAGAGTATCCCCCACATGCCCGTCGATGTGCAGGCGCTCGATGCTGATTTTTATGTTTTTTCCGGACATAAGGTCTACGGTCCAACGGGTGTCGGCGTGCTCTATGGCAAGGAGGAATGGCTCGATAAACTGCCTCCCTATCAGGGCGGCGGTGAGATGATTCAGCACGTCTCTTTCGAGCGGACCACGTTTAATGAACTGCCCTTCAAGTTTGAGGCCGGCACACCCGACTATATTGGCACCACCGGACTGGCCCGCGCACTTGATTACGTTACGACCCTTGGCATGGACCGCATTGCCGCCTACGAGCACGATCTGACTGAGTACGCAACTCATCGCCTGAAGGAAATCCCCGGCATGCGCATCTTCGGTGAGGCTGCCGAGAAGGGGAGCGTTATATCCTTTCTTGTGGGCGACATCCACCATTTCGATATGGGTACTTTACTCGACCGTCTCGGTATTGCCGTCCGTACGGGTCATCACTGCGCTCAGCCGTTGATGCAGCGTCTTGGCATTGAGGGTACTGTCCGTGCTTCGTTTGCCCTGTATAATACGAAGGAAGAAATTGATGCGTTGGTTGCTGGTGTGGAGCGGGTCAGTCGGATGTTTTGATCGGGTGTTGAAAAATAACGGCTCGCTGCAACTTTTTGCCACTGCGCTGCGTCTAATAGGAGCAAATGACTTTTTAAAACGAACGAATTATGTTACTGACAACAACCTCTATGATTGACGGCGGGAAAATCACCCGCTACTATGGCATTGTTTCCGGCGAAACCATTATCGGTGCCAATGTTTTCCGCGATCTCTTTGCTAGCATCCGTGACATCGTGGGCGGGCGCAGTGGCTCTTATGAAGAAGTACTCCGCGAGGCCAAGGAGACGGCCCTGCGCGAAATGGAGGAGCAGGCACGTGCACTGGGTGCCAACGCCGTCATCGGCGTCGACCTGGACTATGAGACCGTGGGTGGTAGTGGCTCCATGCTGATGGTGACCGCTGCAGGTACGGCTGTGACGGTGGAGTGACGCTTCTGAGCCTCCCCACCTTGGGCAACGAGGACGAGACACGTTCCGCAACGCTTTGATGCGAGGTACATGTTTCGTCCTCGTTTCGTTTTTCATTTTCACGACATATTTCTGCCTGCTTTCGACAGTGCACAAGGAATAGTTCGTAGCGATGGTCCGTCCTTTGAAGTAGGCTGGCAGAGGTGTTGTCTTGTTTGTAGGTAAGAAGGGTTTTGGTTTTTGTTTTTTAACGGGATATAGCTTTTGCTCAGGCGATATTCTTGGCGTACGGATTTGCTTTTTTCATTCTAAATCCATATTTTAGCGCAATCAATCATTTCGAACCTTTAAAATTGAGAATGCTATGGACCAACTGCTTTTCTGGCTGGTGCCGGCAGCTTCCGTGCTGGCTCTCGGCTTTGCCTGGCACTTCCATCGCCAGATGATGAAACAGAGTGAGGGTACGCCTCAGATGATTAAAATTGCCGCAGCGGTACGCCGAGGCGCCATGTCTTATCTCAAGCAGCAGTACAAGATTGTGGGCTGGGTTTTCTTAGGCCTTGTTATCCTGTTCTCAGTCATGGCTTACGGTTTTGATGTGCAGAACCACTGGGTGCCCATCGCCTTTCTGACGGGTGGTTTCTTCTCGGGCTTGTCGGGCTTTTTGGGCATGAAGACGGCTACGTATGCTTCGGCTCGTACGGCCAATGCTGCCCGACAGTCGCTGAATGGTGGTCTACGCATTGCCTTTCGCAGCGGCGCGGTGATGGGGCTGGTTGTAGTGGGATTAGGTCTGCTGGACATTTCATTTTGGTATTTGCTGCTAAACGCTGTTATTCCAGCTGACGTACTGACGCCTACGCACAAACTTTGTGTCATTACTACTACGATGCTGACCTTCGGTATGGGTGCATCTACGCAGGCACTGTTCGCTCGTGTGGGTGGTGGCATCTATACGAAGGCTGCCGACGTAGGTGCTGATCTGGTAGGTAAAGTTGAAGCAGGTATCCCTGAGGACGATCCGCGCAATCCGGCGACCATCGCAGACAATGTGGGCGACAATGTGGGCGACGTAGCTGGTATGGGTGCCGACCTCTATGAAAGTTACTGTGGTTCCATTCTCGCTACGGCGGCACTGGGTGCAGCGGCCTTTATTCATTCGGGGGATACGATGATGCAGTATAAGGCCGTCATTGCACCAATGCTCATCGCGGCGGTGGGAATTATACTTTCCATCATTGGTATCTTCTCGGTACGTACGAAGGAGAATGCCACGATGAAAGATCTGCTTGGTGCGCTTGGCTTTGGTACAAATCTCAGTTCGGTACTTATCGTTGTGGCTACGTTCCTCATCCTTTGGCTGCTTAAGCTCGATAATTGGATGTGGATTTCCTGTTCTGTCGTCGTGGGGCTGCTGGTAGGCATCGTTATTGGTCGTTCGACGGAGTACTATACTTCGCAATCCTATAAACCCACGCAGCGCTTGAGTGAAAGTGGTAAGACAGGGCCGGCTACGGTCATTATTTCGGGCATCGGGTTGGGTATGCTTTCTACAGCCATTCCAGTAATTGCTGTGGTGGTGGGTATCATTGCTTCCTATCTCTTTGCCTCAGGCTTTGATTTCAGTAATGTAGGTCTTGGTCTGTACGGAATTGGTATTGCTGCTGTAGGTATGCTTTCCACGCTGGGTATTACGCTGGCTACAGATGCTTACGGTCCTATTGCCGACAACGCCGGTGGTAACGCTGAAATGTCCGGACTGGGCGCCGAGGTACGCAAACGTACTGATGCCCTTGATTCGCTAGGCAATACGACGGCTGCTACGGGCAAGGGCTTTGCTATCGGCTCTGCCGCACTGACAGGGCTGGCATTACTTGCGTCGTATGTCGAGGAAATCCGCATTGGCCTGACCCGCTTGGGAACGACCGAAATCTTTGTAGGTGATAAGGCTATTCCACTTCAGGATGCTACGTTCTTCGATTTTATGCATCACTATGATGTGACGCTGATGAATCCGAAAGTCCTCTCGGGTATGTTCATCGGCTCCATGATGGCTTTTCTCTTCTGCGGCTTGACGATGAATGCCGTGGGCCGTGCCGCCGCACACATGGTGGACGAGGTGCGTCGTCAGTTCCGCGAAATCAAAGGTATCCTCACGGGTGAGACTGAACCCGATTATGCACGGTGCGTAGCCATATCGACCAAAGGTGCACAACGTGAGATGGTGGTGCCATCGCTCATAGCCATCATTGCTCCTATTCTGACAGGCCTTATCTTTGGCGTACCGGGTGTATTAGGGTTGCTTATCGGCGGATTAAGCAGTGGTTTTGTACTGGCTATCTTCATGGCAAACTCGGGTGGTGCCTGGGACAATGCCAAGAAATACGTGGAGGAAGGAAACTTTGGTGGCAAGGGGAGCGAAGTGCATAAGGCTACTGTAGTGGGCGACACGGTGGGTGATCCGTTCAAAGATACTTCTGGTCCCAGCTTGAATATCCTTATTAAGCTAATGTCGATGGTGGCCATTGTGATGGCCGGATTGACGGTTGCATGGAGTCTTTTCTAGGGAAAGGATGCGAAAAAAGAAGGACAGGGAGTACGTGTGGCAACTCTCTGTCCTTTTCTTTTTTATAAGGCGTGAGCTCTCATAGCGAGCAGAATAACGTTACGAGGAACGGTACACTGAAGTCTGTTACAAATCCGTGGAAGATAGACACAACGACGAACTCCTGCCCCGAAACGCGGGTGATGACGGGCAACGTCGTATCCATCGTCGTGGCACCCCCGGCGGAGATAGGAGCTAACGGGCCGAACCATCGGGCAAGCAATGGAGCAGCAAGTAGTGTTAACAACTCGCGGCTAATGTTGGCCAGCAGTGCAATGGTGCCCAGCTCGGCGCCGCGATATTCGGTGATGAAGATACTCGACAGGGAGTAATAGCCGAAACCCGAACCGATGGCGAGGCAGTCCGTCAGGCTACGATGCGTCAGCAGCAGGCTTACGACAGCTGTTCCCGCCAGTGTACCGAGGATAGTCATTACGGGTAAAAATACTAGCCGTGGGTTTAGTGAACGGAAGTTTTTCAGCGTCTGAGGGTCGTTCCCTACACTGATTCCTACACACGTCATCAAGCCGCAGAGTGCATAGAAGCTGACACGGCTACCCACATGTCCAGGGACGATTCCCATAAGGCTACATAGTACGCCCAGCACGAAGAAGCCTACGATGACGAGGCTTCCTTTCAGAGCGTGTAGCGTATCGCTTTGTGCCGACTGGGATGTGTTGGTTTCCGATGGCCTCTTCTTTTTTCCGTCCGTCAGTGCCTGCCATAACAGTCGGGCTGCTGTTACGCTGCCCAACGTACCGCCTAGCGTCAATACCACGGCTTCCAGCCCGATGGTGTGCAGGCCGCGGATAATGGCTTCATTGCCACCTACCTCGATGCCCAGCAGGAAGAGCAGCGCCCAGATAAGCATGGTGATGGCCGGATGGATAAAACTCAGGTTGCGTTTGCGCAATAGAAATCCCGTCAGCATACCTGCCAGCATGAGTCCGATAACAGTAAACATATCTAAATCTTTAGGATAAAAACGGGGCAAAGATAACAATATTTTGTCAGCTTCCTCTTATCTTTGCGTCGTGTAAAAAAATTATAAGACCATGTTACTTCCCTATCTGAATGCCGATCTGACGGAGGCTGGTTGCGATGAAGCCGGTCGCGGTTGCTTGGCTGGAGCTGTTTATGCTGCTGCCGTCATCCTGCCGAAGGATTTCCGTAACGACCTGCTCAACGACTCCAAACAATTGACCGGGCATCAGCGCTACGCCTTGCGCGAGGTTATCGAACGTGAAGCCGTAGCATGGGCTGTCGGTGTCGTTTCGCCGCAGGAAATTGATGAAATCAATATCTTAAACGCTTCGTTCTTGGCCATGCATCGTGCCATCGACCAGCTCATTGTTCGTCCGCAGCACTTGCTCATCGACGGCAACCGTTTCCGCAAGTACCCAGATATTCCCCATACCACGGTAGTGAAAGGCGATGGCAAGTATCTTTCTATTGCCGCCGCGTCCATCTTGGCTAAAACCTACCGCGACGACTACATGAACCGCCTGCACGAAGAGTTTCCCTGCTACGGATGGAACCGCAATAAGGGCTATCCCACGAAAGAGCATCGTGCCGCCATTGCCGAGCATGGCACGACGCCCTATCATCGTTTGTCGTTCAACTTGCTGGGTGACGGCCAGCTCTCCCTGGACTTCGGTTGAGATATCAGAACCACTTGATTCGCCTGAACCACACGAATGTCCCTGCCGAGATGGCAGCCGAAAGCAGCACGATGAGCAAGAATGCGTGGGGGAACGAGTCCAGATGGATGTCTACGTTCATGCCGTAGAAACTGGCGATGACGGTGGGTATCATCAGTGTGATGCTGAGGCTCGTCATGCGTTTCATGATGTCGTTCACGTTGTTTGAGATGATGGAGGCAAAGGCATCCATCGTACCGGTGAGGATGTCACTGTAGATGTTCACCGTGTTGTAGGCTTGGCGCAGCTCGATGACAGCGTCGTCCAACAGTTCCATGTCCAGCATGCCGGTGTTCTGGAAGATGTTCTTCAGGCGGCCTATCAGTACTTCGTTGCCACGGATGGAGGTGTCGAAGTAAACAAGCGTTTTCTGAAGCTTCATCAGGCGTAGCAGGTCTTCGTTGCGGATGCTCTTTTCCAGTTCCTTTTCGGCGTTGGCCACCTCGTTGTTGATCTGCTTCAGGTACTTCAGGAACCAGACAGCCGAGGAGTAGATGAGACGCAGAATCAGTTCCAGTTTGTTGTTCACGCAGATGTTCTTGCGGCGCGTATGCTGGATGAAGTCCGGCAACAGTTCTGTCTGGTGATAGCAGACGGAGACAATGATGTCGTTGTTGGTGATGATGCCGATGGGCACGGTAATGAAGGGAATCTGCGGGTTGCTGCTCTGCATGGGGATGCGCAGGATGGTGAGCAACCAGTTGTCTTCGGTTTCGGTACGCGGCCGTTCGTCGGCGTCGGCAATGTCTTCGAGGAAAGATTCGGGAACGTTCAGCTCGCGGGTGAGGAACTGAAAATCGTCGTGGTCGGGGCATTCTACGTTTACCCAGCAATTGGGCGCCCACAGAGGTTTCTCAACGAAACCGTTTTCGCTGTAGAGATACTTTCTCATCGGTTAAGGCCTCCTTTCTTTGGTTGCGTACGGAGGCTGGCGATGCAGAAGTTCTCCGTCCGCGGTTAGGGATTCATACTGTTGTTACACGTTCGTGGATTGGAATCGTCCATATCTGTTGTTCTCAATTTTATTTTTGCGGGGCAAAGATAGAAAATCGGAGGCATTTGCGGTGCCTCCGATTCTGTTTTTTAGGTTTTGTTTCGATTTTCGGATACTCCTTCTTGAGGAAACAGACTTATTGTTTGTCCTCAAAACGTCGTTTCAGGAAGTCGGCCAGGTTGTGGGCACCCACCTCCTCGGTAGAGATACTACCATCCTTCTCCACCACTACGTAATGCGGAATGCCGTTGAACTGGAAGAGCTGGCGCATGTACTTGTATTCCGTGTCCGACAGGCGGTAGCAGGCCTCGCCTTTCAGGTGCTTCTCCACATAGTCCGTATAGGATTTCTCGGGCGATTCGTTTTCGCTGGTGATGTAGACAAACTGGAATTCGGGATGGTTATGGTATTGCTTGCGCAGGTCGGCCGTGGCTTGTATGCCTCCCCGGCAGGGGCCGCAGGTGGTGGCCCAGAAGTCGACAAACAATACTTTGCCCGCATGAGGGGCGATGATGCGGCGGAAGATGTCGGTGGCTTTCCCCTCAGGCAGCTGATAGGATGCAGGTCGGGTTTCGGGACACAGCTTTTCCAGCAGGTTGCGGGCCGTGGTTCGCAGGTAGGGATGGGTAAGGGTCTTCTCCACCCGGCTGAGGAAGACTTCGGCATCCTGTCGCCGCTTCAATACATTGGACAGCGTAGAACGCAGGTTACGCACACAGGCTACCTGCCAGAACAATGGCGAGGGCGTGGCGCACAGGCTGTTGATGATACTGTCTTTTTTCTCATAGAGCCCTAGTTGGAGCCGCAGCATCCTTTCATCGGCAGGCAGGGCTTGGAAGGTTTCATCGTTCTGCAAGTTTTTCTGATCCTGATAGACAGCGGAAAGGGGACTCATGAACTCAAAGCGGTTGATGAAGATTCCAATAGACAAATCTGCCAATGCCGACGGTTCATCCAAAGGTATCTCTTTCAGGAAATGGTAGTACGAAGCGTCGGGCTGTACCTTCAGTACCTGGTTGGTGCTGTCTTGCTGTGCATAGAAACTGCGCATCAATTGAAAATCGAGGAAATACCTTCCTTTTTGGAGGTTCATGTGGTTGCGTATCAGCGATGCGGCTTTTTGCGAAGGGGCATAGAGGCGGCAGAGCGAGTCGGCCTGCTGTTGCCATTGGGCCACAACGGGTTTCAGTTGTTCTTGGAATTGGGCAGGCGTCAGTGTCTTTTGCGCCTTGTCCTGTTTGGCGTATGGATATTCAAAATACTTGCTCAGCGTAGTGGCGAGGTAAGATAGGTCGGCTCTTCTTCCCATATGGGCTGTATGAGGGAGCGGATAGCTGTTGTCGCGTGCCCGGCTGCGTGCCATGAGGTCTTCCCAGCTTAGGTAGAGGGTGACGGTATCGCCCGGCTCGGCATAGTAGGATATCCAGTTGTTGTTGAGTAACAGGTTGTGGCAGATGGGATGTTGAAGGACAAACTTACACTGAAAGCTACCATCGGGTTTGATGGGAACAACCACGGGATATTCCTGACCGATGATATTGTCTTCCAGATACAGGATGCCGCTGTCGAAGCCCAGCCTCGGGTCGTAGCCATCCAGGTAGCCTTGTAGGCAGACGCTGTCGTTGCGGAAGAAGTCGTCGCCATAGCCGTTATCGGCTTCTACGGCAGGTGTATCGGGGCGGGTGCGGACGTAGCGTTGCGGCTCGCCGCCGTCAAGGGCGATGAGGCAGGAACCTTCCTTGCGGGGCGTTAGTTGCAGCGTTACGGAAGAGCCGTCGGCGCGGCTTTGTGCAGCCAGTATCAGCCGTTTGCCTTTCTTGCGGCATTCCTTCAGGTCGTACAGACGGTTGTTTGCGATGACGAGGGAGTCGTAGATGCCATACGCCCATCGGCCTTGTGCGTCGTCGGCAAACCAGTTGCCTTCCACCGACTTCAAGGGCTGCTTATTCTTGCGGGCGGGGACAAGCGAGATGTCGTAAGTGTTGCTTTCCGAGCTGCTGGGGGCGATGAGGTGGATGGTCTGTGTTTCCTTGGGCAGCGGTTCGAACAGCAGGACGAAGTCCGTTGTGCCCGAGTCGGGCATGACGATTTTTTCTTTCAGCTGGATGCCTTCGGCACCCGTTTGTGCGTATCGTTTGCCGGTGGAGGCATCTTCCAGATAGCTGTCGCCGTCCTCCATGATCCACCAGTGCGGGCGGAAGATGGCGTGGATATAGACTTTGGTACACTGGGGCGTCCGCTCGATGCGGGTGATGTTACGGATGCTGCCGTTGCGGGCCTTGAATGTGGGATTCTCGATGGTTTGTGCCGTCAGTAAGAGTCCTGACAGGAGAAACAGGAGGCTACAAAAGATTTTTTTCGTCTGATACATGGTATTTCGGTATTAATTACATCTACTTAAATTTCGTACAAAGGTAAAAAAAAGGCAGATAGATGAAAAATCTCGTGTAGGAAAATGATGTGAAGATTGGTATTTCTTTTGTTCTTCGTGCAGGAAAGAGGCCGTAGCATCGGATGCTGCGGGGTAAAACTTACTGAGAGGGTGCGGATAAGATAAGAGTAGCGAAAGCAGGTTTCTTTGCCAACTTAACATAGATTAATCCCTCAGATACGCATCTTTTTTTGTAACTTTGCGGGCGAAAAGAAATAAGACAGATTCAAACTTTAAATACTTTAAGCATTATGGCAAAGAAAGCTCTTTTAATGATTCTCGATGGTTGGGGTTGTGGCGACCATCAGAAGGACGACGTGATCTTCAACACTCCCACGCCTTACTGGGACAGTCTGCTGGCCAACTATCCGCACTCACAGCTCCAGGCGAGCGGCGAGAACGTAGGTTTGCCCGACGGTCAGATGGGTAACTCTGAAGTAGGTCACCTGAACATCGGTGCGGGCCGTATCGTTTATCAGGACCTCGTGAAGATCAACCGCGCTTGTGCCGATGGAAGTATCCTGAAGAATAAGGAAATCATCTCTGCCTTCTCTTATGCGAAGGAGAATGGCAAGAACATCCACTTCATGGGTCTGACTTCGAACGGCGGCGTTCACTCTTCGTTCGACCACCTGTTCAAGCTCTGCGACATTGCCAAGGAATATGGCCTGCAGGATACGACGTTCATCCACTGCTTCATGGACGGACGTGATACCGACCCGAAGAGTGGTAAGGGCTTCATCGAACAGCTGACTGCCCATTGTGCACAGTCGGCCGGCCGCATTGCCAGCATCGTGGGCCGTTTCTATGCTATGGACCGCGACAAACGTTGGGAGCGTGTGAAACAGGCATACGACCTGCTCGTTAACGGACAGGGTCGCGTGGCTACCGACATGGTACAGGCTATGCAGGAGTCGTATGACGACGGCGTGACGGACGAGTTCATCAAACCCATCGTAAATGGCGCTTTCGACGGCACCATCAAGGAAGGCGATGTAGTGATCTTCTTCAACTACCGCAACGACCGCGCTAAGGAGTTGACCATCGTACTGACCCAGCAGGATATGCCGGAGCAGGGCATGCACACCATCCCCGGCCTGCAATACTACTGCATGACGCCGTACGACGCTTCGTTCACAGGCGTGCACATTCTCTTCGACAAGGAGAACGTACAGAACACACTGGGCGAATACTTGGCCAACAACGGCAAGACGCAGCTGCACATCGCCGAGACAGAGAAGTATGCACACGTAACCTTCTTCTTCAACGGCGGCCGCGAAACTCCGTATGCCAACGAAGACCGCATCCTCGTTCCTTCTCCGAAAGTTGCTACATACGACCTGAAGCCTGAGATGAGCGCCTACGAAGTGAAGGACAAACTGGTGGAGGCTATCGGCACCCAGAAGTACGACTTCATCGTGGTGAACTACGCCAACGGCGACATGGTGGGCCACACGGGTATCTACGAGGCTATCGAGAAAGCCGTTGTAGCCATCGACAACTGCGTCCGCGACACCGTTGAGGCAGCCAAGGCCAACGGCTACGAGGTGATCATCATCGCCGACCACGGTAATGCCGACCACGCTCTGAACGCCGACGGTACACCCAACACCGCTCACTCGCTGAACCCTGTGCCCTTCGTTTACGTGACGGACAACAAGGATGCCAAGGTAGAGAACGGTGTGCTGGCCGACGTAGCTCCGTCTATTCTCCACATCCTCGGCATGCCTCAGCCTGCTGAGATGACCGGTAAGGATCTGATTAAGTAATTATTCGGAAGATTATAAATGAATAGAGGGCAGGCAGAAGGTGCTGATGAAAAGATTCCTTCTGTCTGCCCTTGTATTTTTAAGGATTGTCTTTGTTCACGAGGGCACTGTTTACTCCGTTTGTACTGTCAGTTTAAAGCCTTTGTACTGTCAGTTTACTCCGTTTAAACTACCAGTTTAGTACGTTTAAACTGCCAGTTTATCAGCATTAAACTGAGAGTTTATTTTCTTTAAACTAGAATAAACTGATATATGTTTGATTCATAACGGTTTATGCGAACGCCCGATTGTGAAGAAAGTCTTTGATAAAAGAACGGTAATTTATGGTACAGATAGACGATGTAGTGGTAAGTCTCGACGTGTTGCGCGAGAAGTTTCTGTGCGACCTGTCTGCCTGCAAGGGCGAGTGTTGCATCGAGGGAGATGCTGGAGCGCCGGTAGAGCTGGACGAGGTGGAGAAGCTCGAAGAAGTGCTCCCCGTGATATGGGACGACCTCAGTCCAGAAGCGCGGGCCGTCATTGACCGCCAGGGGGTGGTGTACACTGATTGTGAGGGCGATCTGGTGACGTCCATTGTCAACAACAAGGATTGCGTCTTTACCTGCTACGATGACAAAGGATGCTGCTATTGCGCCATCGAGAAAGCCTTCCGCGAAGGCAAGACAGACTTTTACAAACCCGTTTCCTGCCACCTTTATCCCATCCGCGTGGGCGACTACGGGCCCTACAAGGCGGTGAACTACCATCGCTGGGACGTCTGCAAGGCCGCTGTCCTGCTAGGGCGCAAGGAGAATGTACCTGTCTATAAGTTCCTGCGCGAACCGCTTATTCGCAAGTTCGGCGAGGCGTGGTACAAGGAACTGGAGATTGCGGCGGAGGAGCTGGAGAAGCAGGGGATGTTATAATTAAGTCAATATAGAATGATGGATAGTCTGGTTGTTTGGCTCTTCGCAGCCCTTTTTGTCCTTCTGGGCTTGCTTGTGCGCAAGTATCCCAAGCTGATAGCCGGGTATAATACGATGTCGCCCGAGCGGCAGATGCTGGTCGATGTCAAGGGACTGACGGCTTTCATGTGCCGGACGTTTTGTGTCATCGGGCTGCTTGTAGTCCTTGTTTATTACCTGCTGTTGTGGGACGGGATAGCCGAAATGGCGGCCAGGCTGGTCAGCATAATCGCGGTGCCCGTTGTCGGCTCGGTGGTGATGGTAGCCGGTGCCCAGCGTTATGACCACGGGCGATGAGGCGTGGTAAATGTTCGCGCCTCATTCCGCGTCGATATACATCTCCTCCAAATTCAGCGTCACGCGGCGGAATCGCTCCAGCAGTCCTAATCCGATAATGCCGTCTATATCGCCGATGCCAAACATTTCTCCAACGGGCTGGCCTGTGTGCAGGTCGAGGCCCGTGCTGGCGTGTACGTCTTCAATGGTCGCTTCACCTCGTCCGATGCGGTAGGTGACGCTTGGCAGTCGGTAGGTCTTCTGCCTGCTCACGCCACCGATGCCCGCCATGCGGATTGAGTCCGGTTGTCCCTGTGCCTCCACCTGCGCACGGTGGGTGGCATACCAGCGGGCGGTTAGGTCGCTACCATAAGAACCCGTGTCGAGATGCATGTACATCGTGTGCCCCTCGTCGTCGCGGCTCTCCACGCGCAAGCCTTCGCTGTCCGTGCGCAGCAGGTTGCTTTCACCTAACGGATTAGGTGTTGGCGTGGCGGGAATCACCAGTTCGCGGTGCTCAAAATCAAACTGCACTTCTTTCATGCTCAGCATAATGGGGAGTCCGATGACGGGTTGCAGCAGTCCTCCGACGCTGTCGGCTTCGGCATCGCCTGTTCGCGTGTCCACAATCAAAAAAGGAACGTTCTGCCACGCCATCGGGCCGATGCGCAGCGTGTCGGCCAAGGCGATGCGTCCCTGTTGCGTGCCGATGCCCTGCATGTCGATGGTGATTTCAGTCTGTCGCAGGCCACATGCCTTGGCCTGGCTGCTGCTGATGATGTTCATGCCAGCACCGGTGTCGAACACTACCGGTTCGTTCGTCCCGTTGATACGTGCATCCAACATCAGGAAGTGACCGCTCTTCTTGTATCCCTTGTGCATGTCGTCGTTGAATGTAAAGGGAATGTGATATTCACCTGCCGGGTGGAGTTGGCGACAGAGAGGTGATTCATGGGCATACATCGCGTAGACGTCGGCCGCCTTGCGAATGGCGGCGGTGGTGGCGGTATCTACGCCTTGTGCCTGTAGCTGTTCGGCGAGGCTCTGCATCAGGGCGGCGGCTTCCTCGTAGCGGCCGCAGCGCGTCAGGTTGGTGGCCATCAGCGAGACCATGTGCACGGAGTTTTGTCCGCCCATTTCCGCCTGGTGTTCGTTCAGTAGTGTGCCGATGGCGGTGCAGGCCGAGTCGGGGCGATTGAAGTAATGGGCCGTCATGGCCGTCCCCATCCGATAGAGCAGAGGACTGAGGGAGTCGCGGGGTGTCGTTTCCATTGTTCGTTTCAGTTCGAACCAGTTGCTTTCGTTGATGAGGGTGCCGATGCGTGTGTCGGCATTTTGTGCGATGGCAACCTGTGTAGTGGCGAGGCAGAGTGCCAGGAGTAGCTTTTTCATAATGTTTCCTTTTGAGTTTTCAGGTCAAAGATGTCGATTTTAGTGGAGTATGCCAAAAGAATAGTCTTATTTAGTCTTAACAGGCCGGAAAAAGAGGGGCGCCGGAGCGGGAGCATGTCTTCCGTTCCGGCGTGTTCGTTCACTTCCATCGCTCCGCTCTGCGTCGCACCGCGCTGTGGAGCCATGGGCACATTTCAATTCTTTCAAAGGCAGGTCCAGGTCCTGTGGCAGGGCATGTCAGAAGTACACGTTGACAGAGAGGTAAAGGTACTCCGTGTTGTCCTTGTCTGTTTCGAAGTAGACTTTGTCCTCTCTTGCCAGCCAGCCGATGGCGGCATTCAAGTCCCTGTCCGTCAGTCCGGAGGCGGTTTTCAGGTCTTCATAACTCCATCGCTTGCCGTTGTTCAGCAGTCGCCAGACGATGCCTGCATTGTTTCCAATGGTACTTTTATCCATAATTCAACCGATATAATAGTTTAACTCGATGTATATGATGTTTCTTCTTCCGACTTTGGTTTCATCTATCGTCAGTTTGCCTTCACGGGCCAGCCAGCCGATGGACGCATTGATGTCTCTGTCCGGTAGGCCGGTTGCCTTTTTGATTTCCAGATAGTCCCATTTTCGGTTCTCACTCTGGAGCAGTCTCCAGATGATTCCTGCGTTTTCACCGATACTTTGTACATTCATAAGCAAAAAATTTAAGAGGTTAATTTTATGTCTTATCTTGTTTACTGGCATCCCGTATGCCTTTCCTTTAGCAAAATTCAGCTGGAAGGTCGTCCGTTTTGTCCCCATGTTCCAATTTCCCTTTCCTGTGTCGGATATTGAACTTTTGTCATGGATAAACAGTTTCTCCCAGCAATCTGTTACAAAATTATACTTTTCTTTTAATAAAACAATTTTATTCTCTCTTTTTTCTTGAAAACTTCTGGTCTTTGACTGATTTTGTGCCGGTGGGTATGGGTTGTCGGGAAGTCATTTTGCAAGAATGTTTCAGGGAGAGGTCGCAGAAGGCGGATTTGTGTGTTGGGGAAGTACTGAAAGAAAAAGTCCCGGCCGGCAGGATTTTCCTGCTGCTCCGGGACTGCTTCAGTTGTAAGATGTGAGGTTGGTAAATAATAAATTATGCGTCAATGTTGGCGTATGTTGCATTTTTTTCGATGAATTCGCGTCGCGGACCTACGTCTTCGCCCATCAGCATGGAGAAAATGTAGTCGGCTTCAGCTGCGTTTTCGATGTTCACCTGCTTCAACATACGGTTCTCGGGGTTCATGGTTGTCTCCCACAGCTGTTCGGGATTCATTTCACCCAAACCTTTGTAGCGCTGGGTGTGGATGGCATTCTCCGAACCGCCGCCGTAGGTGTCGATAAACCGCTGGCGCTGCTGGTCGGTCCAGCAGTATTCCTTTACCTTACCCTTTGTGCAGAGGTAGAGCGGGGGAGTGGCGATGTAGAGGTAGCCTTGCTGGATGACTTGCGGGAAGTAGCGGAAGAACAGGGTCATGATCAGCGTGTCGATGTGCGAACCATCGACATCGGCATCGGTCATGATGATGACCTTCTTGTAGCGCAGCTTGTCGATGTTGGCTTCCTTGCTGTCTTCGCCGTTCAGGCCGAAGCGGATACCCAATGCTTGGATGATGTTGTTTACTTCATCGCTTTCGAAGGCTTTGTGCCACATGGCTTTCTCCACGTTCAGGATTTTACCACGTAGGGGCAGGATGGCCTGGTATTGGCGATTACGCCCCTGTTTGGCCGAGCCGCCTGCCGAGTCACCCTCGACGAGGAACAATTCGCATTCGTCGGGATCTTTGCTGGAGCAGTCGGCCAGTTTGCCAGGCATGCCTCCGCCGCTCATAGGCGATTTGCGTTGTACGGACTCACGAGCCTTGCGGGCTGCTACACGGGCAGTTGCGGCAAGTATCACTTTGTCGACAATCAGTTTGGCTTCTTTCGGATGTTCTTCCAGGTAATAGGTCAGAGCTTCGCCCACTGCCTGATTGACGGCGCCACTCACTTCGCTGTTGCCCAGCTTCGTCTTCGTCTGTCCCTCAAACTGAGGTTCGGCTACTTTGACGGAGATGACGGCGATGAGTCCTTCACGGAAGTCTTCACCAGATATCTCTACTTTGGCTTTCTCCAGCTGTTTGGCGCAGGTCTCTTCGCCGTATTTCTTCAGTACACGGGTCAGGGCGGCGCGGAAGCCGGCTTCGTGCGTACCACCTTCCTTCGTGTTGATATTGTTCACGTAGGAGTGCAGGTTTTCACGATAGCCTGTGTTATACATGATGGCGCACTCGATGGGTACACCTGCCTTTTCAGTATTCAGGTAGATGACATCATCGAAGAGCGGTGTGTTGTTGCTGTTCAGGTAGCGGACAAATTCCTTTACACCTTCTACGGAGTGGAATACTTCCTTTACGTATTCACCGTTTTCGTCCTGTTGACGGCGGTCGGTCAGGGTAATGCGGATGCCGGCGTTCAGATAAGCCAGCTCACGCAGGCGGGCCTGCAGTGTGCTGTACTTATATTCGGTCGTGGTGAAGATGCTTCCATCAGGCCAGAAAGTTTGCTTTGTGCCTGTAAAGCCAGGTTCGCAGGTGCCTACTTCCTTGACGGCGTAGAGCGGTTTGCCGCATTCGTATTCCTGCTGATAGATTTTCCCGTTGCGGAATACTTGGGTCGTCATGTGCGTGGAAAGTGCGTTGACACACGATACGCCGACACCATGCAAACCGCCTGATACTTTGTAGGAGCCTTTGTCGAACTTTCCACCAGCATGGAGTACGGTCATTACGACCTCCAGCGCCGATTTCTTTTCTTTTTCGTGCAGGTCGACGGGGATACCGCGGCCGTTATCTTGTACAGTAATGGAGTTGTCTTCGTTGATGGTCACTTCGATGTGGTCGCAGTAGCCGGCCATCGCTTCGTCGATGGAGTTGTCCACCACTTCGTAGACCAGGTGGTGCAAACCGTTTTCGCTGATGTCGCCAATGTACATGGCGGGGCGTTTTCTTACCGCTTCCAATCCTTCCAGCACTTGGATGTTGCTGGCCGAATAATTGTTTTCACCGTTTATTTTTTCTGCTTCAGTCATAAATTTGTGCTTATTGTAATAACTGAGCAAAAATAGTGAAAATCTTTGGATTATGCCACTGAGGTGAGGAGTTTTTTCTGCCTTTACGGCTTTTTAGCATCCTTGTTTTGGGGATGTCTATAAACAAGAAAAGGTCGGACTTTTGTCCAACCTTCTTGTTATACGTTACTTAGCTTTACGCTCTTTATTACGCAAGCTTGTTGATGTGCAGAGCCAATTTAGACTTCAAGTTATTGGCTTTGTTCTTGTGGATAACGTTAGTCTTAGCCAGCTTATCCAGCAACTTAACCAATCCAGGATACATAGATACTGCTGCAGCCTTGTCAGTAGTAGCACGAAGTTTGCGAACAGCATTTCTCATGGTCTTGCCATAATATCTGTTGTGAAGTCTTCTTTTCTCTTCTTGTCTGATTCTTTTCAGTGATGATTTGTGATTTGCCATCTCGACTAATCTTTTTAATTCGTTTATCTTTTTATTTTAGTAGCCCGTGGGGGAATCGAACCCCCCTTTCAAGAATGAAAATCTTGCGTCCTAACCGATAGACGAACGGGCCATCCTTTTGTTGAGCGTTTCCGCTCGCAAGCGCTTTATCTCTCGTTTGCGGATGCAAAGGTAGGAACTATTTTTGAATTGGCAAAATGTTCCTGCTATTTTTTTTGAACTTAATATTAAAATTTCTTTTAAATATGAATGCTAGCGTCTGGTATACAGTGATTTAAGTGAAATGAAAAAATGTCGTGCGGACCGTGATTTTTTTTAGAAAGAAAGAGGAGGACGCTATTATATCTTCATTTATCGCTTCTTTTTTTGTAGATTTGTAGGCGGATTTATGATACAGACGGACGAGATATGTTGCAAAAGGCGGAAGGAATCGTGCTTCGCACAGTGAAATATAAGGATACAGCTTTTATTGCTGACGTCTATACGGACGTAGCAGGGCGGGTGTCTTTTATGGTGCCGTTGCCTCGTTCGCGTAAGGCGTCGGTCAAGTCTGTTTTGTTTCAACCTTTGTCATTGGTCGAGCTGGAGGCGGATTTTCGTCCTAACACTTCTATATATAAGATAAAAGAGGCTAAGTCATGGCATCCATTTGTTTCCTTGCCATACGATCCTTATAAATCGGCTATTGCTTTGTTCCTTTCGGAGTTTTTGTGTCGTGCTGTTCGTGTGGAGGCTGATAATCGGGCTCTTTTCTCTTATTTAAGGCATTCTATCGTGTGGCTGGACGAGTGTCGCACGGGCTTTGCAAACTTTCATCTAGTTTTTCTTATGCGCCTTTCTCGCTTCTTGGGACTTTATCCAAATCTTGAGGGCTATTCGGAAGGCTGTTATTTCGATTTGTTGAATGCCTGTTTTACATCGCTTCGTCCTTCAGGGCATTCTCATTACATCGGGCCGATTGAGGCGGCACGTCTTCTTACGTTGATGCGGATGAACTACGATACGATGCACCTTTTTGCCATGAGTCGTGTGGAGCGGATGCGTTGTCTGACGGTCATCGATCAATATTATCGTTTGCACCTGCCCGACTTTCCAGAGCTGAAATCTTTGGATGTCCTGAAAGAACTTTTCGACTGATGGTGTTAAGCTTTGAGGAAAGCATCGTTTTCTTTCGATGAAAACGGCGTTTTTCGAGGAAGAAAGCATTGTTTTCTTTGAAAGGCATCTGGCATAGATAAAAAAAAGTCCGCCGTCTTCGTCCGAAGTTAAGGGATTCGGAAAAGAAGACGGCGGAAGTCTTTTGTGTGTGAATCTGTGTTGTTAATCCTCTAACTTGTAGACTTCACTTCCTGCCAATAGGAAACATCCTACGCCAAAGTCTTCAAAATCGGGAATTTTGTCGTAAGTGACAGGTTGGCTGTCTTTGGGCTCTTTGCCCGTTCCTTGTACGTAACCTAGGCAACCATTGGGATGGACGGCCTCTTTGACCATTGCATTCCATGCCTTCAGCAGGATGGGGAGGTATTCTTTCTTGTCCAAGAGCCCGTTACGTACACCCCAAGCCATGCCGTAGACAAAGAGAGCTGTACCAGATGTCTCTTTCCCGCCGAAGTTCGATTCGTCGTGGAGGCTGACATTCCAAAAGCCGTCTTTGCGTTGACAGTCTTTGAGGGCCTTGCTCATGGTCAGGAAATCATTTATATAGTTTGTGCGGTGTTGTTCGTTTGCAGGTATTTCATCCAGTACTCTGACGAGTGCGGCGTATACCCATCCGTTGCCTCTGCTCCAATAGCAATTCTTTCCGTTAGGTTCCTTGTAGGGAGGATCGAAGTCTTGGTCTCTCCACCACAGGCCTTCTTTTTCATTGTACATACCATTTTCTCCATGTACATTTCTTGTATATTCGTACATGTCCCACATCTTGTCGAAGTATTTTTGTTCGCCTGTCAGTCGTCCCAGTTTGGCGAAAACGGGCATACCCATCTGGATAGCGTCTATCCACCACCAGTCGTTCACTTGAGGGGTGTTGACCAGCATGTCAATGTTAGCCTTTGCTTTGTGTATCTTTTCAGGGTTGGGGCAGATATTATATAAATCAATGTATGTTTGACTTGCGCAATAATCGTCAGCGTTGCGTGTGATGGTGCCATTTCTGAATCCCCATTCGTGGTATTCAGACCAGTCGTTGGCATATTTATAATAGTCGTCCCTCGGGTAGATGGAATAAAGGGCCATCAGTCCTTCATAATAAACGCCTCTTGTCCAGATGTTGCTGGGGCGGATGACCTTGTTCACATAGGACGGAGTCCGATAATCGCTGTACTTCTTCATGAAGTAGTCGTTGACTTTGACAATAGTCTTCAACGTTTCTTTTCGGTCAGGCATTTCTTGTGAGGAGATGATGCTGAAGCTGAAAAGTCCGATGAGCAGGGCTGCTATTTTTTTTGTTTTCATGTTTAAATAGATTTTTGTCACAAAAGTAGTTGCCGGGATTTTGTTTTACAATGGAGATTTGTACAGTTTCCATGAATTTTATACAATGAGGTTTTAAGTGGTGATTTTTTTCTCGCAATTGAATGATTTTGTCCATTTTTGAGAAAGTATGTCATAATGTGGTCGGTTAAATGGAAGTGCTTTTTTGATAGTTTTTTTAAGATAAATGGATTTAAGAGGCGGTGTATTGTTGAGTTTTCGGCATAATTAAAATGATTTTATGAATAATTGTTTTGATTTTACATTCTTTTATAACATATCTGAGAGGCATGTGTACATGCGATTGTACAATTTTCCATTTTCCGATATATGAAACTTATCATATATTTGCCGACGTCTTCATAGTGAGATATGAGATTTTGTTTTAATAATGTTTAATTTAATATTTAATGTATGAAAAACAGCAAAAGATTACGTCTGTTTAGCCGAATGTATTTCATTCAGTGGCTATTTCTTACAGTTCTCTTTTCGTTAGTTGCGATGAGTGGCTATGCGCAGAGTAAAACTATTACAGGTAAAATCATTGATTCGACCGGTGAACCGGTTATTGGTGCTAGTGTGCTGGTGAAAGGTACAACTAATGGTGTCATTTCGGACATTGATGGTAATTTTTCTCTTCAAGGGGTGGCTGAAAATGCTACGATTCAAATTAGCTTTGTCGGTTATAAGACTCAAGAACTTGCAGTCGCAGGCAAAACTCAGTTTAACGTAACTTTAGTAGATGACACCGAAATGTTGGATGAGGTGGTAGTAGTAGGTTACGGTGTTCAGAAGAAATCAGATGTAACAGGAGCTATGGCTCGCGTTACAGCTGAGGTGATTCAAGATAGACCTGTACAAAATGCACTTCAGGCTATTCAAGGTAAAGTGACGGGTGTTGATGTAACATCTAACAATCGTCCGGGTGAACTTGGTGATATCCGTATTCGTGGTAATCGTTCTATTACAGCAAACAATGACCCGTTGTATGTAATTGACGGTATCCCTATGACGGCTGGTTCTATTGCCGATATCAATCCTAGCGATATTGAGTCTATGGAAATTTTGAAAGATGCATCTGCTACTGCAATTTATGGTTCTCGTGGTGCCAATGGTGTGATTCTGGTAACAACCAAAAAAGGTAAAGTAGGTAAAACTACTATTAACTATGATGGCTCAGTTGCATTTAGTGTATTAAATTCTACAACGGATTATATGAATGCAGGTGAACTGCTTGATTATAAACGGCAGTCTGCTATTGTAGGTGGTACTTATAACGGTGCTTATGGTACAGCTCCTGATCCTAATCGTGATCGTGCTCTTTGGTTAGGAACTCAATCTTATATGGATAAAGCTGTAGCTCAGGCTTATCAATTGGATGCCAATGGTAATCCTGTCTTACGTGCTGCTACTGAAGCAGAAAAGGCTATGGGATATGCAGATATGGTTCCTGTTTATGATGCATCCAAGCTTCCGACAACAGATTGGGGTGGACTGGCTACCCGTACTGGTGTAACTCATACTCATCAGATATCTTTGTCTGCTGGTACGGAAACCTCAAAATTATATATGTCTTTGGGTTATTTAGGGCAAGAGTCTCCAATGGCTGACCAAGATTATGAACGTTATACTGCAAATATTAATGGAGAAATTAATCCGACAAGATGGTTGAAAGTCGGGATGAGTTTGAATGCAAGTACTTCTATAAAGAATTATGGTATTGTAAGTAACTTCTCGAATACAGTAGCCAAAGACTCTTATGGCTTAGCTATGAACTTGATGCCTTGGACTCCAGCTTATAATGAAGATGGTTCTGTGCTGATCACCTCTGAAGGTGATGCAGAGCATAATATTGTCCGCAATATGAATGCTTCTCAAAATGAATATCGTTATTATGGCATTAATTATTCATCGTATGCAGAAGTTACATTGCTTCCTTGGTTGAAATGGCGTACCAATTTAGGTGCACAATATCGTAATTCTCGTGAAGGAAGTTTTTATGGAGAAGATTTTTCTAATCCTTATGGTTTTGATTCTACGGCTCCAGGTGCTGCATATAATAATCATTCACAGAACCTTTCTTGGGCTTTGGAGAACCTAGTATATATCAATAAGACTTTTAATGATATTCACTCTTTAAACGTTACTTTATTGCAATCGGCTGAACGAAGCCGTTCAGAAGGTTTATCTATGCGTGCTTATGAAGTCGTTTATCCAACTTCTTTATGGTATAATATCGGTCAGTCGAATAACTCCAAATACGATCCTAACTCTAGCTTTTCTACTTGGTCACGAGCTTCTTATATGGCACGTATCAATTATGGGCTTATGGACAAATATTTGCTTACTTTGACAGGACGTTATGATGGTGCTTCAATGTTAGCAGCTGGAAATAAATGGGACTTTTTCCCTTCTGCCGCTTTAGCTTGGCGCATGGAACAAGAAGAATTTATTAAAAATATTAGTTGGATTAATCAGTTAAAACTACGTGTTGGATATGGTGTTACTGGTAACTCGGCTGTAAATCCTTATCAAACAAGTGGTTCTGTAACTTCTGTTTACGCAAATATTCCATTTGGAATTGGTAATGTAACCCAAAATACTACAGGTACAAAAACGAATATTATGCCTAACTACGCTTTAGGGTGGGAAAAAACAGCATCTACAAATGTTGGTCTTGATTTCTCATTCTTGAATAATAGAATTAGTGGTAGCTTGGAATATTATGATGCAAGAACATCAGATTTGTTGATGAATAAGACGATTCCTGTAATTACTGGTTATGCACAGATTTTAAGTAATGTAGGTAAAACGAGAAACAGAGGTTTTGAAGCTTCTTTGTCAACCGTTAATGTGCAAACAAAGGATTTCACTTGGCAAACAGATTGGACCTTCTCTCTTAATAAAGAAGAGATTGTAGAATTAGCTAACGGTGTTGATTTTGATTCAAATGGTCCTTGGAAAGTAGGTGAACCCATCAATGTATTTTGGGATTATAAGTATGATAGAATTTGGCAAAATACGCCAGAGGATTTGAAATTGATGGAGCTTTATTCTAAAATTAGCAACTTGACCTTTTTGCCTGGACAATATAAGATTGTAGACCAAGAGCTGGTTGAAGTACCGGCCGGTACTGAGGGTTCGAAGAGTGTTACTTTGTCAGATGGAACCGTAGTTAATTATTTGGATAATGGCTTCGGAAAGTTCGATAACGATGATAAAGTCTTTTATAACAAATCTCCGAAGTGGAGTGGTGGTATTAACAACTCCTTTACATATAAGAATTGGAATTTTAGCTTCTTTACCTATTTCCGTTTCGGTAATACATATTATGGTTTGACTCAGACAATCGGACGTCGTGTAGAGAACGATGTATGGTCACCTGAGAATACTGGAGCCAAGTTTGCACAACCTACAACAGCAACCCGTACTACTACATATGATTATGTTCGTAACTATACGAAAGGAAATATGGTATTAGTTAAGAATATTGCTTTGTCGTATACCTTACCTAAAACTTGGTTGACTAAGTTGAATATGAGTAATGCTCAGATTTATGCTCAGGTTTTGAATCCTTTCTTGTGGGGTGGCGAGTTGGTAAAAGCAGGTATCAATCCGGATGATATTACCGGTTGGGATGCTAGTAACCATATTGGTGGTCAGACGAATAATACTTGTATAACTCGTAGCTTTGTATTAGGATTGAGAGTAGGTTTCTAATTATTCAAATTAAATTGTTATGAAAAAGATAAAAGAATTATTATATACAAGTGCATTGATATTTTCTACAGTAGGATGTACAGACAGTTTTCTTGAGGAGAAGATGGTCGCAACTATTACTCAAGATTATCTAGAAACAGAACAAGGACTTGATCAGTTGATTGTAGGAACCTACAATTCAATGCGTGTAAAATGGGGCTACAATGAAGGTATTTATTTGTATGAAACAGGTCATGACTGTTGTAGAACTAGTGGCGATAATGATTTGAATAAATTTTCAACATCAAAATGGTCTCCTACAGGAACGATTGCAGATCGAGCCAATGAATATATGGGAGTTCAGTCAAAACAGCAAGATGGCTTTTTGCTAAATAATTATCCAATCATAGATAACTGCAATAAAGCAATTACAGCTATTCGTAGTGGCAAGGCTCAAGGACAATATGCGTCTAATTCCGAATATGCAGCTCAACGCCTTTCTGAAGTGTTATTCAATCGTGCATATTGTTATTATGGTCTGAATACTATTTTTGGTGATGTTTATTTCTCAACAACCAGTAGTACCTCTTTACCTGCCAACTATAATTACGTTCGTACACCGGCAGAAGTTATGTATAGAGAGTTGATTAGTGATCTTCGCTATGCAGTAGAACATTTACCTGAATCATATGGGGATAGTGAATATGGACGTGCTACAAAATATGCCGCTGCCCATTTATTGGCAAAAATGTACTTGAATCGTGCTCAGGGCGAACAATATGGTACAGAAGCATATGGTAGAAAGTCTGATGGAACCATTGATAATACAAATCCTGAGTCGTATTTAGGTATGCTATATAAAGGTAAAGGAACCGCTGATTTGGATTCTTGTATCTATTATGCTAGCATGGTAATTAACGCTCATCCTTTAGTTGCTGATTATAATGAACTGTTCCGTCATGATTTGGGCGATTTCTCTAATGAAAAGACTTCTGAAAATGTCTTAAATGCAATTTTCTCGGAAAGTGGTGATAATTACCGATATGGTGTCCGTATATTGAGTAAGTTTGTCGGGAATTATGTTAATGAAAAATTAGGAATCCCAGATTATTGTTGGGAATATCCTACTAAACCTAATTCAAATTTCCACAATAACGATTTTGGTTTGGATGTATTTACTGATAAAATTAATGACTCTCGTTATCAAAAGTCTTTTTGGTTAGAGTTTGAAACCGCTTTGAATACTTCTGGGGCATCTACACCTTCATTAAATGCAGAATATTATGCATATAATTCAGACAATAATGCAACTTATGAATGGTCTAAAGCTCAAGCAGATTATTTTAATCAGTATATTTTGCCCAATTATAAACGTGAATCTTGGGGAGGTCGTCAGGCTGTAGAAGGTGAACATAAGATGGGAACAGGTGATTTGGCTTTTGCAATTCTTGAAAATACAAAGGAAACTGCTATTTCTGTAGAAGAAGCAGATGCACAACCTTTCTTGCTGTATGCACGTTGGATGAAGGATGGGGATAAGTATTATTATCGTCCTGAGGTGGTCGCTTCTAATGATAATTATACGTTTAAGAACTCTGCTAACTTTTATGGTTTAGAGAGAAGTTCTAATACCGGTATTCCAACTTCCAAAAAGTATCATGATCCTAATCGTTCAGGTAAAAACTCAGAATATGGTGGTCGCGATGTACCTGTTATGCGTTCTGCTGAAATGTATTTGGTTCGTGCCGAAGCTTATGGACGTAAGGGTAATTACACGGCAGCAATTAATGATATTAATGCATTAAGAGAACGTGCAGCATTTAAGCCAGGCGAAGAACGTGCAGAAGTTATAGCTCGTTTATATCCTGGTCATGAAGACTTATCTGTTGCAGAGCAACAATGGCCTTATAGTGTTGCGACAAATTGTTATGATGCAATTAAAGTTGATGAAAGCTATTGGGATGGTGTGTCTGAAAAATCTATGAAGGAAGATTATTGTCCTAGTGCTAATACAACAGAAAAACGTTTCTTGGAATTCATCTATAATGAATATGCTCGTGAATTTAATCAAGAGCAGGTGTATTATGAAATTATTCATCATGCAGGCGTTCAAGCAGCTCGTATACAGTGGCATAATCAGATGGGAGCTAATCCTAGTGGTAGTTACCAGGCTGGCTCATGGGAAGTTGCAGATAATGCTAATGGATCTGATGGACAGAATGGACAACCTAAGGGTGGTTTCCAGAATTATATGACCCTCAAACCTTTCCCGCAGTCGTTTATGGATATGTTGACAGACGAGAATAATGTTCAACTTGATGCTAATGCGAAGAAGGCATACCAGAACTATGGATATTGATGATTAAATATCATTGTATATAGATTATAAGGGATTGCTCTCTTTTTTATGGGATAGCAGTCCCTTAATTTATTATTAAATACGGGCCTTTTTACCATTTAGAATGTTTTATGTATCTGAAAAGATGTTTTATATTGGTTTTATTTATTATTATTGATATTGTTCTATTATTTGCGCAGCAAACATCGCAGTTTGGAGATTTGGGTAATGGAATGTTTAGGAATCCGGTAATTCCTTCTGACTATAGTGATCCTGATATTATTAGGGTTGGTGAGGATTATTATGGCATTGCTTCCACTTTTTGTTTCTCTCCTGGAATGATTGTGATACATTCGAAGGATTTGGTACATTGGGAAATAATAAATCATGTTGTAGATGATATTTCTTTTTTGAATCCGGAATTGGATTGGACACAGATGAAAGGCTATTACAATGGTGTGTGGGCCGGTTCGTTACGTTATTATGACGGGATGTTTTATTGTCATTTCGCGACTCCGCGTGGAGGATGGTTTGTAGCTACTACTACGGATATTCGTGGAAAGTGGGAGGTAAAAGCTATGAGAGATTGTAACGGGAGAGAATTGCGTGGCCGGGGGTGGGATGATCTCTGTCCATTATGGGATGGAGATGGACATGCATACATTATAGCCAGCAATTTTGGTAAATATTGGTTTCCGCATATTTATAAGATGAGTTCAGATGGTACTCAATTGTTGGACGGTATGATTGATGATAATTGTGATGTAACTAAGAATATCGAAATCATTGGAGGATACGTTGTGAAACCCTATCGTACGGCTGAGGCAAACAAGCTATATAAGTGGAATGGGATGTATTATATTTATTTTAGCGAGGTACGAGAAATTCATGGTAATAAAGTACGTGTGCCTGTTATGCGTCGTTCAAAGAGCATTTATGGTCCTTATGAAGAACTGTTATTGATGCATTCTCAAGGCAAGCAGGTAGATAAAGAACCGAATCAGGGAGCAATTGTTGATACGGAAGACGGGAAATGGTTTTTTGTGACTCATCATGGTACTGGAGATTTTGATGGACGTGTATTGAGTGTAGTTCCTGTTTGCTGGAAGGAGGGGTGGCCTCATGTTGGGCAGGATATAGATCATGATGGGGTGGGAGAGATGGTTTGGGAACTGCCGAAGCCGATAAGCAGAGAGGCTGGTGAATTTATTCAGACTTCGGACGGCTTTAATGGGGACCGTTTGGGGCATCAATGGGAGTTCAACCATCAACCCAGACAGGGAAAATGGTCGTTATCGGAGCGGAAGGGATACTTGCGCTTGTATGCTTTTGCTCAATTGCGTGAAGGAGACTTCTTTTCTACGGGAAATATCGTGTCACAGCGTTATATTCGTTGGGGAAAAGGTGAGGCAGTTGCTAAATTGGACATTAATAAGATGGATAACGGTCAGGAGGCTGGTCTTGTGCATTTTAATGGTGGTAAAGATTACGCATATCTGGCTGTCGTCAGGGACGATGGCTGTCTGTTTTTGGTTTATAGGAGCAAGAATAGTAAGGAACCAGAGCAAGTGTTGTTGCTTACTTCTTTGCCTGGGGGACAGTGTTCATTGTGGCTGAAAACGGAGATCGATTTTTCGGGAAGGGCTGTCTTTTATTGGAGTCTTAATGGGCACAAGTACCACGCGTGTGGCGTATCTTTCCAGCTGAAATGGGGCAATTATAGAGGAAGTCGTATAGGACTGTTCACTTATAATAATCTCCAGGAAAATGGATATATAGATGTAGATTATATGACGTACTGTGAAAAGAATGACTGAGAAGGTGAAGTGCTGATAGTGGGAAAATATCGATAACCATGAATAAATATTGATCATGAATTTAAGAAAAAGCTTGTTTATTGTTTGTGTAGGGCTTATGATTTCTGGCCAGTTATTGGCCAAGGTGACTTTGCCCAATGTGTTGACTTCGAACATGGTGTTACAACAAAAAGAACGGGTAGCCATTTGGGGAAAGGCTTATCCAGGCGAACGGGTTACTGTGGAGTTCGCGGGGCAGAGTCGAAGCTGTATAGCTACATCGGATAGTACATGGCAAGTGTGGCTGAAGCCTATGAACGCTTCGTTCGAAAAAAGAGATTTGATTGTGCGTGGAGAGGAAAATGAAATTCGATTGGGCAACGTGCTGGTTGGTGAAGTGTGGCTTTGTGGCGGACAGTCCAACATGGAATATCCGATGGACCGGAGGTTGAAACGTTATGCTGCGCCCGCCCGTGGCGAAGATTTGGCCAAAAAAGAATGGAAAAATCCGGATGCTGAAGGCTTGCGACTGTTTTGGGTAGAGAAGAAATATGGTTTACCGGATTGTCAGACTAAAGGATGGCAGGAAGTTGAAAGTGCAGCGATTGCTCCTTTTTCGGCAGCAGCTTATTTTTTCGGAAAGACGTTGCAAGAGGCTTTGCGAGTACCCGTCGGGATCATTGCTTCTTCTTGGGGAGGAAGTCGGATTGAGAACTGGATACCGGAAGACGTCTATAAGCAAGCATCTTTTTATGCCAAGGAACAGATGCAGCATCCGACAGTAAAGCGTAAGATTGCGTTATATTATGATACGATGATTCGCTCGTTGGCTCCTTACACGCTAAAAGGATTCACATGGTATCAGGGAGAGTCGGATGCCATGGCTCATGATTCATTGTATGTGGAAAAGTTTGAAACGCTTCTGAATGTCTGGCGGACGATTTTCAAAGATAAGACATTGCCGATGTACTACGTGCAGATTGCTCCTTATTTGTATTCCAATCGCCAGCGCGACGATTATAAACATGATGCCTGTCTGAAAGCTTGGTTTGCTGATTTGCAGACGAACTGTATGAGCCTGGAACATACGGGACAGGTTATCGTGACGGATTTAGTGGATCATTTGAAGGACATTCATCCGTCTTATAAATGGGAAGTCGGTCGTCGTCTAGCACTTTGGGCGTTGGCTAAGGATTATAATAAGAAGGTGGTTTGCTGTGGCCCCCGACTGAAACGCGCCTATTTGAAGAAAAAGCAGGTGATACTGACGTTCCGTACGGAAGGAAGCAAGCTGACAGTTGGGGTACGTGATAAGGACAATAATGCTTTCAAGGCTGTTAACGATAAGCTGACTTGGTTCGAAGTGGCAGGCAGCGATGGCGTATTCCATTCTGTAGAGGCTGTTATTGAAGATGGAAAAGTGATGCTGGACGTAACGGATATCAAGAATCCTTCGAAAGTGAGATTCGGATGGAATGAACAGGCAATGCCTAATTTGTTCAACGAGGAGGGGCTTCCTGCAACGCCCTTTTGTGTGGAGCTGTAAGGCGGAGAAGTAAAAATACATGAATATGTACGAATGTCTATTCCGTGTTTTCGGATAATGTGACATTTTTGCAACAAAAACAGGATTGTATGGGAAATAAAGTTTTGAAAGGCTTGGCTTTGGCCGCCGCGGTCATCTTTGCGGCGGGGGCGAGCGCACAAGCGCCCCACCCCGAACGTGTCTATCTGTCGGGCACGGGCATCGACGACACACGGATGTGGGATTTTTATTGCACGCATGGACAGAACAGCGGCAAGTGGAAAAAAATAGAAGTGCCTTGCAACTGGGAGTTGCAGGGATTTGGAAACTATACGTACGGACGCTGGTACACCGTGCCCGGCGAGAAACCGAGCGACGAGGTGGGCACGTACCGCCACCGGTTCGATGTCCCCAAGGCGTGGAGCGGACAGCGGGTGAAGATTTTCTTCGACGGCGTGATGACCGACGTGGAGGTGCGCGTCAACGGCGAGCTGGCCGGCGAAATGCATCAGGGTGGCTTTTATCGCTTCGACTACGACATCACCGACCTGCTGAAGTTCGGACGGAAGAACACGCTGGAAGTGAAGGTGGCCAAAGAGTCGGCCAACAAGTCCATCAACGCCGCCGAGCGGAAGGCCGACTGGTGGCTCTACGGCGGCATCTATCGTCCCGTGTGGTTGGAAGCGCTGCCGCAGGTGCACGTCGGACACTTCACGCTGAATGCCGACGCCGAAGGGCGGCTGAACGTGGCGCTCGAGATGGAGGGCGACGCCAGCGGCTACGAACTGGTGACCAGCCTGACTGCGCTGAAGGACGGCCGCGTGATGACCGACCTATCGGGACGGACGGAGGTATCCCACGTCATCGGGAACGGCGAACGCGAGCAGCTGTTCACCTCGCAATGGGGCAGCGTCCGTCTGTGGGACACGGAGAACCCCAACCTGTACGTGGCCAAGCTGCAACTGAAAGACCGCGAGGGCCGGGTGGTGCAGACGCGTGAATTCCGCGTGGGCTTCCGTACCATTGAATTCTTCCCGCAGGACGGACTGTACCTGAACGGCGTGAAGCTGGTGGTGAAGGGCATCAACCGCCACTCGTTCTCGGTGGATGGCGGGCGCGCCACGAGCGCGGCCATGAGCCGTCAGGATGCCATGCTCATCAAGGAGATGAACATGAACGCCGTCCGTTCGCACTATCCGCCCGACGAACATTTCCTCGACATGTGCGACTCGCTGGGCCTGGTCTATTTGGACGAGCTGGCCGGATGGCAGGATGCTTACGACTCGGAGGTAGGCTCCAAGCTGGTGCGCGAGATGGTGCGCCGCGACGTCAACCATCCCTGTATCATCCTCTGGTGCAACGGCAACGAGGGTGGATGGAACTACGACACCGACCCGCTGTTCGCACGCTACGACAAGCTGCAGAAGCGCCACGTCATCCATCCCTGGGCCGACTTCGACGACCTGGACACGCACCACTATCCGGCCTACCTGACGGGTGTGGCCCGCTTCACGAACGGCTACAAGGTGTTCATGCCCACGGAGTTCATGCACGCCATGTACGACCAGGGCGGAGGCGCCGGCCTGCGCGACTTCTGGGACCGCTGGCTGACGAACCCCATGTTTGCCGGCGGATTTGTCTGGGTCTTCTGTGACGAGGCGCCGAAGCGCTCGGACAAGGACGGCATCCTCGACTCGGACAAATCGAACGCCCCCGACGGCGTGGTAGGCCCGCGCCGCGAGAAGGAGGGCAGCTACTATGCCATCCGCGCGCAGTGGTCGCCCATCCAGTTGAAGCCGCTGCACATCACTTCGCATTTCGACGGCAGTTTCCTGCTGACCAATGAATATACCTACACCAACCTGAAGGACTGCCGCATGGACTGGCGCGTCCTGAAGTGCGACACGCCCTTGCAGGGGACTGTCGCCGCTGCTCCCGTGGCCCTAGCCGAAGGCGAGGTGACGCTGCCTGCCATCGCTCCGGGCGAGACAGGTACGGCGCGTTTCGACCTGCCAGCCAACTTTGCCGACGGCGATGTGCTCGAGCTGGAAGCCTTCGACAAGGAAGGCCGCAGCCTCTGCACCTGGAGCTACCCTATCCGCCTGGCCGCGCAGTACTTTGCGCATAAGATGGAGCGGACGCCGATGACCCTCCAGGCCCTGCCGCGGGCCGAAGCCGTCAGGGAAGGCGGCAGCTACGTCCTGCGCAGCGTCGATGTCAGCGTGGCGTTCGACGCCTCGACCGGCCTGCTCAGCCGCGTGACGGCGGGCGGACGCGAGATTCCCTTCAAGGACGGCCCCGTGGCCGTGGGCATGAAGATGCGCTACGAGCCTTCGCTCAGCTACCTCCGCAATGGTGAAGACGGCGCTGTGTTCTGCGCCAAGTACAAGGGCGCGGCCGACTCCATCGTCTGGCGCCTGACCGACAGCGGTCTGCTCTACATGGACGCTATCCTGCTGAACCGAGCTTCCGGCGGGGGCGGCTTCGACGACGCCTTCATGGACACCGATGTCTACAACCTGGGCCTGACCTTCTCTTATCCCGAAGCGGCCTGCACGGGCATGCGCTGGATGGGCCGCGGCCCTTACCGCGTGTGGAAGAACCGCATTGCGGGCACCCGGTACGGCATCTGGCAGAAGGACTACAACAACACCATTACCGGCGAGAGCTACGAGAACCTGATTTATCCCGAGTTCAAGGGCTACCACGCCCACCTGTTCTGGGCCACGATGGAGAGCGACGAGGCACCGTTTACCGTCTACTCGCGCAACGACGGCATCTTCTACCGCGTCTTCACGCCCGAAGAGCCCGCCGGACGCGTAAAGCAGACCATGCCGAGCTTCCCCGAGGGCGACCTTTCCTTCCTGCTCGACATTCCCGCCATCGCTTCGTTCAAGCCCATCAAGCAGCAGGGACCGAACAGCCAGCCGGGCAACATCCGCATCAAGAAAGGCGACGAAGGCCTGCACATCGACTTGATGTTCGACTTCCGTCAGCCGAGATAGTGGCCCGCCAACGTGGTGGCCGTCGTGAATACAGCCTGCGCAGCCCCATTCACTCCGGTGGACGGGGCTGTTGCGTATGTTTTCATGTCGTCCACTGTAGTGGAAGTACTGTTACAGACTGTAATACTCTGTCTACTGCGGTGGAAGTAGTCATGCTCATTGTTTTCATAACTTCTACAGTGGTGGAAATTGCTATAACAAGTGTTTTTATACAATCCACCGTGGTAGAAGTTGCTTTGATAGATGTTTTCATGCTGTCCACCACGGTGGAAGTGTCATTGCAGACTGCAATGCTACGTCCACCAACTTCGGCGGCCTGCCGAGGACTGTTGGCGGCCCTCCGAAGCGCTTCGCCCGCGTGCCGCGCCCCGTAAATTGGCCATTTTCGTCCTTCCGTGAACGATATACTATGGGAAACGGATGAATTTCTATTCCCGCCGCCGGAAATTTGGGCTAATTTTGTCCTGTCACAATCAAACTAAAACATTCGAAAACCATGAAAAGACTCTTCCTATCCGCCGCATTGTGCGCCCTGCTGGGCGGCACGGCTTCGGCCCAGTTCGGCAACTGCACCCCGTCCGAAAAGACAACCTACGTGGACGCGCAGACGGGCCGCACGATTACCGTATTGACCGACACCCTCCAGAACGACCGCTTCCTCTACCAGACCGACCCGATGTGGACGTCCGACGGGAAGTACCTCATATTCCGCTCTTCCACCCGCGCCGGCGACCCCGAGCAGCAGACCACGACGCCCGACGGCAAGACGCGCCGCTGGACGCCCACGCAGATGTTCTTCATCGAAGTGGCCACCGGCCGCATCATCCAGGCCACCGAGGGCACCGACCTGGGCAGCGTTTACCTGGCCCGCAAGTCCAACCGCATGTTCATCAGCCGCAACCGCGACGGGCAGTGGACGCTCTCCGTCATGGACCTCGACCGTTTCTTCGCCGATGTCAATCGCGGCAAGGTAGGCCGTCCGGCCGACTACGAGCGCACCATCGGCACCTTCCCCCGCGAGATGGGCCGTCCCGGCGGCTTTGCCGTGGACTGCAACGACGACTTCGCCTACATCACCGTCGAGCGCGACGGCACGCCCGAAGAACTGGAGCGCATGAAGCAGAACACCTTCCGTCCCGAGGGCGACCAGCCCATCAAGATACAGCCCACGCTGTGTGGTATCCGTAAGATGAATCTCGAAACGGGCCGCGTGGAGAAGGTCATCGACACCGAGTTCAAGGTGGGCCACATCCAGGCCAGCCGCTTCACGCCCGGCGAAATCGTCTTCTGCAACGAAACTGGTGGCGATGCCCACCAGCGCATGTGGTTCTGCACCGCCGACGGCCGCGTGTTCAAGCCCCTGTACCGCGAGACGGCGCTCGACTGGGTGACGCACGAGACGTTCGCCTCCCGCGACTATGTTTATTTCAACATCCTGGGCTTCCAACCCCGCCTCCGCAAGCAGGCCAGCGGCATCCTGCGCATCAACCTGCGCACGGACGACGTCGAGCTGCTGGGCCAGGTGGAAATGGAGAAAGACCGCCAGGCCATCGACGGCCAGCTCGTGGGCCGCGGCTTCTGGCATTGCAACGCCAGCCGCGACGACCGTTGGGCGGCAGGTGATACCTTCGGCGGCAACGTCTGGCTGATAGACGTCCGTACGGGCGAACGCCACTGGCTTGTGTCCGACACGAAGATGCGTCCCGACCACGCCCATCCCAGCTTCAGCCCCGACGGCACGAAGGTGCTCTTCCAGTCGGGCCACTTCACGAACGGCAAACGCCTGAACCTGATGATGGTGGACGTTCCTGCTGACAATTTGGATAAATAATCGTATAAAACCAGATACACTATGTATAGATTGTTTGGAATCTTTCTGATTGGTTTGTTCGGATGCTTGCTCCCCGCCGTGGGACAGGACGTCCGCGGTAAGTATAATTTCAATGCCGAATGGCTGCTCCATGTGGGCGACGACCCTCAGGCCCGCGAAGTCCGGTTTGACGACCAGGGCTGGAAACAGGTCACCCTGCCCCGTCCCTTCAACGAAGACGAGGCTTTCCGGCTCAGCATCGAGCAGCTGACCGACACCGTCGTGTGGTATCGCAAGCACTTCCGCCTGCCTGCCGGTTCGCGGGGGAAGAAGGTCTTTGTCGAGTTCGAAGGCGTGCGCCAGGGAGCCGACTTCTACATCAACGGCCACTGCCTCGGCCTGCATGAGAACGGAGCGATGGCGGTCGGCTTCGACCTGACCCCCTACATCCGCTACGGTGGCGACAACGTGATGGCCGTCCGCGTGGACAACAACTGGAACTACCGGGAGCGCGCCACCAATACGAAGTACCAGTGGAGCGACCGCAATTTCAACGCCAACTACGGCGGTATTCCGAAGAACGTCTGGCTGCACGTCACGGACAAGCTCTATCAGACGCTACCCCTCTATAGCAACCTGAAGACCACCGGTGTTTATATCTATGCCGAAGACATCCGCGTGAAGTCGCGCAAGGCAGTCATCCATGCCGAGTCTGAAGTGCGGAACGAGTATGGTCGGGCGAAGGAAGTGAGCTACCGTGCGGAGCTGATCGATCGCGACGGTCGCCTGCTGAAGACGTTCGAGAGCGCTCCCGTTGTCGTGAAACCCGGCGAGCAGACCGTCCTGAAGGCTTCGTCCGAGGTAGACGGTCTCCATTTCTGGAGCTGGGGTTACGGCTATTTGTACGTGGTGAAGACCAGCCTCTGGGTGGATGGCGAGAAGGTGGACGAAGTCAGCACGCGGACCGGTTTTCGCAAGACCCGCTTCGGTAAAGGAATGATCTGGTTGAATGATCGCGTCATTCAGGTGAAAGGTTTTGCCCAGCGCACCAGCAACGAATGGCCGGGCGTGGGCATGAGCGTTCCGGCTTGGTTGAGCGACTATAGTAACGGCTTGATGGTGGAAGGCAACGCCAATCTGGTGCGTTGGATGCACATCACTCCCTGGAAGCAGGACATCGAGTCGTGCGACCGCGTGGGCCTGATGCAGGCCATGCCTGCTGGCGATGCGGAGAAAGACCGCCAAGGCCGCCAGTGGGAACAGCGTGTCGAGCTGATGCGCGACGCCATCATCTACAATCGCAACAATCCGAGCATCATCTTCTACGAATGCGGCAACGAGTCCATTAGTCGTGAGCACATGTTGGAGATGAAAGCCCTGCGTGATCAGTATGATCCTCACGGAGGGCGTGCCATCGGTTCACGTGAGATGCTGGACATCCGCGAGGCAGAGTATGGTGGCGAGATGCTCTACATCAACAAGAGCAGCCATCATCCAATGTGGGCGATGGAATATTGCCGTGACGAAGGCTTGCGTAAGTATTGGGACGAATATTCCTATCCCTATCATAAGAACGGCGCCGGGAACGATTCGTTCCGTTCGGCCATGACTAATACGGTGCAAAAGAAGGTGGACGCCCGTGCCTACAACCACAATCAGGACTCGTTTACCATCGAAAACGTCATCCGCTGGTTCGATTATTGGCGGGAACGTCCGGGTACGGGCGACCGTGTCAGCTCCGGCGGAGTCAAGATCATTTTCTCGGATACGAACACGCATTATCGCGGCGTGGAGAACTATCGCCGCAGCGGCGTGACCGATCCGATGCGTATACCGAAAGATCCTTTCTTTGCTCATCAGGTGATGTGGGATGGCTGGGTGGACATCGAAAATCCGCATATCCATATCGTTGGCCATTGGAATTACAACGATACGGTAGTAAAACCTGTATACGTCGTTTCGAATACGGAACAAGTGGAACTGTTCCTGAACGGGAAATCATTGGGACGTGGTGAGCAAAAGTATCGTTTCCTCTATACATTCGACCGTGTTGCGTTCGAACCGGGTAAGCTCGAAGCTGTGGGGTATGATGAGAATGGCAAAGAATGCTGCCGTGCCCAGCTGCAGACTGCTGGCCGACCAGAGCAAATCAAGCTGAGTGTTATTCAAAACCCGAAAGGTTGGAAGGCCGATGGTGCTGATATGGTGCTCTTGCAGGTAGAAGTGACCGATAAGGACGGTTTGCGTTGCCCCTTGGCCAACAATAAGATCCATTTCGAACTGGAAGGTCCGGCCGAATGGCGTGGCGGTATCGCACAAGGCCCTGATAACTATATCTTGTCTAAAGACCTGCCGGTCGAATGTGGCATCAATCGTGCTTTGATTCGTTCGCTTGTGCAGGCCGGTACTGTCCGCATAAAGGCTGTGGCCGACGGATTGAAACCTGCTGAAGTCCAACTGACAACCCTGCCGGTTGAGGTGGAACAGGGCCTGAGCCGCTACATCCCCGGCGATGAGCTGGAGGGAAGGCTGACGCGTGGGGGGACTCCGCTTACTCCTTCTTATGTCGTGACAAAGGTAGATGCAGGCATCCTCTCGGCTACGGCAGGAGCCAATGCAGACAAGGCTGGTAATAGTTTTGATGACAATGAATTAAGTGAATGGTCGAACGACGGCCGTTTGCAGACAGCTTGGATCACTTATCGTTTGGAACGTGCGGCACGCATCGACGAAATCTGTATGAAGCTGACAGGTTGGCGCATGCGTAGTTATCCGTTGGAAATCTATGCTGGCAAGGAATTGATATGGAGTGGTGAGACAGAGAAAAGCTTGGGATACGTACATCTTAATGTGAAGCCTGTGTTGACCGATGAAATAACCATTCGTTTGAAAGGAGCCAGCAAGGAAGGAGACGAGTTTGGCCAGATTGTAGAAGTGGCAGCTCCTGCCGCTGGTGAATTAGATCTGTTCAAGGCGAAAAACGGTGACAAGACCAACCATGAATTGCGTATTGTGGAGATTGAATTTAAAGAAAATTTGCGACAGTAAATATGGCTTCTTTAAAGGTTCTCATTGCATGCGTCTGTAGTCTCTTAGGATGCTTCCTTCCCTTGTTTTTGTGTGCTCAACCATATCTGGGTGAACATCTGTCCAGAGGTTTGGTCGGAATACCTTCAGAGCAAGGAATGTATTTAAGTTGGAGGATGCTTTATGAAGACGAAAAAGACATCGCTTTCGATGTGTATCGGCAAAGTAATGGTGGAAATGAAATCAAGTTGAATCAGACACCGATCCAGAAAACAACCGATTTTCTGGATCGGGAAGTGGATTGGAGTGCAGACAATCGTTGGTCTTTGCGCCTGAATGGACGTGAAGTGGCATCTTGGTCCCATTCCAAAAATCAACCTCGGCAACCTTATTTATCTGTACCTATTGATCGGCCTGAAGCAAACGAAGTGGCTGGGACGTCTTATAGCTATATGGCTAACGATGCCAGTGTGGGCGATTTGGACGGTGATGGAGAATATGAAATCGTTTTGAAATGGAATCCGTCGAACGCCAAGAATCCTCCACAACGTGGATTTGCCGGTAACACATATCTTGACGCATATAAATTGAGTGGAAAAAGATTGTGGCGTATAGACCTTGGCCCTAATATTCGTTCAGGTGCTGCGACAACGAACTTCCTGGTATTCGATTTTGATGGAGATGGAAAAACGGAACTTTGTTGCAAGACGGCTGATGGCACGGTAGATGGAGAAGGACGCATCTTGGGCGATGCCGATGCTGACTGGCGTACATGGGATGAACACTCTCCTACTTATGGAAAAATCGTGAATGGACCTGAATATCTGACTATGTTCGATGGAATGACCGGTCGTGCGATCAATACTCAGGAATATATACCGACCCGTTATCCGTTGGATGGCTGGGGTGGTGTCGGAGGTAACTGTGGAAATGATAATACAGGTGGTCGTTCTGATCGCTTCTCAGCTTGTGTGGCGTTATTGGATGGTAAGACGCCTTCTCCAGTTATGATTAGAGGATGGTATGGACGGACAGTTGTCGTAGCATGGATCTTTGAAAAAGGAGTATTGCGTCCTCTTTGGACTTTTGATAGTGCTTTGCCTGGGCTTGAAGGTTATTCTGGTATGGCAAATCATGGAGTGAGTGTTGCCGATTTTGATCATGATGGATGTGATGAGATTTGTGTGGGAGCGATGACTGTTGACCATAACGGAAAAGGGCTTTATACTACAGGCTTACGACATGGAGATGCATTACATGTAGGGAAATTGATACCCTCCAGGAACGGATTACAGGTGTTTGGCATACATGAGAATGAAGGGAAGCATGCAATTGCACAGAAAACGCCTGCGGTAGCTATGTTTGATGGTGCTACAGGTGAGATTATCTGGCAAGATGGTTTTGGAAGGGATGCAGGTAGAGGAGTTGCAGCAGATATAGATCCTAGATATGAAGGAGCGGAATGCTGGTGTAATGTCGGCGGATTGCGTAGAGGTGATACGGGAGAAATAATAACTCCCAAGAAACCTTCATCCTGTAATTTTACAGTTTATTGGGATGCTGATCCACAAGTGGAATTGCTGGATCATATCTCAATTAGTAAATGGAACTGGGAAACGGAAACTACAGATCTGTTATTGAAGGCTGAGGGGGTTGTTTCGAATAATGGAACCAAAGGTAATCCCTGCTTGTCAGGAGATATTTTAGGAGATTGGAGGGAAGAAGTGATTTGGGCTTCGGAGGGTCAAAATGAATTGAGAATTTATGTAACGACTATACCGGCTGTTGATAGACGTATAACATTGATGAATGATCGTCAATATCGTTTGAGTATTGCTTGGCAGAATGTAGCTTACAATCAGCCACCTCATACAAGCTATTGATTCAGATAGTGTGGACAAAAAGACATGGATATGGATAAATTTCTATTTAGGGATTTGAGTCGTGTCGTTATCTTTGTGAACAAATAAATAATGTCAAATAATGAATAAGAATAACGCTTTTATAGGTTTGTGTTTAGGTCTTTCAATGGCTTTTCAGGTTCATGCTCAAAAGCCCGTGGCTGCTCCAATGAAGGACGTAAACCAAGTGATAGATAATACACTTGATAGTTTGAACAAAGCGCGTACAGCGCGTCCTGTTCCTGGCTCCAGTCGTAAAGGAAATAATCCCGTGTTGTTTTTGGTTGGGAACAGCACGATGCGTACAGGCACCCTGGGTAACGGCAATAACGGACAATGGGGATGGGGATATTTTGCTCATGAGTATTTTGATGAGAACCGTATAACGGTGGAAAATCATGCTTTGGGTGGCACCAGTAGTCGTACGTTCTACAACCGCCTTTGGCCGGAAGTTTTGGAAGGTGTTCGCAAGGGAGATTGGGTGATTATTGAGTTAGGACATAATGATAATGGTCCGTACGATAGTGGTCGTGCCCGTGCTTCTATTCCAGGAATCGGTAAAGATTCATTGGTCGTAACTATTAAAGAAACAGGAGTAAAAGAAACGGTATATACGTATGGAGAATATATGCGTCGATTTATTCGTGATGTGAAAAAACGTGGAGCTCATCCTATATTGATGTCACTTACCCCTCGTAATGCTTGGGAAGATGCTGACAGTACTATTGTGATTCGTGTCAATGAGACTTTTGGCTTGTGGGCAAAACAAGTTGCTAAAAAGGAACATGTTCCTTTTATTGATCTCAATGAAATTACGGCACGCAAATTTGAGACATTCGGAAAAGAAAAGGTGAAATATATGTTCTATCTGGATAGAATTCACACCAGTGAGTTCGGTGCTCGTGTGAATGCCGCTTCTGCTGCCGAAGGTATCCGTAATTATAAAAAATTGGCCTTGGTTAAGTATCTGAAACCTATAGAAAAGGATACAGTTACAGGTGCTACGCGTAAGAAAGGATGTCCAGTGCTCTTTACCATTGGTGACAGTACGGTACGTAATGAAGACAAAGGTGACGGCATGTGGGGTTGGGGAAGTGTGATAGCAGAGTTTATGGACACAACTCGTATATCAGTGGAAAACCATGCCATGGCTGGGCGTAGTGCCCGGACATATTTGGATGAAGGACGTTGGGACAAGGTGTACAATGCACTTCAGCCGGGTGATTTTGTATTGATACAGTTCGGACACAATGATGCAGGTGATATTAATATTGGCAAAGCGCGAGCAGAATTGCCAGGAGCAGGCGATGAAAGCAAGGTGTTTCTAATGGAAGCGACCGGCAAGTATAAGGTCATTTATACTTTTGGTTGGTATTTGCGTAAGTTTATTATGGATGTTAAGGAAAAGGGGGCTTATCCTATAGTGTTGAGTCACACGCCTCGAAATAAATGGGATAATGGCCAGATCGAACGTAATACCAATTCATTTGGCGCATGGACTCGTCAGGCTGCTGAGGAAGCCGGTGCTTGGTTTATTGACTTAAATAAAATTACGGCAGACAAGTTGCAAGATATGGGTTTCAATGAAGGATTGCGTGTTGTTGGGGAGTATTTTAAACGTGATCATACCCATACTTCTTTGAAGGGAGCCCGATTGAATGCCCAAAGTATTGTAGACGGGGTGAGACAAACAGATTGTCCATTGAAAAATTATATAAAATAATTGTATAACTCCTTTAGTCATAATTCGCATGAGAAACATCTGGATATTCTTTTTATTATTAACAGTTGCGTTAGAAGTAAAAGCGCAAAATGTTTCAGGACTGAATAAAAAAGAATTTTCGAAATATTGGAAGATAGAATCTGAATCGCCTGATTATAGCGTGGCGTTCCGTGGTGATACAGCTGAGATTGTTGCACCTAAGGGGCTCACTTTATGGCGTAAAGAAAAGATGAGTGGAAAGGTTACAATCGAATATGATGCCTGTGTTGTTGTTGAGAATGAAGGGGATCGCTTGAGCGATTTAAACTGTTTTTGGATGGCATCAGATCCAAAATATCCAAATGACTTGTGGAAGCGTGCGAAATGGCGTAGTGGAATCTTTTTGAATTGTTACTCTTTACAACTTTATTATTTAGGATATGGTGGAAACCACAACTCGACAACCCGATTCCGTCGTTATGATGGGAATGAAGCTGGTGTGGCAGATGCCAAAGCTCGTCCTGCAATTCTAAAGGAGTATAAAGATAAGGAGCATTTGTTGGAAGCCAACCATTGGTATCATATCAAGATAACAAATGAGAACAATAGGGTTAGTTATTATATAGATGGGAAGCGCCTGGTGGATTTTAGGGATGCAAATCCGTTGACAGAAGGCTGGTTTGGATTCCGAACCACCTTGTCGCGTACCCGTATTACCAACTTCCGATACACATGTGAACCTTTACAAGGGAGTGAGGTTACATTGCATTGGATTGGTGGTGAACCGGCTCAAACTAAAACGGTAAGTTTTGGCGTGCCTTTTGATGAAGGATATGTGCAGTCTGGTACCAGTTGGCAATTGTTGTCGGGTAAAGGAAATAAGGAAATTGAGATTGATACGTGGCCGTTGGCATATTGGCCAGATGGTTCAGTAAAATGGTTGGGAGTTGCGGGTGTTGTGCCAGCTTCAGCAGGTAAGCTTACCCTTTCCAAAATGGAAGGTAAAAGAAAAGGGAAAAAATCTGTTGAACAAAATCGAATACAGGTTAATGAAACCACTCAAGATATTCGAATAGAGACAGGTGTGCTTTCAGCCTATATTCCTCGAAAAGGGGAATGCTTGATCGATAGTTTGGTCTATAGAGGAATAAAAGTTGGTTCTTCAGGCCGTTTGGTTTGTATTACACAGAGTGAACCCGTATTGGAAACAACATCTCAAATTGCTTTTGTCAACTATGTCAGTGAGGTGAAGTCGGTTTCCGTTGAGCGTGCAGGGAATGTACGTGCGGTAGTCAAGCTTGAAGGAATGCATAGGAGCAAGGATGGACGCGAATGGTTGCCATTTGTGGTTCGTCTTTATTTTTATGCTGGAAGTGAACAAGTCAAGATGGTACATAGTATAGTGTTCGATGGGGATGAGAAGAAAGATTTCATTCGTGCTTTGGGGGTACGTTTTACAGTTCCTATGCGCGAAGCTCTTTACAACAGGCATGTCGCTTTTTCTTGTGCTGATGGAGGCGTTTGGAGTGAACCGATTCAACCTTTGGTAGGACGTAGGGTGTTGTCGCTTTCGAAGGATAAAAATAAGAATATCCCTCTTTTGCAACAACAACAGATGGAAGGTAAACGTATACCTGAATATGATAAGTTTGATTCCTATAACCAAAATTTGATAGATAATTGGGCCTCATGGGATGGATATCGTCTTTCTCAATTGACAGCAGATGCTTTTTCCATTCGTAAAAGGGCCAATAGCGATAATCCATGGATTGGAACTTTTTCTGGGACACGTAGTAACGGTTATGCTTTTTTAGGGGATGTAAGTGGAGGTTTGGGACTTTGTTTGCATGATTTCTGGCAATCCTATCCTTCTTCCATTGAAGTTGCAGGCGCAAAAACAGAAGAGGCAACCATTACGGCATGGCTTTGGAGTCCCGATAGTGAACCGATGGATTTGCGACATTATGATAATGTCGCTCATGACTTGAATGCTAGTTATGAGGATGTTCAGGAGGGATTGAGCACCCCTTATGGTATTGCCAGAACTACGACGCTCACTTTACTTCCTCAAGGTGGATACACAGGAAAAGCTGATTTTGCACGTGCTGCTGAACAGTTTTCAAGTCCAGGGGTATTGATGCCTGTTCCTGAATATTTGCATGCTCGCAGAGCTTTTGGCGTATGGAGTTTGCCTGATAGAACTACAGCTTTTCGCGCAAAAATAGAAGATCGGTTAGCCTCTTATGTAGAATTCTATAAGAAAGCTATAGAACAAAATAAATGGTATGGATTTTGGAATTATGGAGATGTGATGCATGCTTACGACCCTGTTCGTCATACTTGGCGATATGATATTGGAGGTTTTGCCTGGGATAATACAGAGCTTGCCTCTAATATGTGGTTGTGGTATAATTTCTTGCGTACAGGGCGAGCTGATCTTTGGCAAATGGCGGAAGCAATGACTCGTCATACTGCTGAGGTAGATGTTTATCATATTGGACCGAATGCGGGGCTTGGTAGTCGCCATAATGTAAGTCATTGGGGATGTGGCGCGAAGGAAGCACGTATTAGTCAGGCTGCATGGAATCGCTTTTATTATTATCTCACTACAGACGAACGTTGTGGTGATCTGATGGCAGAGGTAAAGGATGCAGAACAGAAATTATATACTCTCGATCCGATGCGCTTGGCACAACCACGTGAACAGTATCCTTGTACAGCGCCAGCACGTTTGCGCATAGGACCCGATTGGTTGGCTTACGCTGGTAATTGGATGACAGAATGGGAACGTACGGGTAATGAAGCTTATCGCGATAAGATTATAGCTGGAATGAAGAGTATAGCCGCATTACCAAGCCGAGCTTTTACCGGTCCCTTGGCTTTAGGATTTGATCCAGCTACAGGGATTATAACCAGTGAATGCGATCCTAAACTACAAACAACCAACCACTTGATGACAATTATGGGCGGTTTTGAGGTTATGAATGAAATGTTACAAATGATTGATTTACCTGAATGGACAGAAACTTGGTTGGATTTGGCTGCTAATTATAAACAGAAGTCATGGGAGCTTCGTCATAATCGTTTTCGGATTTCTCGTCTTCATGCATACGCTGCTTATTATTTGCGCGATATACAGAAAGCAAAAGAAGCTTGGGATGATTTATGTGCCGATGTTCCTTCTGTAGAGAAAGATGGACTTAATGTAGAAACTATTTTGCCTCCTTGTGTTCCTTCCGAGTTGGATGAATGCAAATATATTAGTACAAATGATGCTGCGACATGGAGTCTGGATGCAATATATATGCAGGAAGTAATACCTTGGGGTGAATGAAAAATCGAATCTCTTTGTCTGTATAATGCTTGGATAAGATGTTGAAGGATTTGAAATTATTCATGGCCTTTGTCTTGACGATACTCGTTGGCAATTTGTCTGCCAATCAGGATTTTGTTGTCAACTCTCAAAAGATATTGAGAATATCTTGTTTGGAAACAGAAGCTCCAGTTGTACATACTGCTTTGCAAATCTTGACACATGACTGGCAAGACGTTTTTGGTGTGAAGCCTCAAATGTGTCTTTCTGATGGTGATCTTATAGTGGGAACATGGGAAAGTTCTTTAATCCGACAGACTGGTATTGATGTTAGTATGCTTCGAGGGAAGCATGAGGCTTTCTTGCTGACAGTTTCCCCGAAAGGTTGTTTAATCATTGCTGGTAGCGATAAGCGTGGTACTGCTTATGGTATTATGGAATTGTCACGGCTAATAGGTGTTTCGCCGTGGGAATGGTGGGCGGATGTAATCCCTGAACCAAGAAAAGAGTTTGTCTTGCCTGCATCTTATAAAGATTTACAAGAACCCTCGGTTGAATTTCGTGGTATTTTCATCAATGATGAAGATTGGGGGCTTACTCCTTGGAGTGGGTTGACTTATGAACCAACTCCTGTAAAAGGACAAATAGGACCTAAAACACATGCACGCATCTTTGAATTGCTGCTCCGTCTACGTGCCAATACATTTTGGCCTGCCATGCATGAATGTTCTGTACCTTTTTATTTTACAAAAGGTAATAAAGAAATTGCAGATAAATATGGCATTTACATTGGAACTTCCCATTGCGAACCGATGATGCGGAATACGAATGGCGAATGGAAACGAGATGGAATAGGTGAATATGACTATGTGAATAATAGCGAGCATGTACGGGCTTTTTGGGAGGAACGTGTCAAAGAGGTGGCTGGCTATGACAATCTCTATACATTGGGTATGAGGGGTGTGCATGACGGAGCCATGAAGGGTGCAAAGACTGTTAATGAACAGAAGCAAGTACTTGAACGGGTATTAAAGGACCAGCGTAGCTTGCTAGCTAGTTATGTCGATAAAACCGTGGCTAATATTCCTCAGGTTTTTATACCATATAAAGAAGTTCTAGACGTATATAATGCAGGGTTAGAGGTTCCAGATGATGTGACCTTGATGTGGTGTGATGATAATTATGGTTATATTCGTCATTTTCCGACAGTAGCGGAAAGGGCTCGGAAGGGTGGTAACGGGATTTATTATCATATTTCTTATTGGGGACGCCCTCATGACTATCTTTGGCTTTGCACGGTTCAGCCAGGCTTGATTTATCAGCAAATGACTCAAGCTTATGAGCGAGGCATTCGTAAAATGTGGGTGTTAAATGTTGGGGATATCAAGCCGGGTGAATATCAGATAGAGTTGTTTTTAGATATGGCTTGGGATATTGGTGAAGTGAAGAAACAGGGCGTTACTAAGCATTTGTATCGTTTTCTAGAAAGAGAGTTTGGGCAATCTGTTGCTACGCAAACGCTTCCAGTCTTGCTTGAACATTATCGATTAGCCTATATACGTAAGCCAGAGTTTATGGGAGCGACTCGTACTGAGGAAAAGGATCCTAAATATAAGGTTATAACCGATTTGCCTTGGAGTGAAACTTATATTCGAGAACGAATATTAGCTTATCAGCAGCTTTCAGATCGGGTAGAAAAAATCTCATCTGAAGTCGCAGAAAGTCGGAAAGATGCGTTCTTTCAATTGATAAAATATCCTGTGCAGGCAGCTTCTCAGATGAATTTTAAGTTGTTGGGAGCCCAGCTGGCCAGACATGGAAAAGGAGATTGGAGTAGGAGTGATATGGCTTATGATAGCATCGTATCTTTGACCCAATTATATAATACAGGTAAGTGGAATCATATAATGGATTGCTCTCCTCGCCGTTTACCTGTTTTTGATCGTGTACAGCCTTCTTCGTCTATAGAGAATATGTTGGAAGAGTCTGAAATCCTTTTCCAATGGAATGGTACTGACTGTATTGAAAATCATCCAGTGATATGTGAAGGAATCGGTTACGAAGGAAAAGCCGTTTCTTTGGGCCAAGGACAACAACTGTCTTTTGATTTTGAATATCAATCAGCCGATTCTTTAGTTTTCGAAGTATGTTTGCTTCCAAATCATCCGGTAGAGGGTGAGAAGCTTCGTTTTGAACTTTCTTTGGATGGAGGTGAAGGGATTGTTTGTAGTTATCAGACAAAAGGGCGGAGTGAAGAATGGAAGATGAATGTTTTGCGTAATCAGGCTATTCGTCGTGTTGTACTGAAGCCGCAAGCAACGGTGAATCATCGGTTGAAGTTTAAAGCTTTGGATGAAGGTGTTGTATTGGATCAGATAAAGGTATTTACAAACTGATAGCAAACAGATAAATATAAAATAAATGGGACAAATTAAGAATTTATTGAGTGCAGTAGTTGCTTTTAGTCTGGTAACTTCTTTGTATGCACAACCTCATTATGATTATTCCAAACTGCAACATGAAGATTTGGGAAGAGGTGTTGTAGCTATTCGTGAAAGCGAGAATGCAGTCTGCCTTTCTTGGCGTTATCTTTCATCTGATCCGATCCAGACAACTTTTAATGTCTATAGGAATGGCAAGAAAATTGCAGAAGTTCCAAGTAACGTAGGAACTTTCTATAAGGATCTCTATGCAGGGAATGAAAAGATAGTTTATACTGTAAAGGCTGTAGTTGACGGGAAAGAACAACAGAATAAATGTGAATCTTATACTTTGCCTGCTGATGCTCCTATGGGATATTTGCAGATTCCGTTAGATAAGCCAGCTGATGGAGTAACACCTGCAGGCGATACATTTATGTATAGTGCAAATGATGCTTCTATAGGTGATGTTGATGGAGACGGACAGTATGAAATCATTTTGAAATGGGATCCTTCAAATGCACATGATAATTCTCATGATGGTTATACAGGAAATGTACTTGTAGATTGTTATCGTTTGACGGGTGAGAAATTGTGGCGCATTGATTTGGGGCGTAATATCCGTGCGGGTGCTCACTATACTCAATTCATGGTGTTTGATTTCGATAATGATGGTAAAACCGAAATCGTGATGAAAACGGCAGATGGAACGGTCGATGGTAAAGGACAGGTGATCGGTAAAGCTGATGCTGATTATCGGGAAGCAGGAATTGCTAATGATAAAGGACGTACCCGTAGCCTTCAGGGGCGAATTATGAAGGGTAGTGAATATTTGACGGTTTTTAGTGGGTTGACAGGAGAAGCGTTGAAAACCGTTGATTATGTGCCTGCTCGTGGCAATATTCAGGATTGGGGAGATAATTATGCAAACCGTTGTGACCGTTTTTTAGCTTGTGTGGCATATCTGGATGGAATTCATCCAAGTGTGGTAATGTGTCGTGGATATTATACGAGGACAGTTTTAGCTGCTTTTGACTGGGATGGAAAAGAGCTGACTCAACGCTGGATATTTGATAGTAATAATCCTGGTGGAGAGGGATATACCGGCCAAGGGAATCATAACTTGCGTGTAGGTGACGTGGATGGTGATGGATGTGATGAGATTGTATACGGATCTTGTGCAATAGACAATGACGGAAAGGGACTTTATACGACAGGTATGGGACATGGCGATGCCATGCATATGACATGTTTTTCTCCTGATATGCAAGGACTTCAAGTATGGGATTGTCATGAAAATAAAAAAGATGGTTCAAGTTTTCGTGATGCAGCTACAGGGAAAGTACTGTTTCAAGTAAAAAGCACAAAAGATGTTGGTCGTTGTATGGCTGCGGATATTGATCCGCGTAATCTGGGGTTGGAGATGTGGTCTTTAGATTCGCATGGGCTGCGTAATGTGCAAGGAGAAGTATTAGGAACGACTCCAAAATCAATGCCTGTTAATATGGCTGTATGGTGGGATGGTGATTTGCTTCGTGAACTGTTGGATAAAAATGCAGTGTTAAAATATGATTGGAAAGAGGGTATATGTAAACCTTTAATTAATTTTGAAGGGGCAGCATTTAATAACGGTACCAAATCCAATCCTTGTTTACAAGGTGATTTGATTGGTGATTGGCGTGAAGAGGTGTTGGTACGTGAGGTGGATAGCAAAGCATTGCGTTTGTATGTGACAACCATCCCTACGCAATATCGTTTTCATACCTTTTTGGAAGATCCTATTTATCGTATCAGCATTGCAACACAAAATGTTGCCTATAATCAGCCTACGCAACCTGGTTTCTATTTTGGTGCAGATCTGAAGATAGGCGTGTTTAGAGGATATGAATTTAAGTAAAAAGATTATTATATTATCTATTGTTAATACCATTAAGACATGAATCTGAAAACATTAAGTATGATGGGTGCCTTGTTGTTCATGGCAGGTTTAGGAACCCATGCACAGAAAAAAAATGTAGTGAACGACTCGAATACCCCATTACATCTGTTGCAACCGGAGTATAAAGTGCCTTATGGCGAGTTGTCTGTTAAAGACATAAAGTCTGATATGGATCGTATCTTGCATTATTTGGAAGCTAACACCCCAGCACGTGTAGTGGACAAAAAGTCTGGGAAGGTAATAACCGACTATAACAAACTGAATGTAAACTCTCAATTAGAACGAGGTGCCTTCCGTTTGGCCAGCTACGAATGGGGAGTAACTTATTCGGCAATGCTTACTGCAGCCGAAACTACCGGCGATCAGGCTTATTTCGATTACGTAAAAGACCGTTTTACGTTCTTAGCCGAAGTGGCACCTCATTTCCGTCGTGTTCTTGAGAAGGAAGGCGATGTCGATCCTCAAATGAAACAGATTTTAACTCCTCATGCTTTGGATGATGCCGGAGCTGTGTGTGCGGCTATGATCAAAGCTATGCAGAAAGATCCTTCGTTGAAGTTGAATGGATTGATAGAAAACTATATGGATTTTATCTTAAATAAAGAATATCGGTTAGCTGATGGAACGTTTGCACGAACTCGCCCTCAACATAACACGTTATGGCTTGATGACATGTTTATGGGTATTCCACCAGTAGCTTATTATTCCTATGTGGCTGCTGAGAAAAAGGAAAATTATATGGCTGAAGCTTTGCGTCAGATTTTTCAATTTGCAGAGCGCATGTGGGTGCCTGAAAAAAAACTCTTCCGTCATGGATGGGTGGAAGGTATGCAGGATCATCCTGCTTTCCATTGGGGACGTGCTAACGGTTGGGCGTTGCTGACAATGTGTGAAGTGCTTGATGTGTTGCCCGAGGATTATCCTCAGCGTGACAAGTTGCTGGAACTCTTCCGTGCCCATGTTCGTGGATTGGCAGCATGTCAGAGTGGGGAAGGTTTTTGGCATCAGTTGCTCGACCGCAATGACTCTTACCTTGAGACGTCGGCTACGGCCATTTACGTATATTGCTTTGCACATGCCATCAACAAGGGATGGATTGATGCAATGGCCTATGGCCCTGTAGCCCAGCTCGGTTGGCATGCCGTATCTACTCAAATCGATGAAGAGGGACAGGTTGACGGAACTTGTGTCGGTACGGGTATGGCTTTTGATCCAGCATTCTATTATTACCGTCCAGTAAATGTGTATGCAGCTCATGGTTATGGCCCTGTAATATGGGCTGGTGCCGAAATGATTAAAATGCTTGGTGAACAACATCCAAAGATGAACGACAGTGCCGTGCAATATTATCGGACAGAACAAAAAACAAATGAGCCTATTTTCCATGTAACCGATGGGGAAAAATAATGGTAATTCTATATTGAAAAGGAGGATTTTTATGAAACGTGAAGCTTTTAAGATGTTCTTGAAACCGGGTTTCGAGAAAGAGTATGAGAAAAGACATGCGGCAATTTGGCCTGAGTTGAAAAAAATGCTTTCTGACGGTGGTGTTTATGATTATTCTATCTATTGGGATAAAGATACGAATATCCTGTTTGCTTGCCAGAAGACAAAGGGGGAAGAATCGTCTCAGGATATGGGCGCCAATCCGATTGTCCAGAAATGGTGGGACTATATGGCTGATATTATGGAAGTCAACCCTGATAATTCTCCTGTCACGATTCCTTTGCCTGAAGTGTTCCACATGGATTGATCCTGTGACACATTGTAAAAATAGTACATCAGTTTTTTTCTGATGTACTATTTTTTTGTACATTTGTTCGCTATGGAACATATGATTTGGGTATGAGAAAACTATTTTTACTGCTTGTATCTGTATTATTCAGCCTGTATGTCGCGGCAGATGTTGAAATACGTTCGGAACATCTGACGACGAGTAATGGAATTTCTAATAATTCTGTTCGTTGTATGTATCAAGACAGCAAAGGATTTATTTGGATGGGAACTCTGAACGGATTGAGCCGATATGACGGCAATTCTTTTGTGACTTACCGGCCGAGCCAGAAGGGAGGAATTGCGCTGGGAGATCATCGTATCCGTGATTTGGTAGAAGATAAGAATGGCTTTTTGTGGATAGCAACGTCGGCCGAAGTATATAGCTGCTATGATTTGCAGCGGGAATGTTTTGTAGATTTTACAGGGTGTGGTGAATATCGGGAACTCTATAGCGACAAAATTATAGACCGTAATGGGAATGTCTGGCTTTGGTTGAATGGAAATGGATGTCGGAAAGTAACTTATGCGGACGGGCAATTTTCCTCAATCGTCTTCAAGACAGAAAAGAATAATTTGCCTTCCAATAAGGTGACGTACGTATATGAGGATTTACAAGGAGGTGTCTGGATTGGTACAGATAACGGGGTGGTTCAAGTTATTGGAGATCGTACTGTTTTGGTCGTTCCTTCACATCGGGCTTCTAAGATTATTTCCGATGGAGGAAATTTGTTTTTCTTGTCAGCGGATGGCCGTTTTGTCGTAAAGAAAAGGGAGGAGGAATGCAAGTATGTAGCTCGTCTGCAAGAAAGCGGAATTCGTATCGATGAGGAACTGCGCATTCAGGACGATTGGGTGATATTTACCAACAAGGGGTGTTATGTGTTCAACTTAAAAACGTTTGAACTCAGAAAGAGTACGCTGCTGGATGTACAGAATGGACAGGTACAGAAAGATAATCGTGGAAATTATTGGGTGTTCAATCATACAGGAAAGGTTTGGTATCTTGATACAAAGACTCGTGCAGTCAAGTCTTTTCAGCTTATTCCTTCCGATAGGGTTAATTATATAGACGAAGAACGTTATCATGTAGTCTGGGATTCACGAGATCTGATTTGGATATCTACGTACGGAAACGGATTGTTTGTTTATGATCCTACTCATGATGTATTGCAGCATTTTACTGCTGATATGAGCGGTTTCAGTCATGTCGCGTCTAATTATCTTCTTTATCTTATAGAGGATCGTACTGGAGGGATCTGGGTAAGTACTGAATATGCGGGTGTTTCTCATTTGTTGGTGCTGAATGAGGGAGCTGACAGGGTCTTTCCGGAAAAAGGGGCATGGGACGGTCGTGCTAATACAGTAAAGATGATTAATCGTATGGCAGGCGGAAGCATTTGGTTGGGCACACGCCAGGGTGGGCTGTATGTGTACGACCAATCATCGCGAACATTGGAAAAGCGTGGCTTTTATGATTCGAACGTTTATGCTGTGGCCGAAGGGCCCGATGGTAGTCTTTGGCTGGGTACGCGTGGAAATGGTCTTTCTGTAGATGGGAAATGGTATAGAAACACTTCGGAAGATGCATTTTCGCTAGGCAGTAACAGTATTTTTGCTATGTTGCGTGACAAGAAGGATCGTATGTGGGTTGGTACCTTTGGTGGCGGATTGAATTTGGCTGTTCCTGACGAGGCTGGAGATGGATATCATTTCCGTCGTTTCTTTACCGATACGTATTCGCAAAGGCAGATACGTGTCATTTGTGAAGAACCCAATGGCTATTTATGGGTCGGTTCGAGTGCGGGAATCTTTATTTTTCATCCAGACTCTCTTCTACAAGATCCTCAGAATTATGTAGCCTATAATATAGACAACGGTGCTTTGCGAAGTAACGAAATCAAGTGTATGTTGCGCGACAGTAAAGGGCGTATGTGGTTGGGTACATCGGGTAAGGGTTTTAGTATGTGCCGTCCTGAGGGGAATTATAAAGACCTGGACTTCGTCCATTTCGACGTGAGCGATGGGCTGGTAAACAGCATGGTACAGTCGATTGTAGAGGACCGGAACGGAAAGTTGTGGATTGCTACAGAATTGGGGCTTTCCTGCTTTGATCCTGATAGCTATACATTCGAGAATTTCTTCTTTTCATCTTATATCTTGGGAAATGCTTACAGCGAAAACAGTTGTGCGGTGGCTGATGATGGGACATTACTGTTTGGATCGAACTACGGGCTGGTGGTTGTAGACCCTGCGGTTGTGGTGGGCAATACGCAGGCGTCACCGATGGTGTCGTTCACTAATCTGCACGTTAATGGTATAGCTGTGCGTCCGGGTGACGTGGATTCGCCACTGGAGCACGCGATGATCTATACCGACAAAATTGAACTGAAACATTACCAGAATTCGTTCGTGATAGATTTCTCTACATTCGAATATTCGATGGTCAACGACATCAAATATACTTACCGTTTGGATAACTACGACCGGGAGTGGAGTGCTTTGTCTTCCTTGAATTTTGCTGCCTACAAGAATCTAGATCCGGGGCATTATACCTTGCGTGTGAAGGCGTGTAACGGTCAGGGAGTTTGGGCGGAGAAAGAAGCAGTTTTGCAGGTTGTTATTGTTCCGCCGTTCTGGCGTACGGGATGGGCGTTCATTCTTTACGTACTCGTGTCTGCCGTAGCACTTTATGTCGCCTTCAGGTTGGTGCGTAATTTCAATGTTCTGCGCAACCGCATTCAGGTGGAGAAGCAACTGACGGAATACAAATTGGTTTTTTTTACTAATATTTCCCATGAATTCCGTACACCGCTGACGCTGATACAAGGTGCTCTGGAGAAGGTGCAGCGCATGGAGAAGATCCCCAAGGAGATGAATTACTCGCTTAAAGTAATGGAGAAGAGCACTCAGCGTATGCTGCGTCTGATTAATCAGTTGCTCGAGTTCCGCAAGATGCAGAACAACAAGCTGGCTCTCTCGCTGGAGGAGACCGATGTCGTTGCCTTTCTCTACGAGATATTCCTAAATTTTAGCGATGCTGCAGAATCGAAGAACATGGATTTCCAGTTCGTGCCTTCACATACGTCCTACACGATGTTTATCGATAAGGGACATTTGGATAAGGTGACCTATAACCTCCTGTCTAATGCCTTCAAGTACACTCCCAGTGGCGGCAAGGTGACTTTCACTGTCGATGTGGACGAGGAGCGGAAGAAGCTTGTCATTACAGTTCGCGATACAGGAGTCGGTATACCACCTGAAAAACGTAACGAACTGTTCAAGCGCTTCATGCAGAGTAGTTTCTCCGGCAGCAGTGTCGGCGTGGGGTTACACTTGAGCCATGAGTTGGTTTGCGTACACAAGGGTACCATTGAGTTCAGCGAGAATGAGGGCGGTGGTTCCGTCTTTACTGTCACTCTTCCTACCGACCCTTCTGTTTACGAGGAGAAGGACTTTCTCATCCCTCACAACGTCCTGCTCGAAGAGGAGCGGAAGCACCAAGAGCAGGTGGCCGCTGCTCGCATGGAGGCCGACATTGAGCTGCCCGAGGTGGAACCTATCAACAAGAAACGGGTGCTTATCATCGAGGATGATAACGACGTACGCGAGTTTCTCAAAGAAGAGGTTGGGCGCTATTTTGAAGTCATGGCTGAGGCTGATGGTGTGGCTGGACTGGCACGTGCTCGCGAATACGATGCCGACCTGATTATTTGTGATGTCTTAATGCCTGGTATGACGGGTTTCGAAGTGACTCGCAAGTTGAAGAACGATTTCAACACGAGCCATATTCCCATCATCCTGCTCACTGCTATGAACTCCGCCGAGAGTCACCTGGCTGGTGTTGAGAGCGGAGCAGACGCCTACATTACCAAGCCATTTAGTCCTAAGTTGCTTTTGGCTCGTGCTTTCAAGCTGATAGAACAGCGCGAGAAGCTTAAGGAAAAATTTTCTAACGCTCCTAACATGCTCCGGCCCACTATTTGCTCCTCCGACAAGGACAAGGCTTTTGCTGACCAGTTACAAGCCGTCGTTGAGCAGCAGTTGGAGAACGCCCAATTTACTGTCGACGAGTTTGCTTCCATCATGGGGCTGGGACGTACGGTTTTCTACCGCAAGGTACGTGGTGTAACCGGTTATTCGCCGAACGAGTACATTCGCATCGTGCGCATGAAGAAGGCAGCCGAGTTGCTGTTGGAGAGTAACTATACCGTGTCCGAGGTATCCTACAAGGTGGGCATCAACGATCCGTTCTACTTCAGCAAGTGTTTTAAACACCATTTCGGCGTCTCGCCCTCGGCCTACCGTGAAGGTACGGCGGCAAAGCCCGGGGAGACGCCTGCCGGCGGGGGAGACGAGGCTTGAGTATTGCTCGTTGTCCAGTGTATCTGTCTCGCCGCAGACGAAAAAGTTCGGCCGCTGTCCAATGCCGAGTCTTTTGCATGTCTGTCAGGAGCACCGGTTTGGTTTCGGCTGCTCGTATATTTTGATTTTTATCCGTTTGTTTAATAACAAATGCATAAACAAAGTGTCGGAGACCCTGGCGAGTTTCGGAGGAAAACAAAAACGTGCATCCCAAAGGAGTCGGAATGCACGTTTGGGCACTGTGTGCTAATGTTAGGTCAGCTTTCCTTAGCCTTGAAGGCGAGTGCGTACATGCGCATCTGTTTCACCATGGCCAGCAAGCCGTTGCTGCGGGTGGGCGAGAGGTGCTCCTGCAGGCCGATGCGGGGGATGAAGTAGAGGTCGGCGGCAAGAATTTCGTCGGGCGTGTGCCCGGAGAGCACCTTGATGAGCAGGGCGATGATGCCCTTCACGATAAGGGCGTCGCTCTCGGCCTGGAAGATGACTTTACCGTTCTCTTCGTCGGCTTGCAGCCATACGCGGCTTTGGCAGCCTTCTATCAGGTTTTGGTCGGTCTTGTAGCGTTCGTCGAGAGCCGGCTGTTCGTTGCCCAGGTCGATGAGCAGCTGGTAGCGGTCCATCCAGTCGTCGAAGTCACTGAATTCGGCGATGACTTCGTCTTGCATTTCGTTGATTGTCATATCTATTGTCTTTTTTGAATTTATTTTTCGTTGTAGATTACCTCCAGTACCGTCTGTCCTACGGCCATCAGCGTGTTCTTGTCTATTACGTCCATGGTGTCGCCCGTGGTGTGCCAAAAGTCGCCGAAGCCCGTGTCGCACTTCGGGTCGTAGTTGATGATGTCCACGCAGGGTATCTTGCGTAGGTTGTAGACATAGAGGTGGTCATCCGTCACTTCCGTTCCGTCTTCCTTGGGGAAGAAAGCTTCAAATCCCAGGCGGTGGGCGGCGTCCCAGATCTTTTTTACCTGCTTGCCCGCCGTGCGCTTGGAGAAAAGCTCTTGGTAGAAAGTAGCGTTTTTGCCGCCCACCATGTCGAGCAGGATGCCGAAGCGGGCGTTGTAGTTGTCCACATGGGGCACGCGCCCCCAGTATTGCGAGCCTAGGCACCAGGTGTCGGGCTTGTATGGCCCCTTGTGGAAGGTTGGTGTGCCATAGTCTTCGGCGTCGAAGAAGATGATGTCGATGCCGATGGCAGGTGCTTGCCGTTGTAGCTGGCGTGCCACTTCGAGCAGCACACCTACGCCGCTGGCACCGTCGTTCACGCCCAGGATAGGCGTCTTGTGCTTCGACTTGTCCTTGTCCTCGTCGGCATAGGGGCGGCTGTCCCAGTGGGCGAAGAGCAGCACGCGTCGGCGGCTGTCGGGGTTGTAGGCACCTATGATGTTACGCGCTTTCAGAATGGTGTTGTCATAGGCCACGAGGTCGGCATACTGGTTGTAGACTTTGGCACCGAGCTGTTTCAGTTTGGCAGCAAGGTAGTCGCCGCAAGCTCTGTGAGCAGCCGTGTTGGGTACACGGGGACCGAAGTTGGCCTGTATCTGGACATAGGCGTAGGCGCTGTCGGCGTTAAATGCGGGTACGTTGACAGATTCCGTTTTGTCTTTGTTTTCCTCTGTGCCGGAGGCGTTGCTCTTGTTGCCGCAGGCGATGGCAGCCACCACCATCAGCAGGAGCAGGGAAGCAAAGGTGCATTGTTTTCTTTTCATAATTGGGGAATTATTTTTTTCTAGTTAGGAAAATAGATTTCTCTAGTTAGGGAATAATCTAGCTATAGTTGGAAGGTGAGCCGTACTCCCTTTTTGTCGACATCCAGCTGGACAGGTGCGCCGCAGACGAGTGGCAGGTTCATCGTGACATGGCCCACGGGGAAGTTGAAGCAGACGGGGTAGTCGTATTCCTTCACTAGGTCGGCCAGTGCTCCATAGAGTTCCTTGCCCAGCTGTTTTTTCTCTTCGTATTCGGTAAACTGGCCGATGACGAGGCCCGACAGACGTTCGAGCACACCGCCCAGCTTCAGGTTGTACATCATGCGCTCAATGGCATGCGGGCGTTCGCCCACATCTTCTATAAAGAGCACGGTGCCGTCGGTGGGGATATCGTAGGGCGTGCCACGTAGGCCGTTGAAGACGGCAAAGTTTCCTCCTCGCAGGATGCCTTCGGCCGTACCGCGGCGGTTTAGCTTGTGAGCGTCACAGGTATAACTGAAACTTCCTTCGGGTGTGGCGGCGGCTCCAGTCAGTATGTCGCGCAGGGCTTGCGTACAGAAATCATCTTCGGGTTCTACGGTGAGATGGCGTGCCATGGGCGCATGCAGCGAAGCGAAGCCTTCCTTTTGCCACAGGTTGTGCAGGGCGGTGATGTCGCTGAAGCCGATAAGCCACTTGGGTGACTCCCTGAAGCGGCTAAAGTCTAGCTTGCCTACCAGATGCACCGCACCATATCCGCCGCGACTGCACAGAATGGCTCGTGTGTTCGGATCGTCCATCGCTTCCTGCAAGTCTTCCAGCCGCTGGCTGACAGTACCTGCATAGACTCCGTTGGAACTGCCTGCGTGGCGTGACAGCACGGGTTGCAGGCCCCATGAGGCCAGCCGCTTGACGGCTCCCTTCAGGAACGACTTGTCTATCTTGCCGGAGGGCGAGAGGATGACAACCTTGTCGCCTTCATGCAGGTAAGGGGGAATAATCAGCTTGTCCATATACATTCGTCATAATTTATGTTGCTGCAAAAATACAGAAAGGCGAGCGGAGAACAAAATATTGAAACTTGTTTCGGATATTTTTTATCCCGAGCTGCTTCTTGTTTTTGTTTACCATAGATTAGGCAGATTGCCACAGAACGTTTTTATTCACAGTCTGCCGCTACCGAGAGGAAAATTTGTGTCTATCTGCGTATCTGTGGTTGGTCCTGATGTGAATTCTGTCGTGGAAAGGAATGGAAGTTGTCAAAATGTTATTAAACAACTGCAAAAATAGGCGGATGGATGCTGTATTTTTCGACATTTTTTCGGATATTTGCTAAAAATCTAACGTCATGAAACCTATACGCAACTTTAATCAACTGACGGAACACCTGAAGACGCTGAACCGCAGGAAACGCATTGCTGTGGTCTGTGCCAATGACCCCAATACCGAGTATGCCATTGCAAGGGCCCTGGAAGAGGGCATTGCCGAGTTTCTGATGATTGGTGACTCGGCCATTCTTGAGAAATATCCCTCGTTGAAGCAATACCCCGACTACGTTCGTACCATTCACATCGAGGATCCCGATGAGGCGGCTCGCGAGGCGGTGCGCATTGTGCGCGAGGGTGGAGCAGACATCCTGATGAAGGGCATCATCAACACCGACAATCTGCTCCGCGCCATCCTCGACAAGGAGCATGGCCTACTGCCCAAAGGCAAGGTGCTGACGCATTTGGCTGTGATGCAGATACCCACGTATGACAAGCTGCTGTTTTTCTCCGATGCTGCCGTTATCCCGAGGCCCACGCTTCAGCAACGCATCGAGATGATCTGGTACGCCATTCGCACCTGCCGTCACTTTGGCATCGAGCAGCCCCGCATTGCCCTGATACATTGTACGGAGAAGGTCAGCGCCAAGTTCCCCCACTCGCTGGATTATGTGAACATCGTCGAGCTGGCCGAGGCGGGTGAGTTCGGCAACGTCATCATTGATGGCCCGTTGGACGTGAAGACCTCGTGCGAGAAGACCAGTGGTGACATCAAGGGCATTGTGTCGCCCATCAATGGTGAGGCCGATGTGCTTATTTTCCCCAACATCGAGTCGGGAAACGCCTTCTACAAGGCCGTTTCCCTCTTCTCGCATGCCGATATGGCGGGGTTGTTACAAGGTCCTGTTTGCCCCGTGGTGCTGCCTTCGCGTAGTGACAGCGGTCTGTCCAAGTATTACAGCATCGCTATGGCCTGTCTTACCAGCAATGGACAAGACACCATTGAATGACAGGAAATTAGCAGTTTGATCGTTTACCATTAAGTATTAACTATTCCCATGAAGATATTAGTTATCAACCCCGGCTCCACCTCGACCAAGATGGCCGTTTTCGAGGACGAAAAGCCTGTATTTGTCAAGACGCTGCGACATTCTGTCGACGAGCTGGTACACTATCCACGTGTCATTGACCAGTTTGAGTTCCGTAAGAATCTGGTGCTCGCCGAGCTGGAACATGAGGGCATCCCCTTTGCCTTCGACGCCATCATCGGTCGGGGCGGCCTGCTGAAACCCATCCCCGGCGGTGTCTACGAGGTGAACGATGCTATGATCAACGATTGCATGCATGCCATGCGTACCCATGCCTGCAATCTGGGTTGCCTGATAGCCTCCGAGCTAGCTCACGCCCTGCCCGGCTGCCGGGCATTTATTGCTGACCCTGGCGTGGTGGACGAACTGGACGAGGTGGCCCGCGTCACGGGTTCGCCTCTCATGCCCCGTATCACCATCTGGCATGCACTGAATCAGCGCGCCATCGCCCGCCGTTATGCTGCCGAGCGGACGGCGGAACAGCCCGACAGGCCCGTGCGTTACGAAGACCTGAGCCTGATTGTCTGCCACCTGGGTGGCGGCATCTCCGTAGCTGCCCATCGCAAAGGCCGCTGTGTGGATGTGAACAACGCCCTCGACGGTGAAGGCCCTTTCTCACCTGAACGGGCTGGCACCCTGCCTGCGGGCGATCTCATTGATCTCTGTTTTTCTGGCAAGCTCTCGCAGAGCGAGCTGAAGAAACGCATCTCGGGGCGTGCGGGCCTGGCAGCTCACTTGGGTACGACCGACGTGCAGGCAGTGGTGAAACGTATTGAGGAGGGCGACGAGCATGCCCGGTTGGTGCTGGACGCCATGATTTATCAGATAGCTAAGAGTGTGGGCGCGGCGGCAGTCGTGCTCTACGGAAAGGTAGATGCCATTCTACTGACGGGTGGTATCGCCCATTCGGATTACATCACCTCGCGCCTCAAGGAGCGTGTGTCCTTCCTAGCGCCCGTCCGCGTCTATCCCGGCGAAGACGAGCTGGAAGCTCTGGCTCTGAATGCGCTGGGCGCGTTGCGGGGTGAGCTGGAGGTGCAGGTATATCAGTAATGAGGGAATAAATGCTTATGTTGTTAATGCTCTTTTGTCGGGAAAAAGCATTTATCTCCTTATTAGAATCGGACTTCCCAGCGGCTTGGAATCAGGAGAAACTACGCTCTTGGTTCTTGCTATCGGAGGAATTTGGTCGTCTTCCATAAATTTTTGAATGTTGTACTGGATATCTGACAGTTCCATGATTCGTTTGGTGATACACCAACGGCTTTGTGCGTTGAAATAGGGAATGTTGTTGTTCATGCAGCTGTTCTTCTCCGGACGCCATACGCCGTATTGATATTCGAATCCGCCTTCATAAGCGCCGACCATTTCGTATTTGTCTGTGCCAATGAAGTCTTTCCATAAGATAGCTGAGGTATCGTTTGTGAAGTCCAGATTCATTTGATAACCGAGTTTTTGCCATTCTTTAATTTCCATGATTCTTGTGGATGGAATGGTTTGTTGGTAGTATACATATTCATCGCATAGAAAACCGAAACCATGTCCGCATGCTTCGTGGTGTATCAAGCCTTCAAAATCGTTTGGGGCCTTTTCTGTGCTCATGGGGCATAAGGCAATGGAATTACCGTCACTATATAGATACGTAGTTCCCGCATATTTTGTGCTGTTCAATACAACAATGGCCAATAGCGGTTTGTTTTCGGGAAGTTCCTTGGCTAAGTAAGCGTATTCAAAGACCAAATCGTCATTGCAGGTGATTTCAGTGCCGTTTCCAAACGTCGTATCAAACTTGTTTTTAATTTTGCTCCAACTGTTCTTGTTATTTACACCGGCTTCTTCAGACTCGGCCACAACCATATACACGTTGAAATAGTTACGGTGTGATAGAAACGGTTCTATTGAAAAGAAATGTTCAGCAGCCTGTTTTATTGCCGACTCATATTTGCCTCCTGCCGTCAGATCGCTTTGTACGAAACCGTCTCCCATAATGATCAGGTTTACGTTGCCACAGGTGGCTTTTTGTAATTGTATAACCTCGGTGTCATAATGATATATACCGTCTGTCCCAGCCTGAGTAATATGTAAGGTGTCTGTCAGTTCATATTGCGTATTATAGATAATGATTTGCGCGTAGCGTTCTTCGGATTGGCGGTTCTCTGAAACATTGAGGCGTAAGTAACGATCTCCTGTTATTCCCTGATTATTGAGGATGGTCGTGATTTCTGTTCCTTCAAGGGTGTCGTCGTTAATGTTGTTGCTGCGATGAGCACTTATCCAGTTCCCTGCTTCTTTAGGTAATATTTTTGTTTGATAAGAGATGTTGCTGTCGATTGTGATTGAAAGTGTTGTGTCGGTAGCTGCAAGTTCCTTCCATTTTTCTTCCGTGAAAGAAAGTCTTTCTTGCGGATCTTGCAAGATGACCAATTGTGTTGTGATGGCTTGCGTACTGATGGAAATGGATGCGGAGCGTTGTCCTCCTGTTTTGTTTTGCAATACTTCCACGGATATCGGGGTGTCTCCATTTCCCATGTTGGGATGAAGGTTAATCCATGATGGAATATCGGAAGATACCGACCAGATATCTTCTGTATCTATCCATATCTCTTTGGTGGTATCATTCCATCTGAAAGAGAGCACTTCGTTGGATATCGACAGATAATTGCTTGTGTCGTTGTCGCATTGGCACAACACGATGATAGATAACAGGGAGTAGAAATAATAGCGCATATTGAATATGTTATTGTAGGAAGAGTATTAGTTTCTTGCAAAAATAAGAAAATGTATATAAATAAGGTGTCTCTAAAAATAAAAAAAATATACGTCTAAAGAATATTGACTTTTGCGAATAAAGAGCTTGTTGACAAACAAGAATGGCAGATTCTCTCATTTTTGATATTTTTTTTGTTGTCCTCTTTTGGAAATGTAAATGTTATTTTAACAGTTATAAGGTATTATTTGTTGTTAATGTATTGTTAGTTGTTGTTAAATGTACGAAGGTAAAAATCTGCTGTGATTCAGTGAAAAATGAGTGTGTATTTTGTAATGTAAAATAAAATTATACTGTTTGTATTTATGTGAATGAATGTAGCTATTTTTTTGGTCTATATAAGTAGTTGTCTGCCTTGTATTTTATATATTTGCAAGGGTTGAGTATTCAAAATAGGTAAGATTGTCTATGATACATATTGGAAAACTTATTAGAGAGAAAATGATTGAACGTAAATGTACAGTAGTATCGATGGCTAGACAACTGTCGTGCGGACGTGCTAATGTTTATAAGATATTTGAGAAATATTCTATTGATACGGAGTTATTGATGAAGATTTCGGTTACATTAGACTATGATTTTTTTAGTCTTTATTCGAGAGAACTTAATAATAAGTGTAAGTGTGTAAGTTGATGAAGAATGTTTATTTATACAATAATTTCGCATTAGATGTAGTTTTAGTAGAGAGAAATGTGTTAAGCTATGTTTAAGTGTATTCAATTTGAATACATGTATACAAATTGGATACAAACGTCATCGTCTGTATTAAAACGAATGTTTATATTTGTTGCCAGAATTAAATTTATTAGAAAAAAGAATAGAATATGAAAACAATGAAGTATTTATCAATGATGCTGATGATGTTGGCATTAAGTGTGTGTGTGGTAAGTTGTGGAGACGATGAGGAAAATATTAACTTGGATGAGATTGGAAATTTTTACATAGAATACAATGCTCAAGGAGGTGGACTGAATGCTGCTGATTTGAACAGTATAAAAAGTCAGCTTGCTTCTGAATATGGTTCATATTTAAATGGAGTTGAAACAAAGCAAGCTATCTATGTGTTTCAAGAATTGGTAAAACAGATTCGTGATGATTTCTCTGGGGGAGTATCTTTTGGAGGCGCTGCTATTAGTGGAACTTTGGATATTAAATTGACGTTGAAGACCGAGGAAGGCAAGACTGTTAAAACAGGAGTCGTTCATCTTACGAAAGATGGTTCTTCTTATGAGTTGTGATTTTAATTTCTTGATAAATGTTGCCCTTCATCAAATTATTAGGTGAAGGGTTTTTTATTTAAGTTTTGTATGTGGGATTCTTATTTATCTCTTTTATTTAATTTTACCTCTCTTTTTATTTTTATGACATAAATATCGTGAGTTCGAAATAGAATTTGAGACATGTAAGTTGCCCGTCATTGATGATTTTTACATCAATGGCGGGTTTCTTTTCAAAGAAACAGTATGCTGCGATAGCCATCAAAGATTTGAATGTAAAGTTAGTGAATGAATGATGTCTGGAGTACTCTGTCTGTGCAATATTTTCAGCTCATCATGCCCCTTTCAATCAAGGCTCTTTTTCTGAACAAAAGCCAGGCGGGAGACGCTTATGAAAGCGATATTTTGTTTGTAAGAAAGGCTGTCGCAAAACGATTTTGTGGCAGCCTTTAAATGTTTGCAAGTGGTAAAAATATGTTTGTTTATTTCGCCACCAGCATCAGCCCCACGCCGCGGACGGTCTTGATTTCGATGTCGGCGTCAGCCTCGAAGAGCTTGCGCAGCTTGGAGACGAAGACGTCGAGGCTGCGCGAGGCGAAGTAGTCATCCTCCGTGTTCCAGCAGCGGCTCAGGATGGCTTCGCGGCGCACGGTTTCATTTTTGTTTTGGGCCAGGATGTGCAGGATGTTGGCTTCAGTGGCGGTCAGTGCCTGGCTTTTGCCAGTGCGGTCGTTGCGCAGGGTGTTGTGTGCGGTATCCAGCGTGTAGGGACCGAACTGACAGAAGCCTGTTTCTGTACGCATGTGTACACCTTGTGTCATCTTCAGGACGGCGTGTATGTGCGCATCCAGTTCCTCGGCGATGAAGGGCTTCTTTATGTAGTTGTTTACGCCCAGCTGGTAGCCGAATCGTACGTCCCTGGGCGAGGTGAGGGCCGAGGCAAACAGGATGGGGGTATTGGCATCGGTTTCACGGATGCGGCGTACCATCTCGAAACCGTCCATTACGGGCATGTCGATGTCGCTGATGATGATGTCGGGTTTGAATGAAGCCCATGTTTTCAGTCCTTCTTCACCGTTGACGGCCGTCTGCACGTCGTAGCCGCCGATGATGTCTTCCAGTCCGCACTGCACCACATAACGCAGGTTGGGGTCGTCTTCTACCAGGAGTAACTTGATCATGATATCTGTGTATTTTGAAGCAAAGATACGGATTTTTTCAGATTTCAGAGCTCGGATTTCAGGGGTTCTTGCGAAGTAGTAGAACCTTCAAAAACAAAAAAAGTGTACCGCCGTGGCGGTACACCTTATTATTATATAGAATAGAAAAGATTGGTTGTCCGTTAGTTGTTGGATTTCTTTTCTCTTCTGGGTCTTTCGGGCTTTTCGCTGTAACCTTCAGGTTTGGGGATCAGTACCTTGTGAGACAGTTTGAACTTGCCTGTCTTCGGGTCGATGTCCAGCAGCTTCACTTCGATGTCGTCGCCTTCTTTGAGTCCGGCTTCTTCTACCGTTTCGAGGCGTTTCCAGTCGATTTCGGAGATGTGGAGTAAACCGTCCTTGCCTGGCAAGAATTCAACGAATGCACCGTAAGGCATGATGGAACGGATCTTTCCTTTGTAGACTTCTCCTATCTCGGGAACGGCTACAATAGCCTTGATCATCCGGATGGCGTCATCGATGCTCTGCTTGTTGGTGCCGGCGATTTCGATCTTGCCTACGTTGTCTTCTTCTTCGATGGTGATGGTAGCACCTGTCTCTTCCTGCATACCCTGAATGATCTTTCCGCCCGGGCCGATGACAGCACCGATGAATTCTTTCGGAATGGTCATGGTTTCGATGCGCGGAGCGTGCGGTTTCAGTTCGGGGCGCGGTTCGGCGATACATTCTGTCAGTTTACCCAGGATGTATTCGCGACCTTCTTTGGCTTGCAGCAGAGCTTTCTCCAGAATGTCGTATGACAGACCGTCCACCTTGATATCCATTTGGGTAGCGGTGATACCGTTCTTTGTACCTGTTACTTTGAAGTCCATGTCACCCAGGTGGTCTTCGTCACCAAGGATGTCGGAGAGGACTGCATATTTTTCTTCGCCCGGATTTTTGATAAGGCCCATGGCGATACCCGATACAGGGTTCTTGATCTTCACACCGGCATCCATCAAGGCCAGCGTGCCGGCACATACGGTAGCCATGGAAGAAGAACCGTTGGATTCGAGGATATCAGAAACAACGCGTACTACGTAAGGATAGTCTTCAGGAATTTGTCCCTTTAATGCACGCCAAGCCAAATGGCCGTGACCAATCTCACGACGGCCTACACCGCGCTGTGCCTTGGCTTCGCCTGTAGAAAATGGGGGGAAGTTGTAGTGTAGCAGGAAGCGCTCTTTGCCGTGGGTCAGCACGTCGTCGACGATTTTCTCATCAAGCTTCGTACCCAGTGTGGCTGTAGACAGAGACTGTGTTTCGCCGCGGGTAAAGATAGCCGAACCATGAGGGCCGGGCAGCGGGCTTACTTCACACCAGATGGGGCGGATCTCTGTTGTCTTACGGCCGTCCAGACGCTTGCCTTCATCGAGGATGCAACGGCGCATAGCCTCTTTTTCTACGTCGTGATAGTAGCGGTCGATGAGCGGAGCTTTTTCTTCCAATTCCTCTTCTGTGAATTGAGCCTTGAATTCTTCGCAGATGGCGTCGAAAGCATCCTGACGTTCGTGCTTGTTACGGTTGCCACTGGCGGCAATAGCATAAGCCTTGTCGTAGCAGGCTTCGTGTACGGCCTTGCGCAGGTCTTCGTCGTTCACTTCGTGGCAGTATTCGCGCTTTACGGTGGAACCTACCTCTTCAGCCAGTTCCATCTGGGCCTTACACTGCGGCTTGATGGCCTCGTGGGCAGCCTTCAGGGCGGCCAGCAGGTCTTGCTCAGATACTTCCTTCATTTCGCCTTCCACCATCATGATGTTCTCGTAGGTAGCGCCGACCATGAGGTCCATGTCGGCCTGCTCGAGCTGTTCGAAAGTGGGGTTGATGACGAATTCTCCGTTGATGCGCGCTACGCGTACCTCAGAGATAGGACCATTGAATGGAATGTCCGATACGGCCAGTGCGGCAGAAGCGGCCAGTCCGGCCAGTGCGTCGGGCATGTCTACGCCGTCGGCCGAGAAAAGTATAATGTTTACATATACTTCTGCGTGGAAATTGTCGGGGAAAAGGGGGCGGAGAGCACGGTCAACCAGGCGGCAAGTCAGAATTTCGTAGTCCGAAGCGCGTCCTTCACGTTTGGTGAAGCCGCCGGGGAAACGTCCGAATGCGGAGAATTTTTCTTTGTACTCTACCTGAAGCGGCATAAAATCTGTTCCGGGAACTGCGTCTTTTGCGGCACAAACAGTAGCCAGCAGCATGGTGTTGCCCATGCGGAGCATTACAGAACCGTCTGCCTGTTTTGCCAGCTTTCCCGTTTCGAGCGTGATGGTTCTGCCATCAGGAAGCTCGATCGTCTTAACAATTGGGTTAATCATAAAAAAACTTTTATATCTATTTTCTTTCAAAATTCGTGCAAAGATAGTGATTTTATTCTCTTAATCAGGTGGAAATGAGTTTAAAAGTTTCGATTTCGGCCTTTTTTTTATGTTTTGTGGTGGAAGAAGCTGGAAAAATGCTTTGACTAAGCGTGAAAAGGAGTATATTTGCACGTTGATTTTGAAAATAAACACACTGACAATATGAAGAAAATAGTAGTGATGGCATTTGCCATGGCAGCTTTGAGCGCTTGCGATTCAGAACCGAAGTTTAAGGTGGAAGGTGAAGTGACGGGTGCTGAAGGGAAGATGCTTTATCTGGAAGCATCTGCATTGGAAGGGATTGTTCCTCTTGATTCTGTCAAACTGAACGCTGGAGGTGCCTATACCTTCAAGGAAGCTCGGCCGGAATCTCCTGAATTCTACCGTTTGAGGGTAGAAGACAAGATTATCAATTTCTCGGTAGATTCTACCGAAACCGTTCGAATTAATGCCGGATATGATAATTTTGCGACGGATTATACGGTTGAAGGTTCGCCCAGCAGCGAGAAAATCAAGGAGTTGTCGTTGAAACAACTTCAGTTGCAGAATAAGGTGGATGAATTATATCGGGCTATGCAGGCTCATAGTATTGGTGTAGATGTGTTCCAGGATAGTCTGACTGCGATGATGAAGCGGTATAAAGATGAGGTGAAGATCCGCTATATTTTCGCTGCTCCCAATACGGCGGCTGCCTATTTTGCTCTGTTCCAGAAGGTGAACAATTATCTGATATTCGATCCTTTGAATAGTCGTGATGACATCAAATGCTTTGCGGCCGTAGCTACGAGCCTGAACAATTATTATCCTCATGCCAACCGTTCAAAGAATCTGTATAACATCGTCATCAAAGGCATGAAGAATACACGTACTCCCCAGCAACAGACGTTGGAACTGCCCGAACAGGTACAGGTGTCGGAAACGGGTGTGATTGACATTAACTTGCGTGACTTGAAAGGAAATGCCCATAAGCTGACAGACCTCAAGGGGAAGGTCGTTATTGTGGACTTTACCGTATATCAGAGTGCAGTTTCGGCCAGTCATAACTATATGTTGCGTGACTTGTATGACAAGTATGCTTCTCGTGGGCTGGAGATTTATCAGGTGTCTTTGGATGCCGATGAACATTATTGGAAGACGACAGCCGACAACCTGCCGTGGATTTGCGTGCGCGATGCCAGCGGTGTCTACTCGTCAGTAGCAGCTGCTTACAATGTGCAGAACCTGCCGACCTTGTTCTTGGTAAATCGCAACAATGAGCTGAGTGCTCGTGGCGAGACTATTAAGGATTTGGATGCTGCTGTGCAGAAGTTGTTGTAATTTGTTATAATGGAGGACGAACTCCATTAAATATGTTACAAAACAGCGATTGGCACTTGACGCATATTGTTTAAAGTGCTATCTTTGCGAACAAATATTGGAAGAGGGTTCCAGCATGGTTGACATGTTGGAATTCTTTTTTGTTTATAATATATCAATTAAGAATAATAAGGAGGAAAAAATTATGGCTTATATGTCAGAAGAAGGCTACAACAAGTTGTTGGCCGAATTGAAACAGCTGGAAGCAGTGGAACGTCCCAAGGTGGTGGCTGCCATTGCTGAAGCACGCGACAAGGGAGACTTGTCCGAAAATGCAGAGTATGATGCAGCTAAGGAAGCACAAGGATTGCTCGAGATGAAAATCAGTAAGCTGAAAGCGGTGATTGCTGATGCTAAGATCATCGACGAGTCTAAGCTGAAGACCGACTCTGTACAGATCCTGAACAAGGTGGAGTTGAAGAACGTGAAGAACGGCATGAAGATGACATATACCATCGTGTCGGAGAGCGAAGCCAATCTGAAGGAAGGCAAGATTTCAGTTAATACCCCCATTGCACAAGGTTTGCTTGGCAAGAAGGTGGGTGAGAAAGCACAGATCAAAGTGCCACAAGGCATGATTGAGCTGGAAATATTGAACATATCATTTTAAACAGTAAGGCAGGCCATGTGTTGTGGCTTGCCTTGTTTTTTTAATATATTATCGTTATGGCAACCATATTCAGTAGAATTGTAGCAGGCGAAATTCCCTGTTATAAAGTTGCGGAGGACGAGCAATTCTTCGCATTTTTGGACATCAATCCGTTGGTAAAAGGACATACGTTGGTCATTCCGAAACGTGAGGTAGACTACATCTTTGATTTGAAAGATGAAGAGCTGGCCGCTATGCACGTTTTTGCCAAGAAGGTAGCACTGGCTATCGGAAAGGCTTTTCCTTGTAAGAAGGTTGGAATGGCTGTCTTGGGTTTGGAAGTGCCTCATGCCCATATTCATCTGATTCCGATGCAGAGCGAGAAAGATATGCTTTTCTCCAATCCCAAGTTGCAGCTTTCTGCTGAAGAGTTTGCAGAAGTGGCCGAAGCGATTCGTAACGCGTTCTGACAATCCCCTCCTCCTCATAGATAAAATAAAGGGACGGCCTATCAGGTCGTCCCTTTATTCTATTGAATGTTATTTAAGTTTTATAGGCTTTCCAACAGGCGCTTCAGTACGACGGTCGCTGAAATTTCGCGGTTGGCCGCTTCAGGAATAACGATGCTTTGCGGGCTTTCGATGACGTCGTCCGTCACAATCATGTTGCGGCGTACAGGCAGGCAATGCATGAAATAAGCGTTGTTGGTAACGGCCATCTGGCGGTCGCTTACTGTCCATGCACGGTCTTTGCTCAGAATTTGTCCATAATTGTCGCCAGAGTAGGCTGCCCAGTTCTTGGCATAGACAAAATCAGCGCCTTCGAAGGCTTTCATTTGATCATATTCTACGCGAGCGTTGCCTACGAATTTCGGATCCAGTTCATAGCCTTCAGGGTGGGTGATGACAAACTCATAATCAGTTGCATTCATCCATTCAGCAAAAGAATTTGGAACAGCTTGTGGCAGGGGACGTGGATGGGGAGCCCAGCTCATTACGACTTTGGGTCGTTCCTTCTTTTTATATTCTTCAATAGTGATGAGGTCGGCAAAGCTCTGTAAGGGGTGTCGGGTTGCTGCTTCCATCGAGAATACTGGACGGCCTGAGTATTGGATGAACTGATTCAATATTACTTCGTTGTAGTCGTAGTCTCTGTTTTCGAAACGTGCAAAGGAACGGACACCGATGATGTCACAATAACAGCCCATTACAGGGATAGCCTCCAGCAGGTGTTCTGGTTTATCACCATCCATGATGACGCCACGTTCAGTTTCCAGCTTCCATGCGCCTTGATTAATATCGAGTACGATGACATTCATTCCCAAATTCAGGGCCGCTTTTTGTGTGCTTAAACGGGTACGTAAACTGGAGTTGAAGAAAATCATCATCAACGTCTTGTTGCGTCCTAATTCTACGTATTTAAACCGATCTTTTTTGATCTCGAACGCTTCGGCAAGTGCAGTTTTCAGATTACCGATATCCTGCACGCAGGTAAAATTCTTCATAACGACTTACTTTTTTAAATATATAATTGATAGCAAAGATAGTGAAATGTATCGGGTTTTGAATGAAGATGTCTGTTTTTTAGTATCTTTGTCGAATGTTATCGGGTCGTTAAAAAAGAAGGAAGCCTTGTTTATGCATAGTCATAGTAGCCATATGGATGAACGTTTGCTTAAACGTCTTTTTGAAGCATATTCCAATGATTTGCTTTACTATGCTCAGTATCTTGTTCGCTCTAGAGAAGAGGCGGAAGAGATTGTAAGCGATGTTTTCTTTGAAGTATGGCAGCATCGTGACAGGTTCTCTGAGGTGAAAAACGAGAAGGCATGGTTGTTGAAGGTAACTCATAACAAGATAGTGTCCTGGTTGCGGAAAAATGGAAATGGTCAGGTGCTTGTGCCATGGGATGAAGTAGGCGACTATGGTACGCTTGTTGATTTGCAGACTCCTGATTCGCGGATTATCAGTCGGGAGGAAATATCCCGTATCAACCAGGTCGTAAACCAGCTTCCTCCCCGTTGCCGGCAAGTCTTTGTGTTGGCCAAAATCGAAAAGCTTCCATATAAAGAGATTGCCGAAGTATTGGGTATCTCTGTGAAAACGATCAATATTCATGTAGCCAAAGCGCTTGAATTTATTTCCTCTGTCTTGAAGTGAGATGGCGTCAATGAGGGTAGTTGCGTCTCTCAAGTTGATGTTTAGCACGCCAATGTAGGTGTTTAGCGTGCTGAAGTAGATGTTTATGTTGAAGAAAAGCACCCTTTTGTCCTGCTTAAAACAGTGCTTTCTTTTGTCTAAAGCATCGTTTTTTCTCTGCTTGCGTGATTGCATTGTTCAACTTGAATAGGTGGCGTGAAGGAAGAAACTTTTTTTGTTTTTATCGTTCACTCTTTCACAAGTCGTTATCTTGTTGATTTTTAATAAGAAACGGTGAAAGATCTTCTTTCACCGTGAAAGAAGGTCGGCTTGTTTGAAATAAAAAACAAACTTTTTTTTAAAAAAAAGACGAAGCCTATAGGAGATTTTTTCGGAAACAGCGTCTTGTTTTATATAATTCGATGATGAAAGACGACAAAAAAGAACATAATAATAAGTATGAAAAGTTAGCGTCCTTTCTGGAAGACCCACAGGACCTGACCAATATGAATGAGGCTTCTTCCGACGAGGAGGTCCGTAAGCTCTTGTTCATGTGGAATGAATGCCAGCCGGCTGCAACTGATTCGTCAGAGGTTTGGGAAAAGACGCTGCAACGGATCAGGCAGGCTCAAGCACAAGAAGCCGAAAGTCGTAGAAGACATATTTCGCTTGCTTGGAGATGGGTGGCGGCCGCTTCGGTTGTCCTCTGTGTCGGCTTGGGTTCGCTTTGGTTCTCGAAAACGGAAGTTACGGTGGACGAACGAAGCCGTATGGAGCAGATGTTGCTGGCTCAGGTCGATACGGGCGAAGTGAAGGAAGTGACCCTTGTGGTTTCCGACCGTAAGAAAGTGGAGCTGGCCAATAATGCCAAAGTGGCTTATAATGCCTCCGGTCAGGTCAGTGTCAATTCGGTGAAACTGAAGGAACCGTCCGTACAGAAAGAAGAAGCCTCGGCACAAACCTCTTCTGAGGAAGCTATGGAATATAACCAGCTGATTGTGCCCAAGGGGCGTCGCTCTATGATTGTGTTGGCTGACAACAGTAAGATGTGGATTAACTCCGGCAGTAAGGTGATCTATCCACGTGCTTTCAAGGGTGACAGACGTGAGATTTTTGTGGAAGGGGAAGTTTATCTGAAAGTGAGTCGTGACGAATCGAAGCCTTTCATTGTAAATACTTCAGCTTTCGATGTGGAAGTGTTGGGTACTTCTTTTAATGTGTCAGCCTATAAAGGCGATGCGCATGCTTCTGTGGTGTTGGTTGAGGGTGCGGTTGATGTGAAAGATGCGGCGGATAAGCATGTTCTGATGCAACCGAATGAGCGGGTACAGTTGGATGAGGTTGGTGAGTTGAAAAAAGAAACAGTAAATGCTCTCGATTATATCCATTGGGTAGATGGAGTTTGGATCTTGAATGGTAAACCTTTGAAAGAAGTGCTTGCTTATTTGAGTGAATATTATGGGCAGAAGATTGTTTGTGATCCATCTATTGCCGATGAGGCATTTTATGGTAAATTATTTTTGAATGAAGAATTGGAGAAGGTGTTAGAATCAATTTGGCAAACTTTGCCTGAGGACTTAGGTGTCTCGAGAGAGTCGATCTATGTACAGGTGAATTGATTACCAGGTTGTGAATAATAATGTTAATCTTAAAATATATGTCTATGAAATAGAAAAAAATTGTGTAGTAAAAAAAGAGGGTCGGACAATACTCCCAATATTGCCCGACCAGAAATGATTTTAATTATTCCATTTTTAGTAACCAAAATCAGTACGAAAGTATGAAAAAGAAAACGACTTTTGGTCGGATGAAGAGAGTTTTTACATCTCTTTATCTATTAATTAGTGTTTTTTTATTGACGGAGGGTGCTTTGGTCCCTCTACATGCCGCTGATACTCGCGGAAGTAACAAACAAGCTGTAGCAACAACTCAGACGCTGAAAGAGTTGTTTAGCTACATTGAGAAAAACAGCAATCTTGTCATTCTTTATTCCAAGGGACTTTTATCCGAATTGGATAAAAAAGTTTCCATTAATATGAATGGAAAGAAAGCCGAGGAAATCTTGAAGGAATTGGCAGATGCAGCCAATCTGGAGATTAAAATTAGTGATCGTCAGGTGACGGTGATGAAGAAAGCTCCGATTGTGCAACAAGGCAACAACATCAAGGTGACCGGACAGGTTTTTGATGACATGGGGGAAACTGTTCCTGGCGCTAACGTGACCGTTAAAGGTAACACTTCTATCGGAACGGTAACCGACCTGGATGGTAATTTTACCTTGGAAGTTCCTAAAGGTACAACCTTGGTGGTTTCTTTTATTGGATATGCCAATTATGAGTATGTCGTACAGAGCTCCGACAAGGTGACCATTAAACTGTCGGCCGATTCAGAAGCACTAGATGAAGTAGTTGTAGTAGGTTACGGTATACAGCGCAAGAGCTCTATCACCGGTTCTATTTCTTCCATCAAGGCAGAAAAGCTGAAAGATGTCACTACACCGAGCGTGGCCAACATGCTGCAGGGTAAGGTGGCCGGTGCGGTGGTTGCTCCTACTTCCGGTCGTCCGGGTGAAGGTGTAAGCATCCGTGTACGTGGTATCGGTTCTATCCGTGGTAATGTGGAGCCTTTGTGGGTAATCGACGGTGTGGTTGGTGCCTCTTCTGCCGACCTGAACCCGAATGATATCGAAACCATTTCTATCCTGAAGGACGGTTCTGCTACGGCTTTGTACGGTTCTCGTGGTGCCAATGGTGTTATCCAGGTAACTACCAAGCGTGCTACGACTGGTACCTCTCAGATTGATTTGTCTGCCAAGTTTGGTGTGTCGCAGTTGCAGAAAGGTAACTTGGAAATGATGTCGGGTGCCGAGTATTATGATTATGTATATACAGCCTATAAGAATGCTGGCACGTTGGATTCGCAAGGTTGGCTGCAACCCTATTTGCGCGACCGTAATTTCGACTGGTGGGACCTGGCTACTCAGAATGCTTTGACGCAAAACTATAACATCGGCTACCGTTATGGCAATGACAAAATCAAGTCGTATGTGTCCGGTGACTACTATACGGAAGAAGGTACCATCAAGGGATTTGACTACGACCGCTTCACGTTCCGTTCGAATACGGATTATATTGTGAACGACCGCTTGACCTTGAAGGCAAAAGTGGCTGCAAGTTATAAAGAGACATTCAACCAAGAATATTCGTTGGCTCACACTAGCTATACTCCGTGGGATACTCCGTGGGATTCGCAAGGTAATCTGAAGGATGGTAGTCAGGGTGTGCCGACAGCGGATGCTGCTCCTACCGCCAATCCGGATGACTATTGGTACTCCGATGGTGGTTCAAATTTCTTGTATGACCGTGATTTGAGCTGGTCTAAGAGTCGTAATAACGGTATAGATTTGGGCGTCGGCTTTGATTTCAAGATTATCGAAGGACTGACTTTTGAGTCGAACAACCGTATTGGCTTCACTAATAATTATTCCAGTTCTTATGTCGATCCTAACAGTCGCGGGGGTGCCGGTGACGGTGGATCGTATTATGACGGTGAATCCAATACACGTTCCATTTATACCAGTCAGTTACTGCGCTTCCTGAAAACGTTCGGTGAGAAGCACGAAATCAATGCCTATTTGGGTTATGACTACGATGAATACCGTTATTGGGATTTGGCTGCCACAGCCCATAAGATTTTCTCGGGAGCCGAAATTATCAATGCGGGTGCAGATGATCCTACAGCCAGTGGTACTAAATCGGAATCGAAAAATGCGGCAATTTACTTGAATGTCAACTATTCGTTCGACAGCAAGTATCTCATTCAAGGTATGATTCGCCGTGACGGTTCTTCTAAATTTGGTAGCGACAAGCGCTGGGCTACCTTCTGGTCCGTGGGTGCCGGTTGGAATATGCACAAGGAAGAATTTATCAGCCAGTTTGAGTGGATCAATGAATTGAAGCCCCGTATTTCTTACGGTATCAGTGGTAACCAGCCGGGTGGCGCTTACGAATGGGCTACCATCTTCGGTTACACTTCTCAGTATGCCAACGAAATCGCATTCTTGTCCAACTATCAGGGAAATCCCGATTTGTCTTGGGAGGAAACGGCTAACTTCGATGCCGGTATTGATATCCGCCTGTTCGACCGTGTAAACATTACATTCGACTATTACTTGAAGAAGGTGAAGAACCTGATTTATCTGCGTCACTTGTCTGCCGTAACAGGCTTTAACCGCCAGACGGCCAACAACGGTAAGATGGAGAACTCGGGTGTGGAACTGACCATTACGCCTGAAATTATCCGTACCAAGGATTGGTACTGGGACATCAGTTTCAATATGGGCTATAACCGTAACGAGGTGACTTATTTGCCGAACGGTGACGACCTTACGATGCAGGCGGTGGCTGTGGGTTATCCCTATATGAACTGGTATATGCCTGAATGGGCCGGTGTGGACACCATGACCGGAACTCCGTTGTGGTTCAAGGTGGATCCGGAAACAGGTGAAAAGACAGTGACGGGCAATTACAATGAGGCTACCCATGTGTTGCTGGACGCTTCTCCGACGCCGAAAGTGAACGGTGGTCTGAGTACGAATCTGACCTGGAAAGGCTTGTCGCTGAATGCCAACTTTACGTTCAGTGCCGGTGCCAAGATATACAACGGTATGCGTGCCGGTGCGCTCGACCGTGATGCGGAACGCCCTTCGCAGATTGCCATGAAGCTGGCCGATGGTTGGAGCCGTTGGGAAAAACCGGGTGACATTGCTACGCATCCGCAATTGATAGCCGGTGGTAATAACGGTGCTTCAAATACTTCTACCCGCTATCTGGAGAATGGTGACTATTTCAAACTGAAATCGTTGACCCTTTCCTACAGTTTCCCCAAAAAATGGCTGGATCCGTTGAAGATTAAAGGTGCCAACTTGAGTGTGGGTGGAGAAAACCTGTTCACCATTACCAAGTTCTCCGGTCAGGATCCCGAAATTCTGCTTTCTTCTTCCTACAACGGAAGTGCCAGCGGTTTTGGCTATCCTACCGTAAGACGTTTCACCGTAGGATTGAATGTTAACTTCTAAGTAATGATAACCAATAAGATAGAAACTATGAAACTGAAATATACATTAGGTGCCCTGGCTGTTGTCTCTTCATTGGCAAGTTGCAGCTTGGACGTAAATATGTACGAAGGCGTAACGGGTGAGGACGTTACGGTTCGTAACATTGTGGAATTGTCGCAAGGCAGTTACAGCATGTTGAAATACGATGGTGGTTTGATTGATTACGGCTATTATTTTTGGGCTTACGGAGGTGACGACCTTTCTTGGGGGGGTACATCTACTGACACCAAGTTTGATATCTATGATTATAGTCGCAATATTACCAGTTCTATTACAGAGTATGCTTGGGAGTTGGGTTACCGTACCATCGGTAACTGTAACAAGGTAATCGAAATGGGAGCCGAACTGGGTGAAGATTTGACTGCTGAGGAGAAGGTGATTGTCGGTGAGAACTATTATCTCCGTGCCTTGTGCTATTTCCTGTTGGTAAATGAGTTTGCACAACCTTATTCCAACAATCCAACTCAGAACCCGGGACTTCCTTTGAAGCTGAACAGCGATCCCGATGATCTGCCCCAAAGCCGTTCTACAGTGGCCGAAATCTATGATCAGGTGGTGAAAGATTTGCAGGATGCCATCACTTATATGACGTTGCCGGCTGGCATGTCTCCCAAAAATAGTTGTTATGCCACGAAAGAGGCTGCCGAAGCTTTGCTGGCCAGGGTGTATCTTTATATGGAAAACTGGGAAGGTGCCTGGGAAATGGCAAACAATGTCATTACTTCCGGCCGTTTTGAATTGTTACGTGGTGAAGAATATGCGATTTATCCTCAACATATTCCCGAAGAAAATTCAGAAACCATTTTTGCCGTACGCCGTACCAAACAAAAAGATGATGCAGGCTCAGGAAGAATGGGTGGTCTGTTTATTCAAGTAGATTACAACGGTTGGGAGGAAATGTATGCATCGGCTCCTTATTTGCAGTTGCTGGAACTCTATTTGGATGACAAGGGTTATCCGCAGGATTTGCGTAGCAGTTTCATTACCAAACGTTATGTAGAAGACGGTACCGATACCAACATTTACCCGATTACAGGCAATCCTGAACGCAATTATCAGGATTGGACGTTTGCCTATGTCGCTAAACAGGGTAATACCGCCAATTACGAGTATCGTCAGATTTCTGTTAAAAAACAGGCCGATGGAACGTATGCCATGAGTGCTGCAGATGCCGCGTCGTTCCGAAGTGCTACCATTCAGTCTGAATCTTATAACTTGGGTACCCGCTATTATGTAATGGCATCGGATGGTACAAAATATGTAGGGCGTATTGAGCCGCGAGTATATGATGCCAAGACTCTTCGTAAAAAAGAAACTCTTTTCTTGGTTTATGCCATTAACAAGTGTTCTTATCAGGAGCAGTATTACCATTTGTGGTCTCCGATTATTTCCCGTCTGGCAGAGATGTACCTGATCCGTGCCGAGGCCAATCTGGAAAAGGGCGGCGATACGCAGGCTACGTTGGATGACGTGAATGTGCTTCGTGAAAGAGCCGGCATTCCCCAGTGGACATTGGACAACATAAAGACAGCTGAGAACGGTCAGCCGAAGGATATTCACAAGATCATTGAAGAAGAACGTATGCTGGAACTTGCCTGGGAAGGCCATCGTCGTTTCGACGTGTTCCGCTGGCGCCAGACGTTAGATCGTAAATATCCGGGCGGGCATACCTTGAGACAGGGTGACCGCTATCTGGAAATACCCTACAACTCTCCTTCGGTATGCGAGTATATTCCGAAAGCACAGTATGATGCTTATCCTTATGATTTGGGACAAAATCCCTGATTTTGAGGATTGTTGTGAATATCTACCCGTTTCCTCTATCAAGGGAGGAGGCGGGTAGATTCAAAGAAAGTCTTTATAACATCATTAAAATAACAGAATTTATAAAATGAAAAAAATATCATATTTATTATTGCTCCTTTTGGCGTTTGTGTATGCCGGATGTGCTGATACGGAGCAGCCTTATGTAGGCTATGTTATCATAGAGCGTGCTGTAGTAGAGGCAGAAGCCAGTTCAACTACTACCATAACTGCAGACACGGATATTGACTCACCCATTGAAATCAAATCGATTGATTTTGGCGAGGGGGTGGACGAATGGTGTACCATTACAACTAAAGGGAAAGAAATTACAGTAACTACTACACAGGCCAATACGGGTTCGAACTATCGCACGGCGACTGTCAATGTGAAATGTGGTTATTGGTTGAAGTCATTCCAAGTGCTGCAGAAATATGCAGGACAGGAATACCTGCAATATGACTGGACCCGCTGGACAGCCACTGGTAACAGTGTTGAGAGCAGTGATGGTGGTGGGTATGCTAGTTTGTTCAGTGAAGATCGTACAACTTATTGGCATAGCCAATATACAGGAGATGTTCCTTCTCTGCCTTATTGGATTGTGGTAGATATGAAGGAAGAGTTGGAGATTGCTAAGTTCGATATCGGTAGAAGATATTATGCCGGAAATGGTAACAATTACGGTTCAGTAAAGACTTTAAAGCTGTATGCTAGTACGGATAATGAAAACTTTACTGAGGTTGGAGGCTTTACTTTTACTTTCCCTTGGACCGCTCCTGATGGTACGGTGGTTGAAGGTCCTAATAGTCCGTTGATTCCAGCTTATGAGGAGATTGTTCCTGCTGAACCGGTGAAGGCACGTTATATGAAAATGGAAATTACTGAAACGAACACAAGTAACGACGCTTGCCAGATAGCTTATTTCAAGGCATACGAAAAAATTTAAAGCCATAATTTCTTCTACCTTTTTAAAATCTAAGTATCTTTGCAGAGGATGTCCGATAGGTTCAGACATCCTCTTTTTATAAATCTAACTGAATCTAAAGATCATGAATAAACAGAAGGGGCTGTACTTATTGTTAGGACTATTGTTAACCTCTGTTGTCTGTGCTCAGGAAATTAGAGTGTATGATGTGGCCGATTTTGGCATGAAGGCCAACAGCTCGAAAAATATTTCTGCTACCTGGCAAAGCCTGCTGAAGAAAATCAATGCCGAATATAAAGAAGGCGACAGTGTCGTAATTCGTTTTCATCCAGGTACCTATCATTTTCAAGAGAAAGGGGCGGCTATAAAGGAGTACTATATTTCTAATCATGATCAGGACAATCCGAAAAAGGTTGGCATTTCTCTGGAAGAAATGAAACATCTGACATTGGATGGTGGTGGAGCTTCATTTGTTTTTCATGGTAGAATGTTGCCGATTTCTCTACTGCATTCAGAGAACTGTGTTTTAAAGAATTTCAGCATTGATTTTGCAAATCCACATATCGCACAAGTGGAGATTGTGAAGAACGATCCGGAACAAGGGATTACTTTCCGTCCAGCTTCTTGGGTGAAATATCGTATTGCTAAAGATAGTGTCTTTGAAGCCTATGGCGATGGATGGACAGTAAGACATAGTTGGGGAATTCCTTTTGAAAAAGATACGAAACGGATTGTTTACAATGCCGGTGATCGTGGATGCAATACCAAGGGAGCTTCTTTAACATCAGACGGATGTGTGTTGGCACCGAATTGGAAAGACGGTAAACTGGTATCGGGAACGATATTTGTGATGCGTGGATGGGGCCGTCCCACTCCGGGTATTTTCCTTTCGCACAATCTTAATACCCGTCTGGAAAATATACAGGTACATTATGCAGAAGGAATGGGACTGTTAGCCCAAGTATGTGAAAATATAACGCTCGAGAAATTCCGTGTGTGCCTAAAAGGGGAGGAGGATCCTCGCTATTTTACGACTCAAGCGGATGCTACCCACTTTTCGGGTTGCAAGGGAAAGATCATTTCATGTAACGGGTTGTACGAGGGGATGATGGATGATGCGATCAATGTGCACGGCACTTACTTGAAAGTAATCGGTCGTAAGGATGAGCACACCTTGGTGGGGCGTTATATGCATGACCAGTCTTGGGGTTTTGAATGGGGGCGTACGGGGGACGAAGTACAGTTTATCCGTTCAACGACCATGGAATTGGTTGGTACTCCCAATAAAATTACGGCTATCACCCCTTATGATAAGGACTGTATAGAAGGAGCCCGCGAATTTCTGATAAGTTTTGAGAAGCCAGTAGAGGCTGATGTTGATGAAAAGGGAAGCTTTGGTATTGAGAATTTGACCTGGTCTCCAGAAGTCTTGTTTTCGGGTAATCTTATTCGCAACAATCGGGCGCGTGGTGCTTTGTTCAGTACGCCTCGCGAGACAATTGTCGAAAACAATACATTTGATCATACGTCTGGAACGGCCATTTTGCTTTGTGGAGATTGTAACGGATGGTTTGAGACAGGGGCTTGTCGCAATGTTCAGATACGGAACAATCATTTTATCAATGCATTGACCAGCATGTATCAGTTTACCAATGCTGTGATTTCTATCTATCCGGAGATTCCTGAACTGGAGAAGCAACAAGCCTATTTTCACGGAGGAAAAGAGGGAGGCATCGTGATAGAAAACAATGTATTCGATACGTTTGATGCACCAATCCTCTATGCAAAATCCGTAGATGGTCTTGTCTTTCGGAACAATACGATAAAAACAAATACGGAATATCCTCCTTTCCATTTTAACAGAAACCGCTTTTGGTTGGAAAAGGTGAATCGTGTGTCCATTTCAGAATAAAATGTGAGTAACTTCTAACTTAAATTATAAAACTCGTATAGCATGAGAAACTTTTATGGTAATCTTGAGCGTTGGAAAGCGATGCCTTTAGCATTGGCTTTACTATTGTTATCTCCTCAGCAGGAGGCTCAAGCTGTGTGTAATGAAAAAAACGGTGTCGAGGCTACACAACAGGCTGCGATACAGATTGTCGAAGCTGTCCAAATCAATCCGACTACGGTAGAAATTCTCTTTTCAAACAATCAGCGCATGACGCTCGATTTTTATGGGGAGAATATTTTCAGAATGTTTCAGGACAATGCGGGAGGTGTCATTCGTGATCCCCAAGCTGAGCCGGAAGCAAAAATTTTGGTGGGTCAGCCACGTAAATCTATTGTAGGATTGAATTTACAAGATGAGTCTGGACAATTGTCTGTGACTACGGAGAGAATCAAGATCGTGTTTGATAAGAATACGACATTGATGAAGGTAGTCAATTTGGGAAACGGAAAGGTTGTGATTGAAGCAGTGGAGCCTATCGTGTTCGAAAAGGATATGGTTACATTGAAACTGAAAGAGCAATCTGATGAATATTTCTATGGCGGAGGTGTACAGAATGGACGTTTCTCCCATAAAGGACGATCTATTGCCATTGAAAATCAGAATAGTTGGACGGACGGTGGTGTAGCGTCCCCAAATCCTTTTTATTGGTCGACAAACGGTTATGGCATCATGTGGCATACGTTTAAAAAAGGAGTTTATGATTTCGGACGTGAAGTAGCTGGAGTTGTCAAGTTGTCTCATCAAACAGATTATTTGGATCTCTTCGTGATGGTCAATGAGGGGGCTGTACCTCTGTTGAATGATTTTTATCAACTGACAGGAAATCCTGTACTGATACCGAAATTTGGTTTCTATCAGGGCCATCTAAATGCTTACAATCGTGACTACTGGAAAGAAGATGAGAATGGCATCTTGTTTGAAGACGGGAAGCGTTATAAGGAAAGTCAAAAAGACAATGGTGGCATCAAGGAATCATTGAATGGCGAAAAGAACAATTATCAGTTCTCGGCTCGTGCGGTGATCGATCGATATAAGAATCATGATATGCCTTTGGGTTGGTTGCTCCCTAATGACGGATACGGTGCCGGTTATGGACAGACAGGTACGTTGGACGGTAATATTCAGAACTTGAAAAGCCTGACAGACTATGCCCACAAGAATGGAGTGGAGATAGGTCTTTGGACTCAGTCGGATTTGCATCCGAAAGAAGGGGTTGAGGCGTTGCTTCAACGTGATATTGTTAAAGAAGTGAGAGATGCGGGTGTGCGCGTACTGAAGACGGATGTCGCTTGGGTAGGTGCCGGTTACTCATTCGGATTGAACGGTATTACGGATGTGGCACAAATCATGCCTTATTATGGCAATAATGCACGTCCTTTCATCATCAGCTTGGATGGTTGGGCTGGTACTCAACGTTATGCAGGGTTATGGTCGGGTGACCAGACTGGTGGTAACTGGGAGTACATCCGTTTCCACATCCCAACCTATATTGGTTCAGGCCTTTCGGGTAATCCTAATATTTCTTCAGATATGGACGGTATTTTCGGTGGAAAGAATTTGGTAGTAAATACCCGTGATTTCCAGTGGAAAACCTTTACTCCTATGCAGCTGAACATGGACGGCTGGGGAGCAAATGAAAAATATCCGCATGCTTTGGGTGAGCCTGCCACTTCTATCAATCGCTGGTACCTGAAGTTAAAGTCGGAATTGATGCCTTATACTTATAGTATAGCACGGGAATCTGTAGACGGCTTGCCTATGATCCGTGCGATGTTCCTTGAATATCCTAATGCTTATACATGGGGTAAGTCTACCCAATACCAATATTTGTATGGTCCTTATTTCTTGGTTGCTCCGATTTATCAGGCTACGAAGGCTGATGGACAGGGTAATGATGTTCGTAATGGAATTTATTTGCCTGAAGGTGAGTGGGTTGACTATTTCTCTGGCGATGTCTATCAGGGTGGCTGTATCATTAATAACTTTGCTTCACCGCTTTGGAAGCTTCCTGTGTTTGTGAAGAAAGGGGCTATTATCCCAATGGCAAATCCGAACAACAATGTGCATGAGATAGATCAGCATCTGCGTATCTATGAATTGTATCCTTATGGCTATTCATCATTTACAGAGTACGATGACGATGGTGTGTCAGAAGAATATCGTGCGGGTAAATTTACGACTACGTTGATTGAATCGGATGTGAATGAAAAGGGTGAGTTACAGGTAACAATCCATCCTGCACAGGGTGATTTCAAAGGCTTGGTAAAGGAGAAGGCTACTGAATTCCGAATCAATGTCACTGAGAAGCCGAAGAAGATTGTAGCCAATGTTGGTAAAAACAAGATTAAGCTCACTGAAGTTACTTCATTGGAAGCATTCAAGGCGGGCGAGAATGTGTATTTCTACAATCAGTCTCCTAATTTGAACCAGTTTGCGACGCCAGGCAGTGATTTTGCCAAAGAGGTGATAACAAAGAACCCTCAATTGCTGGTGAAACTGGCTGCTTCGGACATTACGGCCGCTACTACTACTTTGACGGTGAAAGGTTTTGCCTTTGCTCCTGCTGACAAGTATCGCATTTCGACAGGAACATTGCTTGCTCCTCAGCCACAGATTTCTGATGAAAACACCGAAGCTTATACGTTGAAACCCACATGGGCGAAAGTTGAAAATGCTGATTTCTATGAAATAGAGTTCGATGGTATGCTTTATACTACCATTCGCGAAACCGAACTGCTGTTTGAAGGTCTGAAGGCAGAAACCGCTTATTCTTTCAAAGTACGTGCTGTAAACAAGGAGGGTGTATCTGATTGGGCAGAATGCAGTGCTACCACGAAACAGAACCCGTTGGAATTTGCGATTACAGGTATGATGGGTGAAACCTCTGTACCTAATCAGGGAAATTCGATTCGAAAACTGTTTGATTTTGAAGAAGGTGAGATTTGGCATACGAAGTACAATGAAAAAGCTGTACCGTTCGATTTGATTATTGATTTGCGCTCTATCAATCAGGTAGAAAAACTTCATTATCTGCCTCGTGACAATGCCGGCAACGGAACGTTGTTGAAAGGAACGATCTACTATAGTATGGATAAGGAGAACTGGACAGAAGCAGGTGCTTTTGATTGGAAGCGTGACAATGAGACGAAGATTTTCAACTTCGGACAGAAGCCGACAGTTCGTTATATCAAGATGAGTGTGACAGAGGCTGTAGGCGACTACGGTTCAGGACGCGAGATTTATGTGTTTAAGGTGCCAGGCACAGAAAGCTATCTGCCGGGCGACATCAACAATGATAAAAAGATTGACGAGAACGACCTGACTTCATATACCAATTACACAGGTTTGAGAAGAGGTGATTCCGATTTCGAAGGTTATATCAGTCGTGGCGACTTGAATGTAAACGGCCTGATCGATGCTTATGATATCTCTGCAGTGGCTACCCGCTTGGAAGGTGGTGCACATGTTCGGAATGTGGAAAAGGTAGAAGGCAATATTACGCTGACCACAGCTAAGCGCTCATATACGAAAGGCGAGACGGTTGAAATCCAGGTAAAAGGTACAGGCCTGAAAGCTGTCAATGCTTTGAGTTTTGCTCTTCCTTACAATCCGGCCGATTATGAATTTATGAGTATTGAGGCAGGTGCCGTCAAGGATATGCATAATATGACGAACGACCGTCTTCATACCAGTGGTGAGAAAGCATTGTATCCGACCTTTGTCAATCTCGGTGATCGTGAGACGCTGGAAGGCGATTGTGACCTGTTTGTCATTAAACTGAAGGCCAATCGAAATGTGAAGTTCGACCTGCAGGCAAAAGATGGTTTCTTGGTAAACAAACGAATGGAGGTCAGAAAGTTCTGAAAAAGAGAGGCATCTTCTTGTTTGATCGACAAGTAATGCCTACCTTTGCAACATGTGAATAAAGGAAGGGGTGTACGTGTGTAAAATGGCGTACCCTCTGTCCTCTTGATATAGATACAACATTTTTATTCTTTAACTTTTAAATTAAAACCATTTATGAAAAAAATTGGAACATTACTGTTGGCCATGTGCCTTGCATTGGGTGCATGCTCTACACAGTCGACCTCTACCGTTCAGACAAACGAAAGAGGTACGCAGTGGGAATGGAAGAACGGAACCATTGTAGTAAAAACACCTGAGCGTCCTGCTGGACAGCAAAGCGTGTTGGGCCTGACTACTCCGAAGATGGAAGTGGTACGTGTAGGTTTTGTTGGTTTGGGTATGCGTGGTCCGGGTGCTGTCGCTCGTTTTACTTATATCCCCGGTACTCAGATTGTAGCTCTTTGCGACTATGAGCAAAAACGTGCTGAGGCTTGCCAGCAGATTCTGAAGAAAGCTTCTCTGCCGAAGGCTGCCATTTATTCAGGAGCCAATGGCTATGAAGAACTCTGCAAACGCGATGATATCGACTTGGTTTACATTGCTGCCGACTGGTTGCATCACTTCCCTGTTGCAAAATGTGCATTGGAAAACGGTAAGAATGTAGCTATCGAAGTTCCTTCTGCTATGAACCTGAAAGAATGCTGGGAACTGATCAATTTGAGTGAAACAACTCGTAAGCACTGTATGATTCTGGAGAACTGCTGCTATGACTGGTTCGAAATGAATACCCTGAACATGGCCCAGAATGGTGTGTTCGGCGAAGTGATCCGTGCACAAGGTGCTTATATCCATAACTTGAGCGAATTCTGGGATTACTATTGGAAGAATGGCGAAGGCGACAAGCTGGGCTGGCGTTTGGATTACAACATGCGTCATCGTGGTGACGTATATGCTACTCACGGCCTTGGCCCTGTTGCACAGGCACTTAACATTCACCGTGGCGACCGTATGACTACACTGGTAGCTATGGATACCAAATCTGTTATCGGTAAGGCATTGGTTGAAGAAAGAACAGACTCAACCTGCAACAACTTCCGTAACGGCGACCACACTACGACGTTGATCCGCACTGCCAATGGTAAAGTGATTGAAATCCAGCACAACGTGATGACTCCTCAGCCTTACAACCGTCTATATCAGCTGACTGGTACTAAAGGCTTTGCCAATAAATATCCCGTAGAAGGTTATGCTCTCGATGCAGCTCAGCTGAGTGCTTCTGGTGTACAGCCTAAGGTTGATGACCTGAGCGCACATGGTTTCATGTCTGACGCTGACATGAAGGCACTGGTAGAGAAATATCAGCACCCCATCCTGAAGAAATATGGTGAGATGGCTAAGGAAGTAGGTGGTCACGGTGGTATGGACTTCATCATGGACAGCCGTCTGGTATACTGCTTGCAGAATGGTCTGCCTTTGGATATGGATGTATATGACCTGGCTGAATGGTGCTGTCTGGCCGAGCTGGGCGAATTGTCTATGGACAATGGTTGTGCAGCCGTTGAATTCCCCGACTTCACTCGTGGCGAATGGAATGTAGTGAAAGGTTACAAGCACGCTTATGCAAGCCCCGAAGATGAGGCTGCCAGCATGGAGAAGGCTAAAGCTTTCACTGCTAAATTGAAAGAACAAGGTGCCAAAGAATGGGCAGAAGAAGGTAAATAAAACATAGTTTTCCGTATAGGAAAGCAATGGAATCTTAATCCCATTCCATCTTTTTATAGTATAAAGCCGGCTTAGTCCGGCTTTTTTACTATCTTTGCCTATGCTGACCAAATTAAGATCTGAAATGAAAAAGACGTTGTTATGGGCCTGCTTTCTGATAGGATGTGCAAGTGTGCAGGCGCAAGATCCCCTTATTGAACCTGAAGAAGGACGGACGTTGCTCGAACGTTTCACCAAAGGTGGGAAATCCATTTCATCCAGCAGTATGAATTTACAATTCTACACGTCTGCTGCAGCCAATTTCATAGATGGCTCGTTGGACGAGGCTGCATTTAAAATCAATGGAGTCCGTTTGGAGTTATTGGGAGATTTTGGTAAAAATTTCGCTTATCATTTCAGGCAATCGTTCAATAAGTACAGCAATCCTCGTGCGGTGGACAACCTGTCTTCCTCTGTAGAGTGCGCTTACGTAGACTGGCGGATGAATCCTTATTTTATGTTGACGGTAGGAAAGCAGGCTATTCAGCTGAGTGGTTATGAATATTGGGTGAATGCAATTCGGGTGCGTGAATTCAGTGATTTCAATAACTATATTGATTGTTATCAGGCAGGTCTAAATGGAGCCATCATCTTTTCGCCTACGCAACGGTTGAATTTACAGGTGCTGAATAATTCGGCTGCTAAGGGAGAGGAGTCTTTTATCTATGGACTTCCCGAAGGGGTGAACAAGGTAAAAGTTCCTGTACTTTCCACTCTCAACTGGGATGGTTATTTCTTCGACAGAGGATTAAATTTGCGTTATTCCGCTTCGTGGGGAGAGTTGGCCGACAAACGTGACATTCTTTATCTGACCGCTGGTAATGTGTGGGAGAAAGGCCCTATTGTGGCATATGCGGATTTTATGTATTCACGTGAGGGTATTGATACGAAAGGGCTGATCAGTGAGCTGTCTGCTACTTTGGCTGATGGAGGTGTGACGGCGCAGCATGTCCATTACTTTACGACTATTCTTAATTTCGATTATCGGGTACATAAACATTGGAATGTGTATGCAAAAGGTGCTTACGAATTAGGGGGCGTGTATAAAGCAAATGGCCCTTATGAGAAAGGCCTTTATCGTCGCACATGGAATGCACAATTGTGTGCAGAGTATTTTCCGATGGACAATAGTGAATTGCGTATCTACCTGCACCTGTTGTATAAAGATCATGGACTGACGTCGCGTGCTCGTGCGTTGGGAGCCGATGACTATACGTCGCAGCGCATTTCGTTGGGTTTGGTTTATACCATTCCTGTTTTCTAAGGTTTTCTGATTTGTCCGTTGCCTTCGATAATCCACTTGTAAGTAGTAATTTCTTCCAAAGCCATCGGTCCACGTGCATGTAGTTTTTGAGTGCTGATGCCTATTTCTGCACCTAAGCCGAATTGAGCTCCGTCAGTAAATGAAGTCGGGGCATTGACGTAGACACAGGCTGCATCTACCTTGCGGCAGAACAGGGCAGCATTCGTCGGACTTTCTGTCACGATGCATTCGCTATGTTTGGAGCTGTAGTGTTGGATATGATTCAACGCTTCCTCTATTGAACTACAGGTTTTAATGGACATTTTGTAATCCAGAAATTCGGTGCCAAAGTCCTGATCTGTGGCCATTTTGAGTAATTCTTGTGGATAGTTTCCTTGCAGTGCGTCGTAAGCAGGGGCGTCAGCACAGATGATGACATGGCTGTCAGCCAGCGGCGCACAGAGTTGGGGCAGATCGTGGAGGCGTTCGGCGTGGACAATCAGGCAATCCAAGGCATTGCATACACTGACGCGGCGTGTTTTGGCATTGTTGATAATGGCTGTTCCCTTTTGCAAGTCACCTTCTTTATCGAAGTAAGTGTGGCAGATGCCTGCACCTGTCTCAATAACAGGGATTGTAGCATTCTGGCGGACGAATTGGATGAGATTGCTGCTACCGCGGGGGATTAGCAAGTCTACATATTGATTGGCATGGAGCAGTTCGGCGGTTGCTTCATGGGTGGCGGGGAGGAGTTCGACAATGTGTGGATTGAGTTGGAAATGTTTCAGCACCTGATGGATGACGTGGATGATAGCACGGTTCGAACAGTCGGCATCGCTTCCTCCCTTTAGGATGCAGGCATTACCACTCTTCAGGCAGAGTGAGAAAACATCGAAGCTGACGTTGGGGCGTGCTTCGTAGATGATGCCTATGACGCCAAAAGGAACGCTGACTCGCCGAATGCGCAACCCGTTGGGCAGTGTGTTTTCTTTCAGCGTACGACCTAACGGAGAGGGCAGGGTGGCAACGTTGCGGATGTCGGAGGCAATGCTTTGAAGGCGCTCTTTCGTGAGCTTCAGACGATCATATTTTGGATTGGCCGGATCCATACGCTCCAAGTCTTTAAGATTTTCAGACAGGATGAAATCTGTCTGTTCGATGGCGGCATCGGCTACGGCATGCAGGATCTTGTTGATATCTTTGTCGGTCAGTTCCAATAATTGTAGGCTGGCCTCTTGTACTGCTTCAAATGTATGGATCAGGTTCATTGTTGTTTTTTTGTGGTTATTCGATGTACAGATAGTCGTAATGGATGATGGGTTTCTCGCCGTGTTTGCCCATGACTTCACGGGCTTGGTCTGAGCTGCAATTGGCTTTTCCGACCCCAATGGGCTTTCCTTCTGCATTGATGATGCGGACGATATCGTCTTTCTCGAACTCGCCTTTGACGTCTGTGATGCCTACCGGTAGGATACTGGCAGCTTTGTCGGCAACTATAATTTCGGTGGCTCGTGGATTGATGTGTAACTCTCCTTTGGCGAATCCTTCGCTATGTGCAATCCATTTCTTGATGCTGGAGACGGGTTGCGCTGCTGGCACGAAGCGAGTGCAGAGCGTGTCTTCAGGTTTTTCTATCAAGTCAGTCAATATATTGTCACGTTTGCCGTTGGCGATGATGACCGTAATCCCTTCGTCGGCAACCTTGCGGGCTATACGAGTTTTGGTCAACATCCCTCCACGTCCAAAGCTCGATTTAGAGGCTTGGATGTAGGAGGTCAAGTCACAGTTTTGTTCGATTTTGCGGATGACTTTTGAGGTGGGATCGGATGGTAGCCCGTTGTAGATGCCGTCAATGTTGCTTAGTATGATGAGGGCTTGTGCGTCCATCATGGTGGCTATCAGGCCCGAAAGTTCGTCGTTGTCTGTAAACATCAATTCTGTGACAGAAATGGTGTCGTTTTCGTTGACGATGGGAAGAACACCATTGTCCAGCATCACGTTCATGCAGTTCTTTTGGTTAAGGTAGTGGCGTCGTGTGCCGAAACTTTCTTTCATGGTAAGCACTTGTCCCACAGTGATACCATATTCGCGGAACAGTTCATAGTAGCGGTTGATGAGCTTTACTTGCCCGATGGCAGAAAATAGTTGGCGTTGGTCTACACTGTCCAGCTTTTTGATAGGTGAAAGTTCGCTTCGACCTGAAGCTACAGCTCCCGAAGAGATAAGGACTACCTTGATGCCAGCCTTGTGTAGGGCCGCAATTTGATCGACCAACGCAGACATGCGGGTAACGTCCAATGTCCCGTCGGCACGAGTAAGTACGTTGCTGCCAATTTTGACAGCAATTCGGTTCAATGCTTGTTTCATATTTGTGGTTCGGTCGTTTGTCTCTGTCTTAGCCATTTTGCTCCCTGTCGCGTTCACGCATCACTTGCATGGCTGCTTCATAGTCTTCTTCGTTCACCAGTACGGCTACGTCTATGGCCGTTTCGGGGAGGGCTATGTTGACTGCGATACCGTCTTTAGTGGCAGATTTCACTCCGTTTGCTTCCAGTAATCCTTTTACTAACTCGGCTTCCCATAAGGAACCTTTGAATACTTCAATGAGTTTGCTTTTGTCTTCCGCTTTCATAACTTTCCGATTTAAAAGGTTTGGGTTTACAAAAATAACAAATTCATTTTTCAAAAGCTTATAATGTGTTGGATTATTTATGGATTACATTGTATTCTTATTGTTAAACATCTACTTTAGCGTTGTAAAGTGGCACTTTAGAAGTCTAAAGAGGCACTTTACGATGCTAATCATTAAGGTCCAGATGACTGACTTGGATTGATTCATTGAGGAAAGTCGAGGCAGAGTCGGCAAATTTCTCTTCGGCTTCCGTAGTAAAGTAAGTACAAGTTCCGCCACGCGTGCATCGCGTATCCATTTCGGGATGACGTTTGAGGTAATCCTGCAAACTTTTGGCGACTAACTCACCTTGCGAAACAATGTGGATACCTTCTGGTACATATTGTTTTATTTTGGGCAGAAGCAGTGGATAATGAGTACATCCTAAAATGATTGTGTCAATCTGATTGTCTTTAGCAAGCAGCTCGTCGATGTATTTCTTCACGAAGTAGTCGGCACCTGATGCTTGGGCTTCGTTGTATTCGACGAGGGGAACCCACATGGGACACGCTTGTCCTGTTACCTTGATTTCAGGGAAAAGCTTATGTACTTCCATGATATACGATTCCGATTTGATTGTGCCGGAAGTGGCCAAAATACCGACATGTTTGCTCTGGGTGATACTATCGATACATTCTACGGTAGGGCGGATAACGCCCAATACACGTCGGTCAGGATCGATTTGAGGGAGATTGTTGATTTGTATGCTACGTAAAGCTTTGGCTGAAGCAGTGTTGCAAGCCAGTATGACCAGGTGGCAACCCAACTCAAAGAGTCGTGTTACAGCCTGTAAAGTGAATTCGTATACGATTTCGAAGGAGCGTGTTCCATAAGGGGTCCGAGCGTTGTCGCCCAGGTAGATGAAATCATTATGCGGGAGTATTTCTTTGAATTTGCTCAGGATGGTCAGTCCGCCATAGCCAGAGTCGAAAACGCCGATAGGGCCTGGTTGGGATGGTAATGTATGTTTCATGCGTTGTTTTGAATAATCTATTCACAAACTTACTGATTTTATTCGAATTTCAAGGCTGTTGCTGGAGGCTATTTCTTGTATATGCAAAAAAAATCCCGAAACACATGGAATGCATTTCGGGATCGCTTGATTTATAATTTGTGATTATTTTATTCCGAGTTGGGTTTTTACCTTGGCGGTCAGGTCGATGCTTCCTGTACCGATGTAAGCAACCGGTGTACGTGCGATATCGAAGATATAAACAACACCTTCTGCCTTACCTACAGCCTGAACAGCATCGTCCAGTTTCTTATAGATAGGTACCATAGCTTCTTGCTGAGCCTTTTCCATTGCCTGATAGGCTTCCTGTTGGAATTGTTGCTGGCGTTGTGCCATGTCCTGTACTTCCTTTGAACGTCTTTCCAGAATGTTCTTAGGTAGAGAATCTTGCTGTTGGAGCAGTTCCTGATACTTTCTGTTGAACTCTTCTTCCGAACGTTGCATTTCTTCACGATATTGTTTTGACAATGCATCCAAGTCGGCCTGTGCTTTAGTGAATTCAGGCATCACGGTGATGATTTCCTGCGAATTCATGTGGCCGAATTTGGCTTGTGCCATCGCTCCCAAGGGGAGGATGAACATAACTGCGATGAGTGCGATTTTTTTAAGCATAATGTTTATTTTTAAATTGATTATTTCTTCTTTTAGTGACTTTCGTGCAAATGTATTGATTTTAATTGGAATATCCTAACCTTGCCAATACTTCGTTGCTGATATCGATATCAGGAGAGGCGAATATAATGCTGGAAGCCGATGCACGATCGGTTACAACTGCATATCCTCGTTGGGTTGCGATTTCTTTGATGGCGTTGTAAATTTGATCTTGAATCGGACCTATCAAAGCTTCACGTTTCTTATAAAGTTCGCCTTCTGGGCCAAAATATTTGCGGCGGAGCTCGGCTAAAGATTTTTCTTTTTCTACGATCTCATTCTCTTTTTGAGTGCGTTGTGCTTCTGTCATGCTCTTGGCAGTAGCCTGGTAACTCTCATATAGATTTTTAGCTTCCTGCCCTGCTTTTTCTATTTCTGCCTGCCATTGTTTGCTGGCTTGTTCCAGTTGTTGGTTGGCACTTTCGTAAGCAGGGATATTCTCAAGGATATATTCCATGTCAATCAATGCAAACTTCTGCGCATGGGTTGCCACACTGAAGATGGTCAGTAGTAACAGGGTAAAAACACTCTTCTTCATAACTTATCGGTTTTGGTGAAACTAATGTTAGAATTCTTGTCCCAGAATGAAGTGGAACTGGCTTCCGCCATACGAACTTGATCCACGTACTTTGTCGAAACCATAAGCCCAGTCGATACCCATCATACCTACCATCGGGAGGAAGATGCGGACACCGACACCTGCCGAACGTTTCAGTTCGAAGGGGTTGAAGTCGTTTACCTCCTGCCAAGCATTACCGGCCTCGACAAAAGTCAGGGCATAAATGCTGGTACTGGTTTCGAGCATCAGCGGGTAGCGCAATTCAAGGCCAAGGCGGGTGTAGGCATAACCTTCGCTGCCGTAAGAGGCCAATGAACCGTTTTCGTAACCACGCAGGGCTATTGTTTCGGTTGCGTAATAGGAATAGCCGGTCATACCGTCACCACCCACTTCGAAAGTACCGAACGGTGACTTTTTATATTTATTGTAATGACCTAGCAAACCGAACTCAACACGACCCATGAGGACAGGTGTACGTTTCACGTTGTAGGGGTCCATCAACGGAATGTATACTTTTGATTTGAATTTCCACTTGTGGTATTCTACCCATTTGTGCATCTTGTTGATATCATCCTGGTTGTTCAGGTTGTATTTGCTGTAGTCTACTCCGTCGAACAGAGAATAAGGCGGTGTAAACTGTACAGAGAGCGAGAATTCGGATCCTTGGCGCGGATAAATCGGGTTGTCGATAGAGCTGCGCGAAAGGGTCAGGTTTATACTCAAGTCGTTGCACTTTCCATTGGTTACAGGGAAGTATTGCCACTCTTTCAAAACATAGCGTTGATAAGAGAGCTCTGCGGTGAACTGGAAGTAGTCATCAGGCCACTTCAGACGCTTACCAAACATGACGGCCAAACCATACATCTGAACTGATTTGTCGGGGTCATAATAGTTCTCGTAGTTAGTATAGTTGCCATAGTTGTAGAGGCCATAACCGTACATACCACTATAAAGACTGTTATAGTAGCTATTATAATAAGCATCGTTATAGTAACGGCTGCTGATATCCGTCTGGCGGGAATAGAAGGCTGACACTGAGAAAGCATTCGGACGCTTGCCGCCGAACCAAGGATCGTAGAATGATACACTATACGACTGGTAGTATTTAGCATTGGTTTGGCCGCTGATGGTCAGTGTCTGTCCGTCACCTTGTGGCAGGATGCCTCGATAGTTTTCGCCCGGGTGTAACAAGTTGGCCAGTGAGAAGTTGGTAAACTTCAGACTCAATTTACCGATGACACCTGTCTGTCCCCAACCTGCTGAAAATTCGACCTGGTCGTTGGCTTTGGAAACAAGCGGATAGCCGATATCCACCGTACCGTCTTCGGGACGTGGTTTAATGTCCGGCTGGAGTTGTTCGGGGTCGAAGTGTCCCATCTGCTGGATTTCACGAAGCGAACGCATCAATTCTTCACGGCTGAAAAGATCACCCGGGCGGGTACGAAGTTCACGGCGTACAATGTTCTCATAGACGCGGTCGTTACCACTGATGATGATCTTGTTGATGGTTGCCTGGCGTCCTTCGTAAATACGCATTTCAAGGTCGATGGAGTCACCTACGATGTTTACTTCTACAGGATCAAGGCTGTAGAACAGGTAACCGTTGTTGTAGTACAAGTTTCCGATAGCATCTTCATCGGTCGATGTACGTTCTTCAAGTAATTTCTGGTTGTAGACATCGCCTTTCTTCATGCGAAGCAAGTAGTCCAACTGCTCAGATGGATAAAGCGTGTTACCTACCCATGTCACGTTACGCAGATAGTATTTCTGTCCTTCTTCAATTTGCAGATAAACGTTTACGGTCTTTTCATCGTAGGGTGTCACACTATCGGCCACAATCATGGCATCGCGATAACCCAGTTCGTTATACTTGTCGATGATGAGTTGCTTGTCTGCCTCATAATTCTCTTCTACGAATTTCTTAGTGCGGAACAGGTTCAACAGTTTACCTTTTTCGTTGGTTTTCTTCATCACGCGCTTCAGCTTCTTGGCGGTGATGGCTTTGTTTCCTTCGATCGTGATCTGATGTACCTTTACTTTTTCTTTTTTGTCGATTTCGATGTCGACAATCACTTGGTTTTCGTTGTTCTTATCATCTTTTTGGTTGATGATGACTTCTGCGTTTTTGAATCCTTTGTCGTCGAAATAACGTTCTATCAATGTTTTAGCACGGTCTATCTGATTGGGAGTAATCTGATTTCCCTTAATCATTCCGATTTTGGCCTCCAAGTCTTCGCGCTCAGATTTCTTGACGCCATGAAAATGGATCTCTGATACACGCGGACGCATGACCACGTGGATGGTGAGCCATGCCTTGTCGCCTTCCACCTTGTCGAATGTGATAGAAACATCGGAGAAAAGTCCGTGACGCCAATAACGTTTACAGGCTTGGGTGATTTCATCGCCAGGAATGGTGATCAGTTGTCCTTTTGAGAGGCCGGACAGGTTGATGATGACATAATCTTCATAATTTTCGGCGCCTTCCACTTTGATGTCTGCTATTTCATATTTTTTCGGGGTGCCATAGAGTACAACGGGTTTTTCAGACTGATTGTCTTGCGCAAATGCCGTCGGCAGGCAGCTAATGAGGAGAAAGGCTGTTACGAGTATGGAGAAGATACGATAATGCATTATTTCACTGATTACAGATTACTATTCTATTTCTTTATTTATGGTTTCAACTGATTTGCTCACTGGTTTTACCAAACCTTCTTTCACGTTTCTGGTAGTCACAAATGGCACGGCAGAATTCTTCTTCGTGGAAGTCGGGCCAATAGGTGTCGCAGAAGTAAAGTTCCGAATAGGCACATTGCCATAACAGGTAATTGCTTAAACGGATTTCGCCTCCCGTCCGTATCAGCAAATCGGGATCGGGCATGAAATTGGTAGCCAGATGCCGGCTGATGGTACAGTCGTCTATTTGCTCTGGAGACAGAATCCCATTTTTTACCTCTTCGGCTATTTGACGTGTTGCTTCGGTTAGCTCCCAACGTGAGGAATAACTCAAGGCCAGAACGAGACACATGCCCGTATTGGCTGAGGTATGTTCGATACAGCTGTTCAAACGGGTTTGTACATTGGCAGGCAGTTTGGCGATATCACCTATCACGCGGAAACTGATGTTGTTCTTCATGAACGTTTCTTCCTCAATGGAGTCAAACAGCAGTCCCATCAGTGCACTGATTTCTGTTTCAGGACGGTTCCAATTTTCAGTGGAGAAAGTGTAGAGGGTCAAATATTTGACACCCATCCTTGCTGCTTCTTCGGCAATGATGTGCACAGTCTCTGCACCGGCTTGGTGACCAAAACTGCGTTCGTGTCCGCGTTGTTTGGCCCATCGTCCGTTTCCATCCATGATGATGGCTACGTGCTGTGGCACCCGGTTAAGGTCGATTTGTTCTTTATATGACATCTTTATATCTATAAAGCGGTATTAGTATTTCTTTAATTTGTTGAGGCAACCACGCCATACTTCATTGGTGGTACCTCCCCATATGATCCAGATGAAATTGTTCTTGTCTACTGTGATTGTGTATGAGGTACCTTTCGAAGCAAATTCTGCGGGGAATACGACTTTTTCTTCCTGTTTCTCCCATGCGATGCCACCTGTTGCCGATTTATAAAAGGCTTCCAGTTTGCCTCCCATAATGTAGAGTGCATCGTCGTAATAGATGATGCTGGGATTGGTTAGGGCTGGACAATGGGAAGTGGTAGTGGTACTCAGGTCCACCCAGCCATAACCGCTCATGGAAGACCAGGGTACGGTTTGCTCATTATCATCTTGCGATACGTTGCCTACCAGGAATGCCTTGTTCAGACCGTTTGATGTAGTCAAGGTGCAGGCTGAATAGTTGGCGGTTGGGAAACCTTCGGGCACTTCGTCTTGCTGAACCCATGTGGTGCCGTCGGTAATACAGAAGTAGTTCTTACCGTCGGTTTCGTTCTTCATAATAGCACTCAGTTGGGTAGGAGTACCGCTGATTTCATTGGCGGGGAAAACTGTCAGCAGACTTACGATATGCCCGCTCAAAGATTCCTGCTTTTGCCAGTTGATGCCGTCTGTAGAAGAGTAGACGGAGCCGTCTTCTGTATTGACCCAAAGTCCTTCTTGGAAATTGGTGAGTGTACTGAGTATTGCGTTGGTTGGAAGGTTGGGTGTAATGCCTTGCCAACTGTATTCACTGGGGACGATGGATGTCTTGTAGCCGGCGTTGGGGGCATTGTAGACAAACAATTCGTCGTTCAATACAATCGATTTCAGACCTTGTGCCGTTGTTGCGATAGCAGGCGCAGAAGTCATTTTATGCCATACCAGCGAATCGGGATCTTCCTTGTGGACATTGATAATCAGTCTGTAGAGGCGGCTTGTGATGCCATCTGCGGCTACCACCTTGAATTGCAATCCGCTTGCCGAGTTCATGGCGGGAAGCAGGTTCTGGTAGTTGTCTGCATTGAACAGCGTGTCAGGCGTACCCGACATGATGATGCCACTTGTTGTCGTAAATGTCGTGATTTTGATACTGTCTATAAGGGTATCCGCACTCATGGGAAGGGAGTCGCGGTTATAGATGAGTCGCTGGATTTGGTCTATTTCGAATTTGTAGTTTACGCCATAAATCGTGTCAAGCTCGAATGCGTGAACGGTAGCATCGGTGCTATATTCATAGTTGTTGTCTGAGTTCAGGCACGAACTGATGACGATAGATACAGTGAGAAAACTTATGATAATGGATAAAAACTTCAGTCTCATTTGTTGTTATATTGTTTATTCAAGCTGCAAAAATAGGAACATTTTTTTCTATAAATACCTTTGTGGGGAAGTTTTATATAAAATTATAGATAATATGAGCCTTTTTGTCGATTAAATGGTTCAAATTGCAGGCGTTAGAAGCCTTGCCGGGCAGGGTCGTCTGTTTTCATCAGAAGCTTTTCCTGTGTGAAGTAATGACGGTATCCTCGTCCGAAATGGCATTCCCTGCGGTAGATGTCCTGCGGGGATAGCAAGGGGGCTTTTACGCCTTCGCCCAATATCATGGGGGCTTCTTCTACTATGATTTCGTCCCATAAGCCTGCGTCGATAAACGACTGGAGAAGTCGGCTTCCTCCTTCGACCAAAAGAGATTGTAGCTGGCGTTCGTACAGATCTTTCAATATTTCGGACAAGTTTTCTTCTGTGTATACCAGTGTGGGCTGGGAGCCGTCGAACAGGTTAAGGTCTTGGGGCAACCGATGGTGGCGGTCGATGGTGATACGCACGGGGGCAGGGCCATACCAGTGGCGCACGTTGAGTCGGGGGTTATCGAGCCGTGCGGTGTCGGTGCCTACGAGGATGGCGGCATGTTCTGTTCTCTGTTTGTGAACCAGCATGCCAGTCAGCGGGCTGGAGAGCACGGTCGGGTTGCCTTCCGTTCTTAGTCGGTCGATAAAGCCGTCGGCCGATTCTGCCCATTTCAGGGTGATGTAGGGACGCTTGCGGATGTGGAAGGTGATGAAGCGGCGGATCAGTTGTCGGCATTCTTCTTCGAGTATCCCCACGACCACCTCGCGGCCGGCGTCGCGTAGCTTCTGTATGCCCCTTCCTGCCACTTTCGCAAAGGGATCTTGACATCCGATGACGATGCGTGGTATCTGTTTTTCTATGATCAGGTCGGCGCAGGGGGGCGTCTTGCCATAATGGGCGCAAGGCTCCAGGCTGACGTATATCGTCGAATCCTTTAACAGGGCAGGGTCTTTGACGGAGCGGATCGCATTCACTTCGGCGTGTGCCTGTCCGCAACGCACGTGATATCCTTCTCCGATGATGCGGCCGTTGTGTACGATGACTGCTCCTACCATCGGGTTAGGAGCTGTGTTGCAGAGTCCGTTGCGTGCCAGTTGGATGCAGCGGCGCATGTATTTTTCGTCTTCCATATATTTCTTTGTTTAGGGATAATGTGTACTTTTGCAGCTTAGTTCTAAAAGACTTTCTTATCCCTTTTAGTTATAAATAATGATGAATAAGATCGTTGCCTATATTCGTAGCCGACTTCAGCCTTATTATACGGCAGAAGAAGTTTCCGCCCTTTCACGTATCGTGTGTTGTGATCTGTTGGGACAGGCACCGACCGACTATTATCTGGGCAAAGATATAGCTTTATCTCCAAAAAAAGAACAGGAACTGGAGGACATTCTGCAACGTTTGTCCCGATTTGAACCTTTGCAATACATCGAAGGCCGTACTTTGTTCCTTGGAAGAGAGCTTTTGGTCGCTCCTGGGGTGCTCATCCCGCGCCCTGAAACAGAAGAACTGGTGGAGCTGATGCTGAAGGAGATACCTGCGGATGCACGGATATTGGATGTGGGGACAGGTAGCGGTTGTATCGCCATTTCCTTGGCTAAGGAATTACCCGATACTTTGGTAACGGCATGGGACGTGTCGCCCGAAGCCCTCAGTGTGGCGCAAGCCAATGCCCGCAAACTTCAGGCAGACGTGCGTTTTGTGGAGTGCGACGTGCTCGCTTGCCAGGTGGACGAGGTAGGACTGTATGATGTCATTGTAAGCAATCCGCCCTATGTCACAGAGGCCGAAAAGGCAGATATGGAGCCGAATGTGCTCCAGTGGGAGCCCTCACTTGCCCTGTTTGTGCCTGACGATGATCCCCTGCGCTTCTATCGCCGCATTGCCGTCTTGGGGCGTGACATGTTGACCGATGGCGGCCGGCTTTATTTTGAGATCAATCGGGCTTATGGCCGCGAGATGGTAGAGATGCTTCGTACGATGGGGTATGTCGGGGTTCGTGTAGAAAAGGATTTGTCACAAAATGATCGTTTTGTAATTGCTGAAAAATAATGATGAATAAGGAAATGGATGCAAAGGAAGCCTTGGCGCGTCTTTCTGCCTATTGCTCCGTGGCAGAGCGTTGTCGGGCGGATGTGGAAGAAAAGTTGTTTCGTTGGGGGCTGGACAGTGAAGCACGAGAAAGCATAGTTTTAGCCTTGGAAAAAGACCGTTTTCTGGATGAGAAAAGATACTGTTGTGCTTTCATTCGCGATAAGTATCTTTTTGCCCGTTGGGGAAAGGTGAAAATCGGACAGGCATTGAGGGCCAAACATTTGTCGCCGAATGTTTACGAACCCTTGCTGGACGAGGTGATTGATGAATCCGATTATTTGTCGGGGCTTCGGTCCTTGCTGGCTGCCAAGCGGAAGACGGTGCGTGCCGCCAATGCTCGCGAATTGGAAGGAAAACTTGTTCGTTTTGCCTTAGGGCGTGGGTTTGCAATGGACGATATACGCCGTTGTATGGACATTTCTGAAGAAAATGAATAGGTAGACAAAAAAATATGTATCTTTTCGTTTCTATTTTCATTCCGATTCTGTATTTTTGTACCATATTTGATCATAAGAATAGTTTGCTATGAGAAATTTAGAAAAATTGTTTGCAGAGAAGTTGCTGAAAATCAAAGCTGTAAAGATACAGCCTGCTAACCCCTTTACTTGGGCCTCAGGTTGGAAATCGCCTTTCTATTGTGATAACCGCAAGACCCTTTCTTATCCTTCTCTTCGCAATTTTGTAAAGATTGAAATTACGCGACTCATTTTGGAACGTTTCGGACAGGTGGACGCTATCGCCGGCGTAGCTACGGGTGCCATTCCTCAAGGTGCTTTGGTGGCCGATGCGCTGAACCTTCCGTTTGTATATGTACGCTCCACTCCTAAGGACCACGGATTGGAGAACCTGATCGAGGGTGAGCTTCGTCCCGGTATGAAGGTCGTTGTCGTAGAAGACCTCATTTCGACAGGTGGCAGTAGCTTGAAGGCTGTTGAGGCTATTCGTCGTGACGGTTGCGAAGTGATAGGTATGGTGGCTTCCTATACTTATGGCTTCCCCATTTCCGAGAAGGCTTTCAAGGAAGCAAAAGTGCCTTTGGTTACACTGACCAACTATGAAGCTGTGCTCGAAGTAGCTTTGCGTACCGGCTACATCGAAGATGGCGATATCCCTACGCTGGAAGAATGGAGAAAAGATCCTGCGCACTGGGATGCTGGAAAGTAAGAAATCTTGTTTTATGGTGATAGTTAAAGAAAGAACTGTTCGGGCAATTTTGCCCGAAGGGTTCTTTTTTGTCTTTATTTAAGCTGAACATATATGACGAAATTTGAGAGTGGAGTGAAGGTAATTCCCGCCTCCCAAAGTGCCGTTTACGGCAAATTGTCCGATTTGAGCAATCTGGAGAAAATCAAGGACCGCCTGCCCGAAGACAAGGTGAAGAACCTGTCGTTCACGGCAGATACCCTTAGTGTCGAAGTGCCCCCCGTTGGAACCATTACGCTGGAGATTGTCGAACGCGAACCCGAGAAGTGCATCAAGTTCGGCACCACCACCTCGCCGCTGCCCTTCAACTTGTGGATACAGATTCTGCCCACGGGCGAGGCCGAGTGCAAGATGAAGCTCACCATCGGCATGGAGCTTAACCCCTTCATGAAAGCTATGGTACAGAAGCCCTTGCAGGAGGGACTGGAAAAGATGGCCGACATGCTGGCCCTGATACAATATTAACTGTTTTGTGAGGAGGAAAAGTGACATGGCACAGAAACTTTGGGAGAAATCAGTACAAGTAAACAAGGATATCGAGCGCTTCACCGTGGGGTGCGACCGCGAAATGGACCTCTACCTGGCCAAGCACGACGTGCTGGGCTCCATGGCCCACATCACCATGCTCCAGAGCATCGGGTTGCTCGAGCAGGCCGAGCTGGAGCAGCTCCTGGCCGAGCTGAAGCAGATCTATGCCCTGGCCGAGCGGGGCGAGTTCGTCATCGAAGACGGTGTCGAGGATGTCCATTCGCAGGTAGAGCTCATGCTTACCCGCAAGCTGGGCGACGTGGGCAAGAAGATACATAGCGGCCGTTCGCGCAACGACCAGGTGCTGCTCGACCTCAAGCTCTTCACACGCGAACAGATCAAGGACATCGCCCTGGCCGTTGAGCAGCTCTTCGGCGTGCTCATCCGTCAGAGCGACCGCTACAAGGATGTCCTCATGCCCGGCTATACCCACCTGCAGATAGCCATGCCCTCGTCCTTCGGCCTGTGGTTCGGCGCCTATGCCGAGAGCCTCGTGGACGACATGATGTTTCTGCAGGCCGCCTTCCGCATGTGCAACCGCAACCCCCTCGGTTCGGCTGCCGGCTATGGCTCGTCCTTTCCCCTCGACCGTACGATGACCACCCGCTTGCTGGGCTTCGACTCGATGAACTACAACGTCGTCTACGCCCAGATGGGCCGCGGCAAGATGGAGCGCAATGTAGCCTTCGCCCTGGCCACCATCGCCGGTACCCTCTCCAAGCTGGCATTTGACGCCTGCCTGTTCAATAGCCAGAACTTCGGCTTCGTCAAGCTGCCCGACGAGTGCACCACTGGCTCCAGCATCATGCCCCACAAGAAGAACCCCGACGTCTTCGAGCTGACTCGTGCCAAATGCAACAAGCTCCAGTCGCTGCCCCAGCAGATCATGATGATAGCCAATAACTTGCCCTCGGGGTACTTCCGTGACCTGCAAATCATCAAGGAAGTCTTCCTACCCGCCTTCCAGGAACTGAAGGACTGCCTGCAGATGACCACCTACATTATGAACGAAATCAAGGTGAACGACCATATTCTGGACGACGACCGCTATTCGCTCATCTTCAGCGTGGAAGAAGTCAATCGCCTGGCGCGCGAGGGCATGCCCTTCCGTGATGCCTACAAGAAGGTGGGACTCGACATCGAAGCCGGGCGCTTCACTCCACGCAAAGAAGTGCACCACACCCATGAAGGCAGCATCGGCAATCTGTGCAACGACCGCATTACTCAGCTGATGGAGCAAGTTGTCGAAGGTTTCAACTTCTCCACGATGGAGCAGGCTGAAAAAAACTTGCTGGGACGTGGTTGAAAGTGATGCCCGTATGCGTCCCTTGTGAAATAACAATATCGAGGAGGTTTTCTGCAAATGGTGATTTTCTTGCAGAAGACCTTCTTTTTTTGTGTCAAATGTTTGGCTGTAATGCTGAAACTGTTTATCTTTGCACCCGTTCTTTCAAACGATTCTGCGGAAATAGCTCAGTTGGTAGAGCACAACCTTGCCAAGGTTGGGGTCGCGAGTTCGAGTCTCGTTTTCCGCTCCAATGGATGCTCGAATGGTGGAATCGGTAGACACGAGGGACTTAAAATCCCTTGGCCATTGCGGCTGTGCGGGTTCAAGTCCCGCTTCGAGTACGATATGCTTTATGTAACTCCTTGTAAGATAACAGCTTGCAAGGAGTTTTTTCTTTATGTACAAAACATAGCATAGACCAAGTTATTCTCGAACTTTCTTATTTATATTCTACTTCCTATAGTTGAGGAAATACAGCACTTTATGGGATTCTAACACAGTGCTTCATGAGGGTGTAACACAGTGCTTTATGAAGGTGTGAGGCAGTGCTTCATGAGGGTGTAACGTAGTGCTTTATGAAAGGGTGACGAAGCACTTGGTAAGAAGATCATTGAATGTGTTCCAGTGTTTGTCAAAGTTGAGATATGGTTATGGAGCCCATAATCTTCCATTATCATTCCATTCTCCATAGAGAAGGCCTTTTCGCGTATTTTCTATAAATTTATTCAGGCGGCTTTCAAAAAGTTCAGGTTGTTTTCTTTTGATCTGAATGGTGTCAATTCTGATTCGCTTATATAAATCAGGGAACTGGCAGAAGTTGTTCCACACCACTGGGTCGGAGTGTAGCCGTTGTAAGAGGTCCTTGTCGATGGTAAAACCATTAGGTGACATATCCGGTAGAACGGCTCTTCCGGCATCAGTCATTAGCCCTAATCGTTCCATTCTGCGGCATCTCTCTTTGTTGAGTTCGGACCAGTTGCTTCGTGGTTTTCTGGGACAAAGTTTCTGAACTGTTATTTCATTTGCTATCTTCTTTGTTGTACTATCTATCCAACCGAAGCATAGGGCTTCTTCTACAGCGTCAATATACCAGAAAGTATTATCATCCGTAGGTCTACCACGTTTCACGACTACCCAGCATTCTTTCTCCGTTTTGTGGTTCTGTATTAACCATTCACGCAGTTCTGCCCTTGATTTGATGTCCAGTAAATTATGTATTTCCATTGTCTGTCGTTTCAATTTGCATTTTGCAATGTTGGCTACCTCGTAAAATGGATTCGCAGATTGTTACCTGAAAAGCCTTGTCTTTCCATAATGAATGCAAGACATAAAGAATGCTTTGCTTGGAACACTCACAAAGTAAGGGTGTGGAAACATATCCTTGCCGGTGAAGCATGCAGGTACATTCCATAAAGTGCAGATGATACACAGAACCTTTTTTAATGATTTCGCTTTTAACTCCGGGCAGTTTGTCTGCTTCTGAAAAGAAAGTGTCCAAATCACCATTTGCTTTTTCATATAGTTCCTGATAGATTTGGAGTGTTCCGCATTTCACGCAATTTTTCCCGCATTCCGAAAAGAATGAGGCGCGCTGTTCTTCGTTCAGACAGCTTATCCCTTTTTCGAATCCCTTGAACCAGTCTGATAATTCCATGCCATTCTTTTTTAGATTTCAAAAATACGGAAATATATTCAATATTCATTGGGATGTTCCAAAAAGATATTCCGATAATTAGGCTATATCAGTATCGTTTTACTTAATTATAGGAAAACAAATATGTTTATAGATGACTGGCGGATTTAGATTTTATAAGCCTTGCCAACTGTTTCAGGATTGTGTCAGGTACTATTGGGTACGTCCCATATTAGTGCTGAGGATTTTCAGCTATAATTTGTCTTTTCTGTCTATGTTTCACCATATAACTCTTATTTACAGGGAATTATAATCTTGTGAAGGCGTGAAACTTTCACCAATGTAGTTTGATATAGGTAGAATAGAGAGGGGAATTGCTTTCACAAATGGTTTAATTGCCTACATTAGCCTGTTAACTACCTACATTAGCCGCGTAACTATCTACTTTAGAAACGCCAAGTTCATGGTTATGTTGAGCAGATAGACTCAGCCGAAACTTTTTCTCCTTATTTTGGAAAAAAGGTTTCGGCTGAGTCTATGAGGATAAGACTATGACTTATTGCTTCTCGTCGTTTTTGCGAATCTCGACGCGGCGTATCTTGCCGCTGATGGTCTTGGGCAGCTCGTCCACAAACTCGATGACACGCGGATACTTGTAGGGGGCGGTGACGCGCTTCACGTGGTTCTGAAGCTCCTTGATGAGGGCGTCGCCGGCCTTGTCCTTATAGGCCTTGGAGAGGACGATGGTGGCCTTGACAACCTGGCCGCGGATTTCGTCGGGCACGCCGGTGATGGCACACTCTACGACGGCGGGATGGGTCATCAGCGCGCTTTCCACTTCGAACGGGCCGATGCGGTAGCCCGAGCTCTTGATGACGTCGTCCGCACGCCCCACGAACCACAGGTAGCCGTCTTCGTCTTTCCAGGCCACGTCGCCCGTGTAGTAGATGCCGTCGTGCCAGGCTTCACGGGTGCGCTCGGGGTCGCGGTAGTATTCCTTGAACAGGCCGAGGGGCTTGCCCTTGTCGGTGCGGATGACGATCTGTCCCTGCTCGCCGGCCTCGACGGAGCGGCCTTCGGAGTCGATGAGGTCGACGTCGTATTGCGGGTTGGGCAGGCCCATGCTGCCGGGCTTCGGCTCCATCCAGGGCATGGTGGCCACGGTCAGGGTGGTTTCGGTCTGTCCGAAGCCTTCCATCAGGCGGATGCCCGTGAGCTTCTTGAAGGTGTCGAACACGGCGGGGTTCAGCGCCTCGCCCGCGATGGTGCAGTACTCGAGGTGCGACAGGTCGTACTTGGTGAGGTCTTCGTGGATGAGGAAGCGGAAGATGGTGGGCGGCGCGCAGAGCGAGGTGACGTGGTAGTCCTGTATCTTTTGCAGGATGTCGGCAGGGGTGAACTTCTCGTGGTCGTAGACGAAGACGTTGGCGCCGGCTATCCACTGGCCGTAGAGCTTGCCCCATACAGCCTTGCCCCAGCCCGTGTCGGCGATGGTGAGGTGGAGGCTGTCGGGCTTCAGGTTGTGCCAGATGTAGCCCGTGACGATGTGCCCCAGCGGATAGGTGAAGTCGTGGGCCACCATCTTGGGTTCGCCCGTGGTGCCGCTGGTGAAGTACATCAGCGAGATGTCGTCGTTGGTGTTGGGGTGTTCGGGCTTGACGAAGGGTGCGGCGGCCTCGATGCCCTTGTGGAAGTCTTCGTAGCCTTCGGGCACCTCGGGACCTACGCTGACCAGACGCTTCACGCTGGGCGACTCAGGCATGGCGGCGGTGATGTGGTCGGTAATGACAGATTCGCCCGCGCAGACAATCATCTTGATGTCTGCGGCGTTGCAACGGTAGACGATGTCCTTCTTCGTCAACAGGTGGGTGGCGGGGATGACGACGGCGCCCAGCTTGTGGAGGGCCACGATGCTGAACCAGAACTCGTAGCGGCGCTTCAGGATGAGCATCACCATGTCGCCGCGGCCGATGCCGAGGCTCTGGAAGTAGCTGGCCGTCATGTCGGTATAGCGCTTCATGTCGCCGAAGCTGAACTGACGGTGCTCGCCCTTGTCGTTGGTCCAGAGCAGGGCGGGTTTGTCGGGTTGCTCGGCGGCCCAGGCGTCCACGACGTCGTAGCCGAAGTTGAAGTTGTCGGGTACGTTTATCTTTAGGTTATCTATAAAATCCTGTTGGGAAGTAAATGTGGTTTGTTGGAGAAATCTTTCTATCATAGTTGTGCTAATTTTACATGATGATTGCCAGGAAGCGCACGGTCTTGCCGTCGAGGGCCTTCATGCCGTGGGGCAGGCTGGAGTTGAAGTAGATGCTGTCGCCCGGGGTCAGGGTGAGTTCCTTGCCGCCGATGCTCAGGAGCAGGGTGCCTTCGATGACGAGGTTGAACTCCTGTCCGGCATGCGTGTTGTAGTGCATGGGGCGGTCGTTGGGCTCTACGGTCACGATGAAGGGGTCGGCTTTGCGGTCCTTGAATCCGGCGGCCAGCGACTGGTACTTGTAGGCCTTGGTACGCTCCACGCTGATGCCCTTGCCGGCACGCGTCAGGAAGTAGGTACTCATCTTGGGCTCTTCGCCGAACATCAGCGCGTCGAGGGCGATGTTGTAGTGGCGTGCTATCTGTTGGAGCATGCTCACGGAGATGTCGTGTTCGCCCGACTCGGCGCGTTCGTATTCGTCCTTGTCGATGCCGCATTCGTTGGCGATGTCGTTGGGAGTCAGTTCCATGGCGTCGCGCAATCCGCGCAGGCGCTCAGCTATTTGTTTAATCTGTTCGTCCATACTGTTATTTAGTGATTAGAATGATAAATGGTTAAGTGGTACTTGCTTTTATTGCATTGATAATGGCCGATGTGAATCCGTCGTGCTCCAGGCTGTTGATACCTTTGATGGTGAGTCCGCCGGGGGTACACACTTTGTCTATTTCGAGGGCAGGGTGCGTATCGTTGTTGAGGATGAGCTCAGCGGCACCTTTGAGAGACTGGGCTACCATTTTCATGCCATCTGTGGGACGGATGCCCAGCTCCACACCGGCTTGCATGGCAGCCTGGATGTATTTCAGTGCATAGGCAATGCCGCAGGAAGTCATGGACGTGGCGGCGGCAAATTTCTCTTCGGGTAGGAGTATGGCAAGCCCCATTTCGTTGAAAATATCCAGTACCTGTTTGGCCTGTTCAGAGGTAGCGTAGGCGCTGGTAATGAGCGTCATGCTTTGCATCTCGCTGATACCGGTGTTGGGAATCACACGAAAAAGGGGAAGTGGCTGACAATTCAGCATGTTCCACAGTTCGCCCAAGTTGATGCCGGCGGCAATGGATATCAGCATTTGTGGAGCTTTCGGCTTTATTTCGCTAAGTATATCGTTTACCAGCCAGGGTTTTACGGCCAGAATGATGAGATCGGCGTCTTTTGCTGCCTTCCGGTTGTTTGAGGTTACTTGTATGTCGGGAATTTCGGCTTTCAGAACGTCGAGTTTGCCTTGCGTGGGGTTCGAAACGATAATCTCTGAGGCAGGGATAATGGTGCCTTTTGCCAGTCCGCGGGCGATGGCTCCGCCCATGTTTCCTGCTCCGATGATGGCTGTTCTCATAAGCGTTTGTTTTAGATAAAGATTGATTTCTGGCAAAGTTAATAAGTTTTGGAAAGAAATTTGTACACCTTGCCAGAAAAATGCAACGGGAACCTTGCTTTTTGTTGTCGACAGAAGAATTAGACCGGTATGAAAAGACTTCGGCGTGGAGAACATAAGTGCCCGAAGATGCTTATGCCATTCACGCCGAAAGGGAAGGGGGATAAAAAGGTATCAGCCTAGCACTTTCTTGAACCGCTCGAGGAAGAGGCTGGCCTCGTCCATGGACAGGCAGAGGGGCGGCAGGAGGCGGATGACATTGGTGCCGCTTACGCCCGTAAAGACGTGCTGCTCCTTGAGCAGGCGCAGGCGCAGGTCTTTGATGGGTTCGTCGAACTCGAGGCCGATCATCAGGCCGCGGCCGCGTACGTCCTTGATTTGGGGCAATTTCTTCAGCTCGTCCAGCAGGTAGGTACCTACACGGGCGGCATTCTCGACCAGGTGTTCCTGCTCCATGATGTCGAGCACGGCCAGGGCGGCGGAGCAGGCCAGGTGGTTGCCTCCGAAGGTGGTGCCCAGCTGGCCGTAGACGGGTGTGAACATGGGGCTGATGAGGACGCCGGCCATGGGGAAGCCGTTGCCGATGCCCTTGGCCACGGTGATGATGTCGGGACGGATGCCCTGGTGTTGGTGGGCGAAGAACTTGCCGCTGCGTCCGTAGCCGCTCTGTATCTCGTCGAGGATGAGCACGGTGCCCGTCTCCGTACAGGCCTGACGGAGGGCGTGCATGAACTCGTCGGTGGGCAGCTGGATGCCGCCTACACCCTGGATGCCTTCGATGATGACGGCGCAGACATCACCCTTGGCCAGTTCGGCCTGCATGGCGGCCGTGTCGTTGAGCGGCAGGTAGGTGACGTGGCCGCAATCGTTGATGGGGGCGATGATTTTGGGGTTGTTGGTCACCTCGACGGCCAGCGACGTACGGCCGTGGAAGGCCTTGGCGAAGGACACCACCCGTGTGCGTCCGTTGTGGAAGGAGGCCAGCTTCAGGGCGTTCTCGTTGGCTTCGGCACCGCTATTGATGAGGAAGAGCGAGTAGTCTTCGTAGCCGCTGGCCTTGCCCAGGCGTTCGGCCACCTGCTGCTGGAGCTTGTTGATGACGGAGTTGGAGTAGAAGCCCAGGGTGGCTACCTGGTGGCTGATCATCTCCACGTAGTGCGGATGGGCGTGGCCGATGGAGATGACGGCATGGCCGCCGTAGAGGTCGAGGTACTCCGTACCGTTCTCGTCCCACACGTGGCAGCCTTTCCCTTTGACGATGTTGATGTCGAACAAAGGATATACATCGAATAATTTCATGATCGTTTCTCTTTTATAGGTAATGCTTTTCATTAAAACGCACTTGGCTTCAGCCTCAGTCCTACCGTCTCTTCGAGGTTGAACATCAGGTTCATGTTGTGGACGGCCTGGCCGCTGGCACCCTTCAGCAGGTTGTCTATGCACGAGATGATGAGCAGCTTGTCGCCGTGCTTCTCCAGGTGGATGAGGCACTTGTTGGTGTTGACTACCTGCTTCAGGTCGATGTTTTTGTCGACGATGTGCGTGAAGGAATCCTTGGCATAGTATTCTTCGTACATGCGGCGGATTTCCTCGAGAGCTACTTTGGTCTTCACGACGATGGTGGCGAAGATACCGCGGGCGAAGTCACCACGATAGGGGATGAAGTCGATTTCGGAGTCGAAGCTGTTCTGGAGCTGGCGGAGCGACTGCTTGATTTCGGGCACGTGCTGGTGTTCGAAAGCCTTGTAGACACTCAGGTTGTTGTTGCGCCAGCTGAAGTGGCTCGTGGCACCCGGCTTGACGCCTGCGCCCGTGCTGCCCGTGATGGCGTTCACCATGATATCGTCGTTTAGCATTAGGTTCTTGGCCAGGGGAAGCAGGCCCAGCTGGATGCAGGTGGCGAAGCAGCCGGGATTGGCCACGTGCTTGGCCGTGCAGGTGGCGCGACGGTTCAGTTCGGGAAGGCCGTAGATGAAGTCGTGGTCGTCGCTCTTGAGGCGGTAGTCCATCGAGAGGTCGATGATTTTCAGGTCTTCTGGCACGTTGTGGCTCTCCAAGAACTTGCGTGTGTCGCCATGGGCGGTGCAGAAGAAGAGCACGTCGATGTCGTCCAGCGGGAGCTGGTCGGTGAAGGTCAGGTCGGTTTCGCCGTAGAGACCTTCGTGCACGTCGGTTATCTTGTTGCCGGCGTTGCTCGAGCTGTTGACGAAGACGATTTCCGCCTCCGGATGGTTCAGCAACAGGCGGATGAGTTCGCCTGCCGTGTAGCCGGCTCCGCCGATAATTCCTACTTTAATCATAATATGTAATATCTGTCTGTTTTAATCTTGAAAGTAACGGTTTTCCTCTTCGGGGATAATCAGCATCAGCAGAAAGTAGATGATGATACCCGAGAAGGCGGTGAATACGGTCGCGAGCGTGTAGACAACGCGGATGACAGTGGGGTCGAGTGCAAAGTAATTTGCGATGCCGGCGCATACACCAGCCAGCATGCGGCCGGTGCGCGGGCGTCTGAGTTTCTTTTCTGCTTCCATGGCGGAAAAATCAGATGTTGTTCAGTTCATCCTTGTGCGTGGCGTAGTAGGCACGGAGCGGAGTGGACGAAACTTTGATGAAGCCCTTGGCGTCTTCGGCCGTCCAGCCCTTCTGCATCTCGCCATATTCGCCGAACTTGTTCTTCACCAAGTCATCGATGCTCTCCACGCCTACGGTGTGGAAGCCCAGCGGGCGGAGTTCGAGGATGGCAGTGCCGTTCACGTTGCGCTGGCTCTCGGTCAGCATGGCTTCGATGTCGCGCATCACGGGCTCCAGGTACTGGCTTTCGTGCAGGAACATGCCATACCAGTTGGCTACCTGGTCCTTCCAGTACTGTTGCCACTTGCTCAGGGTGTATTTCTCAAGGAAGCGGTGTGCGCCGATAATCAGCATGGGGGCAGCAGCTTCGAAACCTACACGACCCTTGATGCCGATAATGGTGTCACCCACGTGCATGTCGCGTCCGATGCCATAGGCCGCACCGATTTCTTCAACCTTCTGGATAGCCTTGATGGGGTTGTCGAAGCGTTCGCCGTTCACGGCTTTCAGTTCACCCTTCTCGAAGGTGAGGCGCAGCTGTTCGGAGCCTTCCTTGGTGCAATGCTTCAGGTAGGCACTCTCTGGTAGACCCTGTGCCGAGTCGAGGATTTCGCCTCCGCAAATGCTCGTGCCCCAGATACCTACGTTATAGGAATATTTCAGTTTGGCAAAGTCGGCGGCAAAGCCGTGCTTGTTCAGGTAGTCGATTTCTTCCTGGCGGCTCAAGGCCATGTCGCGGGTCAGGGTGATGATTTCCACACCCGGAGCCATGACGAGGAAGGTCATGTCGAAGCGCACTTGGTCGTTGCCGGCACCCGTAGAGCCGTGGGCAATGGCATCGGCGCCTATCTCGTTGGCGTAGCGGGCGATGGCCAGTGCCTGGAAGATACGTTCGGAGCTGACGGAGATGGGGTAGGTACCGTTGCGCAACACGTTGCCATAAACCATGTATTTCAGGCTCTTTTCGTAGTATTCCTGCGTTACGTCGAGGGTGACATACTTCACGGCACCCAGCTTGTAGGCATTCTCTTCGTTGGTTTTCAGCTGCTCGGCGCTGAATCCGCCCGTGTTGGCACAGGCTGCATATACTTCATAACCTTTCTCCTTGGCCAGATACATCACGGTGAACGAGGTATCCAATCCGCCGCTGAAAGCGACCACTACTTTTTTCTTCTTTGCTTCCATTGTTCAATATGTGTTTATTGTTTTATTTAGATTTTGTCGTCCTCGTGCAAGGCGGGATCGTAGAGCATGGCCGTGCAGATACAGAATTTGCGGTTCTTGGCCACCAGGATGTCGTGGTTGATGCAACCTTCGCATCCCTTCCAGAAGGCTTCGTCGTCGGTCAGCTCGTTGAAGGTGACGGGTACATAACCCAGTTCGGTGTTCATCTTCATGACGGCCGCGCCGCTGGTAAGGCTGAATATCTTGGCCCACGGCCAGCGGAGGCGTGCCAGGCGGAAGGAGGCCTGTTTGATACGCTTGGCCAGTCCGATACCCTGATATTTGGGGTGGACAATCAGACCGGAAGTGGCTACGTACTGCTTGTTGCCCCAGCTTTCGATGTAGGTGAAGCCAGCAAACTCGTTACCACAAAGGGCGATGATGGCTTTCCCCTCTTTCATTTTGGTGGCTACATATTCGTGTGTGCGCTCGGCAATTCCTGTGCCGCGTTTCTTGGCGGCTTCCCTTATGGTGTCGAGAATTGTATCCACATAAACTTCATGTGAGGCGTCTGCCACCATCACATCAATTTGTTTAGAATCCATTTCTATCTTATTGTTTTGTTTAAATATTCGGTATGATTTCGGAGAGGAAAGTGCGCACGTCGTTATGTGAGGTCTCTTCGGCCAGTACTAGCATAATGGTGTCGTCGCCGGCGATGGTTCCGAGGATGTGGGGGCATTCGCGGTTATCAATATCGTAAGCGATGCTGCTGGCATAGCCGGGACGGGTGCGGATGACGGCAATGTTATGCGAGAATTGCAACGACACGAAGCCGCTAGACATAAGCATTTCGCTTGCGCTTTGGTGGTTGTGGCGCTTATACATGATGTCATTGGGGAGTACGTATACATATTTCCCATTTGTATTGGCCGCCTTGGCTACCTTTAGCTGCTTCAAGTCGCGCGAAAGGGTGGCTTGCGTCAGTTCGAATCCTTCCTGCCCCAGGGCCTGGAGCAGCTCTTCCTGCGAGCCGATTTCCTTACTCGAAATAATCATCTTGATGGCGTCTAACCGATTGGCTTTCTTCTTCATCTTTTTGCATGTTTATTCTAACTGGGCGCAAAATTAGAGAATATATTTGAAAGAATATGCAAAAATGGGCATTTTTTTAGGGCCTAATTCTTCATATATATACTTTAAAAGATAACTTGGCATTGCTAAGTGGCAAAATCAATAAGATTACAGTCAAAATAAAGAGAGGAGTTTTGGAGAAAGTTGTGTATTTTTGTCATATGGAAAAATGAATCTGATTTATTTACCAATACAAAACCTGTGAATATTATGAATAAACGATTGATGACTTGTGTACTGGCTTTGGGCGCATGCGGATTGTTAAGCGCCCAAGATATCGCATGGCCGGAAATGTCGGTTGAGGCTAAGCCGGGCGCTCGTTGGTGGTGGATGGGAAGCGCCGTTGATAAGGCGAATCTTACCCGCAATTTGGAAGAATATGCTGCCGCTGGTATGGGTACAATGGAAATAACTCCCATTTATGGTGTTAAAGGAAACGAGGCACGCGATATCTCATTTCTTTCTCCTCAGTGGATGGAAATGTTGGGGCATGCAGAAAGTGAAGCTGCTAGGTTGGGTATGCAGATGGATATGAATACGGGTACAGGTTGGCCGTTTGGAGGACCAGAAGTGACTATTGAGGATGCCGCCTGTCGTCTGCTTATCGAAGAATATCAGTTGAAGAAAGGGGAGCGCCTGGACCAGAAGGTGGAGACTACGGATAGCAAACAGAAACCTTATGCAGTACTGGAGAGACTGATGGCCTTTTCTGAGGATGGAAAATGTTTGGATTTGACCGATAAGGTGCACGAAGGCCGGTTGGACTGGAAGGCTCCAAAAGGAAACTGGCGACTGATTGCCGCATTTTGTGGTAAAACATTCCAAAAGGTGAAGCGGGCTGCTCCTGGCGGGGAAGGATATGTGATGAATCACTTTTCGCATGAGGCTGTTGAACGTTATTTAGGCCGTTTTGATAAGGCTTTTGGAGGCATGCAGGGGAATATCTCTTACCCTCATAACTTCTTTAATGATTCTTATGAAGTTTATGGAGCTGATTGGACGAAAGGACTATTCGACGAGTTTTTGTTGCGGCGTGGGTATAAATTGGAAGAATATCTGCCTGATTTCCTGTCGGAGGAGGGGCGGACGGATGCGGCACGCCGCATTGTATCCGACTATCGTGAAACATTGGCTGAAATGCTCCAGGAAAATTTTACGCGCCAATGGACGGAATGGGCTCATCGACATAGAGCAAAGACGCGTAACCAGGCACATGGCTCTCCTGGCAACTTGATTGATCTGTATGCGACGGTTGATATTCCTGAGTGTGAAGGATTCGGCCTTTCTGATTTTGGTATTAAGGGTTTGCGTAAGGACTCGTTGACTCGTCCGAATGACTCAGATCTATCCATGCTGAAATATGCTTCCTCGGCGGCACATATTGCGGGAAAACCTTATACTTCTTCTGAGACATTTACGTGGCTGACGGAGCATTTTCGTACCTCCTTATCTCAATGTAAGCCAGATATCGACCTGATGTTTGTTTCGGGTGTCAACCATGCTTATTTCCATGGTACCACTTATTCTCCTGCCGATGCTGCCTGGCCGGGGTGGAAATTCTATGCGACGGTCGACATGAGTCCGACGAATAGTATCTGGCATGACGCACCAGCTTTCTTTCAGTACATTACTCGTTGCCAAAGTTTCTTGCAGATGGGCAAGCCGGACAACGATTTCTTAGTATATTTGCCCGTGTACGACATGTGGCAGGAACAAAATGGACGCCTTTTAATGTTTGATATTCATAAAATGGCCGAAAGAGCTCCCCGATTTATCGAGGCAGTACATCGCATCAATGATGCCGGCTATGACATGGATTATATATCAGATGCATTTGTACGTACCTTGTGTTTCCGCGATGGTAAGCTAGAAACTTCGGGGGGTACTAAATACAAGGCTTTAGTGGTACCTGGGGTTCGTCTGATGCCGGCAGATGTGCTTGAAAAGCTTTGCCAGCTGGCTAACGAGGGGGCTACTATTGTTTTCTTGGATCAGTATCCTGAAGATGTGCCTGGATTTGGGGATTTGGAGAGTCGTAGAAGCGCTTTTAAAGCCGTTTGGAAAAAAATGCAATCTATGAAGCAAGCGGGTGGTGCACATATCTTGTTTGGCAAAGATTATGCACAGACTTTGGCGCAAACCTCTGCTGTTCCTGAGGTGATGAAAACTCAATATGGATTGAGTTGTATTCGCAGGAGCCATGCCGAAGGTTATCATTATTTTATAGCTGCTTTGACAGATAGGGATACAGAAGCCTGGATACCCTTAGCAGTAGAGGCTCGGTCGGCGATTTTTTATAATCCGATGGATGGTACTTCGGGAAAGGCTCGCCTGCGTCAAAAGGGTGGAAGAACGGAAGTATTTATGCAGATGCGGTCGGGTGAATCGTTGATATTAAAAACGTTTACGAAAGATGATGTACAAGTACAGGCATGGACGTATGCTACTCCGATGCAAGATCAAATCCGTTTGGATGGTGAATGGAAATTTCGTTTTGTACAGAGTATGCCGACGGTAAGTGATGTACCTGAGGCGGTTGCGTTAGGTTCTTGGGCTGATTTAGATTTTGAAGGTGCGCGTACGGCGATGGGTACTGCTTGCTATACTAAGAGCTTTAAGCTGGATGCACCTGAGAATGCTTCTGGATGGATACTTTCGTTGGGAGATGTCCGCGAGAGTGCACGTGTTCGTATCAATGGTGTCGAAGTAGCTACATTATGGGCTGTCCCCTACCGTTGCGAGGTGGGCAAATACCTGCGTGCGGGTGAGAATGTACTGGAAATTGAAGTGACGAACTTGCCTGCTAACCGTATAGCTGATATGGATAAACGTGGAGTTGAATGGCGTATTTTCAAGGATATCAATATTGCGGCATTGGGCTATAAAGAAGGGAATTATGCAGGTTGGGATCCTATGCCGAGTGGCTTGTTGGGGCCTGTCTCGCTGATACCGATGAAGAATTTGGAAGAATGAATTTAACTGGTGATCTGTTTATCCTTCGTTTATTTTGAAAAAAGGTGATTGTCAAATATAACAGATTTAGTATCAAAATAGACATCACTTGTTGAAGTATAAACGGTTACTTTTGTATCATCAATAAAAATATATAACTAATGACCATGAAACAATGCTTTTTCGCGGTTGATTTGGGAGCAACCAGCGGTCGTACTATTTTGGGAAGTTTTACTTCGAATGGTTTAGAAATGGAAGAAGTCAATCGTTTCCCTAACCATCTGATTGAAGTAAACGGACATTTCTATTGGGATATTTATGAACTCTATCGCAATATCATTGAAGGTCTGAAATTGGCCTCTCGCAAGGAAAATGTAGAAATCGTTTCTATTGGTATTGATACGTGGGGGGTGGATTTCGTGTGCGTAGGTAAGGACGGACATCTCTTGCGCCAGCCTTATTCTTATCGCGACCCACATACAGAAGGTGCACCAGAAGCTTTCTTCTCGCGCGTACCTCGGAAGCATGTCTATGAATTGACGGGTATTCAGGTGATGAATTTTAATTCTCTTTTCCAGCTGGATGCGATGCGACGTGCGGGTGATAGTGCGTTAGCTGCCGCTGAGAAAATACTTTTTACCCCCGATGCCTTGAGCTATTTGTTGACGGGCGAGATGGTGACCGAATATACCATTGCGACTACAGCTCAACTGGTCAATGCTTCAACACGCAAATTGGAAAGTGAATTATTGCAGGCTGTAGGTCTTACGGAGTCCCATTTTGGACGCTTTGTCTATCCAGGCGAGAAGGTGGGTGAACTTTCGGCTGAAGTACAGCGCATGACTGGTTTGGGTGCTATTCCAGTGATTGCCGTAGCTGGACATGACACGGCTTCTGCCGTTGCCGCCGTTCCTGCCCAGAGTAGCCATTTTGCTTACCTGAGTAGCGGTACCTGGTCGTTGATGGGTATAGAGGCGGATGCGCCTATTATAACTCCTGAGACAGAAGCATTGAATTACACCAATGAGGGTGGTGTGGAAGGCACCATCCGTTTCCTGAAGAATATTTGTGGCATGTGGCTGCTCGAGCGTTGCCGTCTGCAATGGGGCGAGACTTCCTATCCCGAGCTGATAGCAGAAGCGAATGCCTGCGAAGCTTTCCGTAGCTTGATTTATCCAGATGATGCTTCGTTTGCCAATCCGTCGGATATGGAGCAGGCTATCAAAGACTATTGCAAGTCTACCGGCCAGCCAGTACCTGAAACCCGTGGTCAGATTGTACGTTGTATTTTCGAGAGCCTTTCATTGCGTTATCGTCAGGTTCTCGATGATTTGCGTGCCTTGTTCTCCCGCCCGATAGATACATTGCATGTGATAGGGGGAGGAAGCCGCAACGATTTGTTGAACCAATGGACGGCCAATGCCGTGGGTATCCCCGTAGTAGCAGGCCCGTCAGAGGCTACCGCCATCGGAAACATCATGTTGCAGGCCATTTCGGCAGGCAAGGCTCAAGACGTTCCTTCCATGCGTAAGCTGGTAGCGGCATCCATTCCTTTGAAGACTTTCCAGCCTCAAGACGATGCCGTGTGGAGTGAAGCTTATGCTCAATTCAAACGTATTGTACGATAATTATAACCATAATAAAATTAAGATAAAACCATGAAAGAAGAACTGATTGTAAAGGCTTATGAAGTGGCCAAAGAACGTTATGCGGCCATCGGTATGGATACAGACAAGGCGATGGATGCCTTGCAGAAAGTACAACTCTCCCTGCATTGCTGGCAGGCTGATGATGTGACAGGCTTTGAGTCGGCTGGCGAATTGACAGGTGGCATTCAGGCTACCGGTAACTATCCTGGCAAAGCGCGCAACATTGAAGAACTTCGTCAGGATGTGTTGAAGGCTGCCAGCTATATTCCTGGTAACCATCGTTTGAATTTGCATGAAATCTATGGCGATTTTGGCGGCCAGTTTGTAGATCGTGATCAGGTAGAACCCAAGCATTTTGAAAGCTGGATGCAATGGGCAGCCGAGCATAATATGAAGCTCGACTTCAACTCTACTTCCTTCTCACATCCGAAAAGTGGTAGCTTGTCTCTCTCCAATCCTGACAAGTCTATTCGTGACTTCTGGATTGAACACACCAAGCGTTGCCGTGCCATTGCCGAAGAAATGGGTAAGCGCCAGGGCGATCCTTGTATCATGAACCTGTGGATACACGATGGTAGCAAAGACATCACCGTCAATCGCATGAAGTATCGTGAAATCCTGAAGAACTCGTTGGATGAAATTTTTGCCACTGAGTACAAGAATATGAAGGATTGTGTGGAATCTAAAGTATTTGGTATTGGCCTGGAAAGCTATACTGTGGGTTCAAGCGATTTCTATACTGCTTATGGTGCAAGCCACAACAAGATTGTGACATTGGATACCGGCCACTTCCATCCGACTGAAAGCGTAGCCGACAAGTTGTCTTCTTTGCTTCTATTTATCCCTGAAGTGATGCTTCACGTTAGCCGTCCTGTACGTTGGGATAGCGACCACGTAACCATCATGAATGATGATACACTGGATTTGTGCAAGGAAATCGTACGTTGCGATGCGTTGGATCGTGTACATATCGGTTTGGATTACTTTGATGCAAGCATCAATCGCATCGGTGCTTATGTCATTGGTAGCCGTGCTACACAGAAATGTATGCTCCAGGCCCTGTTGGAACCGCTGGATACATTGCGTAAGTATGAAGCTAACGACCAGGGATTTGAACGTCTGGCTCTGTTGGAAGAAGCCAAGTCGTTACCTTGGAATGCCGTTTGGGATATGTTCTGCTTGAAGAACAATGTGCCTGTGGGCGAGGAGTTCATCGCAGAAGTTGAGAAATATGAAGCGGAGGTTACTTCCAAACGTAATTAATATACATCGTAGGACGGGACAAGTGTCGGAAGGCGCTTGTCCCTTTCTGCTGTATGCAAAGAATAAATAGCATGAATACACTGATAGGATTGTTGATTATAGCGATTGGCAGCTTCGGACAGAGCAGTTCGTATGTGCCCATCAATAAAGTGAAGGAGTGGTCTTGGGAGAGCTTCTGGCTGGTTCAGGGCGTTTTTGCCTGGCTGGTTTTCCCTTTGTTGGGGGCTTTCCTGGGCATACCTGACGGAGGAAACTTGCTCGACCTGTGGAGCTCGGGTGGTGCACTTCCTGCCATTGTTTATGGAATACTTTGGGGCGTAGGCGGATTGACGTTTGGGTTGAGCATGCGATATTTGGGGGTCGCTTTGGGACAAAGCATTTCTTTGGGTACTTGTGCAGCTTTTGGTACATTGTTCCCTGCTTTGTTTGCAGGTAAAGACCTTCTGCATGGTGATGGCCTGATGTTGCTTATTGGAGTGTGCATCACGTTGGCGGGTATTGCCACGATCGGCTATGCAGGTAGTCTTCGTTCGAAAAACATGACGGAAGAAGAGAAGAAGGCTGCGGTCAAGGACTTTGCGTTGACCAAAGGTCTGCTTGTAGCCTTGCTGGCTGGTGTGATGAGCGCTTGTTTTGCCTTGGGCCTCGATGCTGGTACACCTATCAAAGAAGCGGCTTTGGCTGGTGGAGTAGAGCCTTTGTATGCAGGCCTGCCCGTCATTTTTCTGGTGACTTTGGGAGGCTTCTGCACCAATGCTGCTTATTGTATTCAACAAAATGTAAAGAACAAGACCGGCAAGGACTATTTTTCAGTGAAAAGTAGTATCTTTGTAAACAACCTGTTGTTCTGCGCCTTGGCAGGTGTTTTGTGGTATTCGCAATTCTTCGGCCTGGAGATGGGAAAAAGTTTTCTGACCGAAAGCCCTGTCCTGCTCGCTTTCTCGTGGAGTATTCTGATGTCGTTGAACGTCACGTTCAGTAACGTATGGGGTATCTTGTTGAAAGAATGGAAAGGATGTGGGGCACGTACCATCTCAGTGCTCGTCATAGGCTTGGTTGTATTGGTCGCTTCTATCGTAGTAGTGGCCATGGCGCAGTCTTGAATTATTGTAAATTTGTAGTTTAGAAAGAGTATTTATGGAATCAATTTTGAACAATCGTCCGGCTCTGGCAGCCGAAGTAGAAAAGGTAGCCGAAGTGGCTGGCTATTTGTGGCAAAAAGGTTGGGCCGAACGCAATGGCGGTAACATTACAGTAAATGTGACCGAATATGTGGACGACGCCATCAAGGCGATGCCTGCCATTAGCGAAGTGAAACCGATAGGAGCCGTGCTCCCTCACCTGAAAGGATGCTATTTCTATTGCAAGGGCACCCAGAAGCGTATGCGCGACTTGGCACGCCGTCCGATGGAGAATGGCTCCATCATCCGCATTCTCGATGATTGCGCCAGCTATGTGATCATTGCAGACAGCCCTGTGATGCCCACTTCCGAGCTTCCTTCTCACTTGAGTGTACACAATTATTTGATTTCAAAAGGCCTTCCCTATAAGGCATCTGTTCATACACATCCTATCGAGTTGGTGGCCATGTCGCACAACAAGAAATTCTTGGAAAAAGACGTTGCCAGCAATTTGTTGTGGAGCATGATCCCTGAGACAAAAGCTTTCTGTCCGCGTGGTTTGGGTATCATTCCTTATAAATTGCCCAGCTCAGTAGAATTGGCCGAAGCTACTATTCGCGAACTCGACGACTATGACGTAGTTATGTGGGAAAAGCATGGCGTGTTTGCGGTCGATGTCGATGTCATGGCTGCTTTCGACCAGATCGATGTACTGAATAAATCCGCCTTGATCTACATCGCCGCTAAGAACATGGGCTTTGAGCCCGACGGCATGAGCCAGGAGCAGATGAAGGAGATGTCTGTAGCGTTTAACTTACCTAAATAAAGCAAGTATTATGTATAGAATGATATTGAACGAGACATCCTATTTCGGTGCAGGATGTCGTGAGAACATTGCCGTTGAGGCTGCTCGCAGAGGCTTCAAGAAAGCCTTCTTCGTAACCGACAAAGACCTGATTCGTTTCCATGTAGCCGACAAGGTAATCGAAGTTTTCGAAAAGAATAATATCCCTTATGAACTGTTCAGCGACGTAAAAGCCAATCCGACCATTGCCAACGTACAACATGGTGTAGAGGCCTTCAAGGCATCGGGTGCCGATTTCATCGTGGCTTTGGGAGGCGGTTCTTCCATTGACACGGCTAAGGGTATCGGTATCGTAGTGAACAATCCCGATTTTGCCGATGTGAAGTCGTTGGAGGGCGTGGCCAACACCCGTCAGAAGGCAGTGCCTACTTTTGCCTTGCCTACCACTGCTGGTACGGCGGCCGAGGTGACCATCAACTACGTTATCATCGACGAGGATGCCAAGAAGAAGATGGTTTGTGTCGATCCGAACGACATCCCCTCGGTAGCCATCGTTGACCCCGAACTGATGTACTCCATGCCGAAAGGACTGACCGCCGCTACGGGTATGGATGCTTTGACCCACGCTATTGAAAGCTTTATTACGCCTGGTGCTTGGGTTATGTCCGATATGTTCGAACTGAAAGCTATCGAAATGATTGCTGCCAACTTGAAGGCAGCCGTAGACAATGGTAACGATACTGTTGCGCGCGAAGCTATGTCGCAAGCTCAATACATCGCTGGTATGGGCTTCAGTAACGTAGGCTTGGGCATCGTACACTCGATGGCTCATCCGTTGGGTGCCCACTATGATACGCCGCATGGCGTGGCCAATGCCCTCCTGCTTCCCTATGTCATGGAGTATAATGCCAATTCTCCAGCTGCTCCCAAGTATCTTCAGATAGCCAAGGCTATGGGTGTCAATACGGAAGGCATGAGCGAGGCTGAAGGTGTGCGTGCGGCCGTTGATGCTGTTCGTCAGTTGTCATTGAGTATCGGTATTCCTCAGAAGCTGCACGAGATTGGTGTTCGCGAGGAAGACCTGCATCAGTTGGCTATCGACGCCTTCAATGATGTTTGTACGGGTGGTAATCCTCGTCCTACTTCCATTGAAGATATTGAAGCTCTTTATCGTCAGGCTTATTGATAATTTGCATGTTGTGTTGCCTCCATTTTAGGGCTATGGAGCGATGCGAAGGCTGTACTTCCTTTTCGGGCAATTTTGTATGGATAGGGAGTGCGGCCTTTCCTTTTTAGGAAAAGGGTGTTTTCCTGTCCGTATCTCTATGTTTTAGGAGTACTAAAAGTATCATTTGTTATTTAGATTTGTATTGGATACCATGAAAAAGTTTTTTTATTCGATTCTGATATGCACCTTGGCGGCTTGCGGTGTCGAAAGGCAGGAGCCTATTGATCGCGAGGCGTTGGTGGCGCGAAACAATCCGCAGGTTTCTGCGTTCGATTCATTGGCTTCATTGTCTGTGGGCAATGGGGAGTTTGCCTTTACGGTAGACGTGACGGGTTTGCAGACTTTCCCTGAACGCTATTCCAAAGGTGTGCCTTTAGGAACACAGAGTCAGTGGGGGTGGCATAGTTTCCCAAATCCTCAAAACTTTCAGCCGGAAGATGCGTTGAAAGAGTTTGATTTCGGCCGTGGGCACAAGGAACTTTATGCTTGCCAGTTCAAAGAGGCAGGGCGTCAGCAAGATGCTTCCAACTGGTTGCGGATGAATCCACATCGTCTGCATTTGGGTGTCGTTGGTTTGGAATTGGGAGATAGTGTGGAGGTAGAAGACTTGACTGATGTGCGTCAAAGCCTTGATATGTGGAAGGGAGCGGTAAGTAGCAATTTTACACTGAATGGTGTTGACTATGAGGTGCAGACGGTGTGCCATCCCACTTTAGATATGATTTCGGCAAAGGTTGTGGATGAGGCCCGTTCGGGCATTAATCTTCGTTTTCCTTATCCTACTGGCCAGCATTCAGATGATGCTTGCGATTGGAAGGCTAATGATAAGCATGCAACGGAAGTGGTGCGTCAGGATGCTCAATGTGTGGTCTTGAAGCGTATATTGGAAGAAACATCTTACTACGTGACTCTCTCTTGGGAAGGAAAAGCCCATCTGTTGGAGAAAGAAAGGAACTATTACATTTTGGAACCTGAAGCGGATACGTTGGCTTTCTCTTGTCGTTTTACCTCCGAACTTCTTAAGGAAACGTCCGATGCGTCTGTAGTTGAAACGCTACCGACTTTTGAAGAAACTTCCATCGAGAGTGCTGCCCATTGGAAAGAGTTTTGGACAAATGGTGCTGCCGTTGATTTTTCTCATTGCACCGATCCTAGAGCTAAGGAGTTGGAGCGTCGCGTGGTATTGTCTCAATACCTTCTGGCTATTCAATCTGCTGGTAGTTTTCCGCCACAGGAAACAGGTTTGACATATAATTCTTGGTTTGGAAAATTTCATCTGGAGATGATTTGGTGGCATCAGTCCTGGCTTGCTTTGTGGGGGCATGAGAATTTGTTGGAGCGTACGTTGGGGTGGTATGAGACGGTTGAACCCGTTGCTCGTGAGATAGCTCGTCGTCAAGGTTTTGAAGGCGTACGTTGGATGAAAATGACAGATCCCAGCGGAATGGAAGCTCCTTCGAATGTGGGTTCTTTCCTGATATGGCAACAGCCTCATTTCATTTATTTGGCCGAATTGGTCTATCGCGCCCATCCTTCAGAAGAAATCATTCGTCGCTATAATCGATTGGTGCAAGAGACGGCAGCTTTCATGTATTCCTTTGCTACGTATGACGAAATGGGGGCACGTTTCCTCTTGAAAGGATGTATTCCTGCTCAGGAAACTCTTCGTGCTGCTACCACTATCAATCCTCCTTTCGAACTTTCCTATTGGCACTATGCCATGCAAGTGGCTCAGAAGTGGCGTGAACGGGCAGGCATGGAGCGCAACCTGGCATGGGATGAACTGATAGACAAACTCTCCCCTCTGGCTTATAATGAGGAAGGATTGTATCTGGCTTCAGAAGATGCTACGGATACATATAAGGATATACGCTTCACGAGCGATCATATGGCTGTATTGGGGGCCGTAGGAATCCTGCCGATGAATTCTTTGATTCGAGAAGATTATATGAAAAATACGCTCCATTGGGTGTGGGACAATTGGAATTGGGGAAAGACCTGGGGATGGGACTATCCGATGACCGCCATGAATGCCGCCCGTATGGGTGAACCCGAGAAGGCCGTAGGTGCTTTGTTGATGGAGAAACGCACCAATACATACTTGCTGAACGGGCATAATTATCAGGATGGGCGTCTACGTTGTTATCTGCCTGGTAATGGTGGCCTTTTGACGGCTATTGCCATGATGTGTGCCGGATGGGATGGATGTGAGGTGGATAATCCTGGTTTTCCGAAAGATGGTACATGGGATGTGCGTTGGGAAGGACTGAAGCCCATGCCTTAATGGGAATGATGTAAAAAATACGGCGGATGAAAAATCATCTGCCGTATTTCTGTCGGAATGAGGCGACTCGAACGCCCGACCCCTACGTCCCGAACGTAGTGCGCTACCAACTGCGCTACATTCCGATAATTTATTGGGAAAAAGTGGTGTCACCAGGAATCGAACCGGGGACACAAGGATTTTCAGTCCTTTGCTCTACCAACTGAGCTATGACACCATTTGCTTTTGCTTGATTGCGGGTGCAAAGGTAAATCTTTTTTTTGATACTACAAACCTTTTCTTGGAAAAAAGTATAAAAAAGGTGCCTCTCATGTGGGAGGCACCTTGAAAAATGGAGAATATCAATCGATATTCGGGTTGATGCTGTGCCAATCTTTGATGGCAGGCAGAACGCCCATTTCGATAACTTCGTCACGCAGGGTGCAGAGATGCTTGTAGCTTTCCTGCAACTTGGCTTCTTCTTCGGGCGTACCGTTCAGCTCTTTGTAGTGAACGCCGTCCTTAGTGATTTCTGTTTCCATAGCCATCATGATGTGGTCGAAGCCGTGGCTATATACATAGGTACCTGCAGGCCAACGGAACGGTTTTCCACCCATAGCGGCAGCAATCATTTCGATGGAAACGTATGCAGGGCTCTGGAAAGAAGAGCGGCCACGCAGAGCGATGATGTTGGCACCGCCTTTAGTTACCTTTGTCTGGATTTCAGCCCATTGTTCCTTGGTCAGTTCGGGTGTGCCGATGATGTCGAGCAACGGTTTTCCATCAACCTTGGCAGTAGAAGCATAAACGGCCATCTGCTCGCCATGACCACCATAAGTACGGCAATTTTCGATCTTGTCGGGAGACATGTTGAAGTGTTTTGCCAGTTCGCTACGCAGACGGGTGCTATCCAATGCGGCCAGTGTAGTAACCTGAGAAGGTTTCAAACCAGAATACAACAGAGTGATCAGACCAGTGATGTCGGCAGGGTTGAAGATAACAACTACATGTTTTACGTCGGGGCAATATGCCTTTACGTTCTTACCGAATTCTTCGGCGATGGCGGCGTTTCCTTTCAGCAAGTCTTCACGAGTCATACCAGCTTTGCGGGCAGCTCCACCTGAAGATACTACATATTTGGCTCCTGTCAGAGCTTCTTTGATGTCAGAAGTAAAGGTCAGGTTCAGTCCTTCGAAACCGCAATGGAACATTTCTTCTGCTACACCTTCCAAGCCGGGAGCATACGGATCGTACAGACAAATGTTCGGAGTGAGACGCATCATGATGGCTGTCTGGGCCATGTTAGAACCAATCATACCGGCTGCGCCGACGATTGTCAATTTCTCATTTGTAAGGAATTCCATAATTTTGTTATTTAAAGGTGAATAAATAAGTTCTCTTTTTAATTCCTGTTGCAAATATAACGCTTTTCTCATAGAGTTGTTCATATAAAAAAGTTATCTTTTAGATTGAAATGTTATAGCTTATCCTTACCTTTGTCGCAAAAGGCATTTTATGGAAATTAATTTAGGAAAATACAATACGTTACGCGTAGTGAAAGAAGTGGATTTTGGCATGTACCTTGATGGAGGCATCGAAGGCGAAATTCTTCTTCCTAAGCGTTATGTCCCTCAAGGTTGCAAGCCTGGCGACGATTTGGAAGTTTTCATTTATTTGGACCAGGACGAGCGGTTGGTGGCGACTACTCAGAAACCTTATGCGCAGGTGGGCGATTTCGCCTGCCTGGAAGTGTCGTGGGTCAATCAATATGGCGCTTTTCTCAACTGGGGATTGATGAAGGACTTGTTTGTACCCTTCCGCGAGCAGAAAATGAAGATGGAGGTGGGCAAAAAGTATGTTGTCCATGTGCATCTGGACGATGAAAGCTTCCGTATTGTGGCTTCGGCCAAGGTGGATCGATATTTGTCGAAGGAGAAGGCGGACTATAAGTGTGGCCAGGAAGTAGAGGTGCTGGTGTGGCAGAAGACCGACCTGGGTTTCAAGGCCATTATTGATAATAAGTATAGCGGCCTGCTCTATGAGAGTGAAATCTTTCAACCCTTGCATGTGGGGATGAAGCTGAAGGCTTATGTGAAGCAGGTGCGCGAGGATGGCAAGATCGATCTCGCTTTGCAAAAGATGGGCCAGGCGGGTGTAGAAGATTTTGCTTCCATCTTGCTGGAGCACATTCGTAGTAACGGCGGGTATACGACGCTCAATGACAAGAGTCCGGCTGAAGAAATCTATGCTCTCTTTGGCGTAAGCAAGAAAGTGTTCAAGAAGGCCGTAGGCGATCTGTATAAGAAGCGTTTGGTGGTGCTGGACGAAAAGGGCATCACTCTGGTTCGGTAAAGCGATGGCTTTCCGAGGAGGAAGGCTCTGGCTTCGAAAGTGCGAATGACTCTTTGGCGGGGCCACGAAGCACCACGTTGGCTATGTCCACCCCTTCGGCCTGCGCTTCATTGATGATGCCCTTCGCGGCCAGTCGCTGGGCTATAAGGCGGAAATATCCCTTCTGGCTATCTTTCAATCGTCTGTCAGGGGTAAAGGAGTTCTTGAAATGTTTGGGCTTGGGGATGATAGAAGCCAGGTAGATGGATTCTTCCAGCGTCAGCTCGGATGGGCGTTTGGCAAAGTAGAAGTCGGCTGCTTCGTGGATGCCATAGACGAGTGGTCCCCATTCGGCGATGTTCAGGTAAACTTCGTACATGCGTTCTTTCGATGTGAGCCGTTGGTGCTCGATGAGCCACACGATGAGTGCTTCTTCCAACTTGCGGGCGATGTTTTTGTTGCGGTTCAGAAAGACGTTTTTCACCAGTTGCATAGAAATGGTGCTCCCTCCGCGGGCAAAGCGATGGACTTTGAGGTCTTGTATCAGAGCCTCGCGTAGGGCGTCGGGCAGGAAGCCCTGATGATAGAAGAAGGCTCCGTCCTCGCTTTGTAGGACGGCCATCTGAAGGATGGCTGGTATTTGGTTCAATGGAGTGAAATGTTCCCATGAAGGTCCTACGGCAAAGGTACGTACGGGCCGATCGTCTTCGTAGGCGGTATATTCAAACTCTTCTGCCATTTTGCTCAGGTTCGTGTGGCCATAACTTTCGATGTGTACATCCTTTCCTTTCAATTCAGATTCCAACTTAAGGCTGTCCAAGTGGGCAAAGTCTATGTCGAGCAAGAAATGGTAGGCAAGCTGACCTTTGATGCGGATGTCGTCCAGGTTGTCGAATAGGCCACGGGGTAATGACGTGAAAAGGTCTTCGGCAGGGAACCAAGGCTTGTCCGTAGCAGAGGTCAGATGCCAGTATCCGTTCTTCTGTTCTACCTTCAGGTAGGGATGGAAGTCCAGACGGTTGAAGCGTACAAGGCTGGTACTATCCAGTTCGATGGAGGTAGGAGCGATGTTCAGATGAAACTCCAGCCGACCGTGGTCGAGGTTGACCAGTTCAGGTGAGAGGCGTCGGTGATAGACTTTCAATCCATTAACTTCTGTTTGTCCAATAAGGCGAGTCAGCTCTCGTCCAAGGCGTTGTTGTTCGAAACGGCACGTCAGACTATCGAAGCTGACTTCGGCACCTAGACGTCGTTTAAGGTAGGGCAGGGTGATGTGGGGTGCGTGCAGAGTAGCGCTTAGCCGACGGTCGGAGGGATTGATTTCGCCCTCGGCCTGCCAGTGTTGCACGTAGTGGTCTTCGTCGGCTACGATGTCCGTTCGGAAGCGATGGTCTTGGATGTTGAATTGGGGGATATGGAGGTTGACGTAGTTGTTGTCTTTTTGTTCGGTGATGTTCAGGTGGGTTAATGTGCCATTTCCCGGCAGGAAACCAAAGACGAGGTCGAGCAGCTTGTTGATGCGGAGGGTATAGTCTTCTTCACTTCGTGGCGTGGTGGAAGGAGCGGATGCATCAGTCTCCGACGTGGGTCGGAAAAGGAAATCATAATTGGCTTCGGAACCATGCTTGACAAAACGCACGGCCAAGCTATCTAACTGAAGGTGGCGTATTTGTACATTGCCTTGGAGAAGTTCCCATAGGCTGAGTCGTGCTTGAAGCGAACCGAGGGTTAGGAGAGTATCTCGTTCATGTGGAACGATGCTCAGTCCTTCGAGCAACACGGTGTTGATGCTTTTGAGGGTGAGGTGTCGGTAGCGGATGTCGAGTTCGTGGCGTTTGCCTACGGAGGCCAGCCGTTGCTCGACCACGTGGTTCAGAAGGACGTTGCGGAGAATGTAACCTCCCGCCGTCAGGAGGAGCAACAGGCCGATGAGGCCTGTTGCTATGCGGAGAATGCACTGCTTTTTCATCTGTAAACCTATGCTTTAGCAGGTGCAAAGATATCATTTATTTTTCTTATTCGATAGGTACCCCCTTGTAGAAGTCCAATATCTTGGTGCGGAACAGGTAGTCGTACTTGGCTTGGAGCTCGTCGCTTTGTGCCTTCATCAGGTTTTGTTTGGCTTCGTTGAACTCCACGGCGTTGGCTTTGCCATTCTCGAACTTCTGTGTCATCAGGCGGAAAGACTCCTCGCTGGCCAAGGCGGCCGCATGGCTACTGGTATATTTGCTTTCGGCGGCGGTGGCGTTGTACCAGGCCTGCTGGATTTCCTTGTAGAGCGTCTTCTTGGCGTTGTCCAGCTGGAGGGCGTAGTTCTCCTGCTGGAGGCGGGCGGTGCGAACACGGTTGCGCGTGGCCAGGCGGTTGAAGAGGGGTACGCTGAGGCTCACGCCCAGGTACTTGCTGAAGTTGTCGCCCATCTGCTGGCGGAAGGTGCGGTTGATGGTGGAGTAGTAGCTCGTACCCAGACTTCCGTTGAGGCTCAGTTGCGGATAATAGCCGCTTTGGGCGATGCGGACACTACGTTTGCTACCCTCCAGACGGTATTGGGCGGCTTGGATGGAAGCCTTGCCAGTGAGGGCTGTCTGATAGATATCGTCGGGCGGGGTGATGGGCGACGGTGCGATGGCCGTAGAGGGTGATTCGAGCACGAAGCCTTCGGGCGACTCAAGTTCGATGAGCTGGCTCAGGGTGAGCAGGGCGAGGCGGTAGTCGTTTTCGGTTTGCACGGCCGTCATGCGGTCTTGCGCCACGCGGGCCTTGGCGTCGGCCACCTCGGCACTCGAAGCCTTGCCCACGCCTGCCAGTCCTTCGATGCGCTTGCATTGTTGGAGGCTCAGTTCCACCTGCCCGAGGGCCACTTCGTGGAGCTCCTGGTTGAAGAGCACTTGCAGATAGGCCGAAGCGATGTTGATGGAGATGTCTTCCTTGGCCTTCTCGAGGTCGGCGGTGGCGGCTTTCAGGTTCAGCTTGGCCAGGGCATACTGGTTGGGCAGCTCGAGGCCGGTGAAGAGGGGGATGCTGGTGGAGAGCTGCATGTTGGTGCCGTTGCTGGACGTGTTGACATAGACGGTGGAGTAGTCGCCGGTCGTCTCGTCGGGCACGGCGGTCTGCGTACGTCCCCAGTTCCAGCTCTGGTTAGCTCCTCCGCTCAGGTTGGGCAGGCGGGCCCACTTGGCGGTGTTCACTTCGACGGCGCTCTGCTCGGCCATGTTGGCGGCCTGGCGGATGTCGATGTTGTGTTCGATGGCATGGTCGATGCATCGGCGCAACGACCACGCCTCCTGTGCCTGAAGGCCTGTGGCGAGGCAGGCCAGTGCGGCTATGGCGGATAGTCTGTTCATATCTGTATAAGTAAGGTTTTAGGGGTTAGTTTTCTTTTTCCTGATTCTTGGTGTTGTTGCGTATCAGGTCCTTGTCGGTGATGCCACTCTTGACGGCTATTTGGATGCCGTCGCTCATGCCCACTTCGATGGGTTGGCGGCGGAAGACCTGCTGGGGCACGCTATCGGTCAGTACATAGACAAAGGTGCTGTCGTCCTTGAACTCCACGCATCCTTCAGGGATGGCGAGGGCCTGGCTGGCACGTTCGAGCACGATTTCGCCGTTGGCGGAGTAGCCCGAGCGAATGACCACCGTATCGGGAACACTAACGGCCGCTTTGATCTCGAATTGGTTGGCGCCGTTGTCTTCGGTCGATTTGGGCGCGATGTACTCCAGCGTAGCCTGGAAGGTGAGGTCCTGCAGGGCGCCGATGGTAATCTTGACGGGCATGCCTTCGCTCACACGACCCACTTCGGTTTCGTCGATGTTGCCGCGGAAGATGAGGTCGTTCATGTCGGCCACGGTAGCGATGGTCGTTCCGTCGTTGAAGGTGTTGCTCATGATGACCGAGTTACCCACCTTGACAGGCACGTCGAGGATGAGGCCTTCGATGGTGGAGCGTATCAGGGTGCTCGAGAAGGAGGCGCTACTTTGCGTGATTCCTTCCTTCACGATCTGCAGGTTGTCTTTGGCGGCCTGAAGCTCCTCGCGGGCCTGCTTTACGGTCACTTCCCCTTTCTCGTACTCTTCGGAGCTGATGAGCTTGTCGGCATAGAGCTTCTCGAGGCGGGCAAAGTCGGTTTCGGCCTGGCGCCCGTTGATTTCGGCCAGGCGTACGCGGCTCTCGGCGGCGTTGAGCGTACCCAGTTCGGGGATGACCTTCACCTTGGCTATCACTTCGCCCTTCTTCACCTTCTGGCCGGCTTCCTTGTAGACTTCTTCGATGATGCCCGATATCTGAGGCTTGATGAGGACTTCGTCTCTCGGCTCTATCTTGCCGGTGACGACGGTGGTCTTCTCCAGGTCGGCCACGGCGGGGCGGACGGTGTCGTAGAGGGTGACTTCGGGTTGAGACTTCTGGTACAGGAACACGAAGGTCCAGATGAAGATGCCGGCCACGATGACCAGCAACGCGATTTTCAGAATCTTTCTTGTTTTCATGTCGATATGTTTTTTTGTTTTTATTTCTATAGTAAGATGGAGTGAATCGGAGGTGGAACAACTATTCGTCGCGTATCGCCTCTATCGGCTTGATGGCCATGGCACGATAGGCCGGCGCGAGACCCGCCAGCACGCCGAGGGCGATGAGCAGCACGCAGGTGCCCACGGCCATGCCGAAGCTGACCTGATAGTGCGTCTCGACGACACCCTGCGGATTGGCCGCCGCCTCGAGCACCTGGAGCACCAGCACGGCCAGCGAGATGCCCGCCATGCCTGCCACGGTAGTCAGCACCATGCTCTCGGAGAGTATCTGCTGGAGAATGTCGCGCGGACGGGCTCCGATGGCACGTCGGATGCCTATCTCGGTGGTGCGCTCGCGCACGGTGACCATCATGATGTTCGACACGCCGATGGCTCCTGCAAAGAGCGTGCCCAGCCCCACCATCCAGATGAGGATGTGTACGCCCGTCATCAGGGCATCCATCATGGAGAACATGGCTTCCACGTTGAGCATCATCACCGCCTGCTGGTCGTCGGGCGAGATGTAGTGGGCGGCCTTGATGGTTTGCTTCACTAGGTCTTCCACGTCGGCCACCTTCACGCCCGGCTTCATGGTGAAGCACACGAGCTCGACGGTGTTGCCCAGGTTGTACATCTTCTGCATCGTGGTATAGGGCAGGGTGACGGCTTCGGAAGCCTGTCCCTGTATGTTGACGTTGCCCTCGGACGAGCACATGCCCACTACGCGATAGTAGATGCTGTCCACCTGCACGTACTTGCCGCAGGGGTCGCCTCCCTTGGGGAAGAGGCTCTCGTAGACACGCTTGCCGATGACGCACACCTTGCGTGCTTCGCGGATGTCCACGTCGTTGATGAAGCGTCCGTAGGCCATTTCCTGATGCTCTATCTGTTCGTAGTCGGGGTAGAGCCCTTTGACGCTACAATCGTATTTGTTGCCCTCGTAGATGGCCGTTTTGCCCCATTGGGCTACCGAGGGAGTGGAAATCTCTATGGGGGCCAGTTTGCCGATGCGCTCCACGTCGGCCATTTCGAGGTTCCAGCTCCGTCCTTTGCGGAAGCCTTTGTAGGCCTCGCCCGTCTTTTGGGCGAAGATGAAGCCCGAGTTGGTGGCAAAACCTTCGAATTCTTTACGCAACTCCTGCTCCATGCCCTGGCCGCCTCCCATGAGGGCCACGAGCATGAAGATGCCCCAGAATACGCCGAAGGCCGTGAGCAGGCTTCGCGTCTTGTTGCGGGTGATGGTGACGAGGATTTCCTCGCAGGTATCTTTGTCTATTTTCATAATGCCTGATTTTCAATTATCCATTTTCCATTCTCCATTCCATTAATCCGCCCTCAATGCCTCAATCGGCTTGATTTTCGTGGCCTTGCGGGCGGGGAAGAATCCGGCCAGCGTGCCGGCTACGATGAGCGTCACTGTAGCCTGTATGGCAATGCGAAGGTCTACCGTCGGGTCGCTGAACATCTTGGCCTGGAACATGCTGGCATCCATCGTTTGGTTGCCGAAAGTGTTGTCCATCCACTCCGTCACGCCGATGCCCGCCACCATGCCGATGTAGCCGAAGAGGGTGGTGATGACGACACTCTCCACGATGATGAGCCACAGGATGGAAGCCGGCTTGGCGCCCAGTGCCTTGCGGATGCCGAACTCGTGGGTGCGCTCGCGCACGGTGATGAGCATGATGTTCGACACGCCCACGATGCCGCTCAGCAACGTAAAGATGCCGATGACCCAGATGGCCGTGCGCAGGATGCCCATGGCGTTCATGGTGCGCAGGTAGTCGGTAAAGCGGTTCCATATCCAGATGGCGCCCGTGTCGTCGGGCGAGAAGCGGTGGTTGGCGCCGATGACGCGGCGGTATTCCGCTTCGAAGGCTTCGTTGCTCTCGAGGGAGGTCAGGCCGTCGGTGGTCAGGAGGATGTTGTTCAGCTTGTTGCCCTTGTTGTAGATGGTCTGCAGGGTGCTGAAGGGGATGTAGGCTTCGCTCGGTTCGCTGTTGCCCTGGTCGTTGTAGATGCCCACCACCTGATAGGCCACGCCCCCGGCGTTGACAAACTGGCCGATGGGCTCGGTGTGGGTCTTGCCGAAGAGGATGTCGGCCGACTTCTGGTGGAGGACGATGACCTTGCGTCGCTCCTTCAGGTCGATGTCGTTGATGAAGCGCCCCTCGGCGGTCTTCACGGCCTCGATTTCCGTGTAGTTGGGGTGTACGCCCAGCAGGGAGAGGTTGACGTACTCCTTGCCGAAGCTGATGTTGAGGCCGCTCTGGCGCACGGTGGCGCCCACGCTGGTCACGTTGTCGGGAAATTGTGTTTCGGTGTCCGTCAGGTCGCGGTTGTCCAGCTCGATGCGCCGCCCTTCCTTCAGGCCGTCGTACGACTGGGTGGTCCAGCCGGGGAAGATGCGGATGGAGTTGAGCGCCCGCTCGGACGAGTTTTGCTCGAAAGCATGGATGAGGCCGTTGCCCGCGCCCAGCAGCACGATGAGCATGAAGATGCCCCACGCCACGGCAAAGCCCGTCAGGAAGGTGCGTAGCTTGTTGCGCCGCAGGGTGCCGTATATTTCTTGCCAAAGGTCAATCATGGGAATTGAGAATTGAAAATTGATAATTGTGATAATTGTGATTTGTGATTTGAGAATGGGAGGATTTTTCCATTCTCCATTTTCCATTAAACAATTATTTCATGAACCCGTCGCGGCCGAAAGGCGAAGCGTCGTGGTTCAGGTTCTCTTCGATGGTGCCTATCACGCCGTCCTTGATGTGGATAATCTTGTCCGTCTGGTTGGCCACGCCGCTTTCGTGGGTCACGACGACGATGGTCATGCCCGTCTGGTGGAGGTCCTTCAGGATCTGCATCACTTCGACCGAGGTCTTGCTATCGAGGGCTCCCGTTGGCTCGTCGGCCAGGATGATTTGCGGACGGGTGATGAGGGCGCGGGCGATGGCCACGCGTTGCTTCTGTCCGCCGCTCATCTCGTTGGGCATGTGGTGGGCCCAGTCCTTCAGGCCCAGGCGGTCGAGGTACTCCATCGCCAGGGTGTTGCGTTTCTTGCGGCTCACGCCCTGGTAGAACAGGGGCAGGGCCACGTTCTCCACCGCGTTCTTGAACGAGATGAGGTTGAACGACTGGAAGATGAAGCCTATCATGCGGTTGCGGTATTCGGCGGCGCGTGTCTCGCTCAGGTTCTTGATGAGCGTGCCGTTCAGGTAGTATTCGCCCGTGTCGTAGTTGTCCAGTATGCCCAATATATTAAGTAAGGTGGACTTTCCCGACCCCGATGCACCCATGATGGATACGAACTCTCCCTTTGCGATATCCAGATTGATGCCCTTCAGAACGTGGAGCGGCGCTCCGTTGTAGTAGGTCTTGTTGATGTCTTTTAGCTGTATCACGACTTTCTTCGATTTTATGCTTGTTTTCGCTATTAGACGCACGTATGTGATAAAAAGTTGCAAAAGATACGGACTTTTTTTCATTTTTTCTGCTAACGTGTGCGTGTCGGGTATCTTTTTTTTAGGGAAAAGATTTTGTTGTTTCGTTTTTCTTTGTCAAATTTGTAACCAACATTAATATTAACCCTTTAAACAAAAGAGAATATCATGAATACGAACATGGAGAAACCCTATGTGGTGGGTATCGACATAGGCGGTACGAATACTGTATTCGGCATTGTAGATGCGCGTGGAACGGTGATTGCAAGCAGCTCTATCAAGACGGGCGCTTATACGGAAGTGGAAACATACGTGGACGAAGTTTGCAAGAACCTGCTTCCCCTGCTCGAAGCCAATGGCGGAAAAGATAAAATCAAGGGTATCGGCGTGGGTGCCCCCAACGGCAACTATTATACGGGTACCATCGAGTTTGCTCCCAACCTTCCGTGGAAGGGTGTCATTCCCCTGGCTGCCTTGTTCGAAGAGCGCCTGGGCATACCGACGGCTCTGACCAACGACGCCAACGCGGCCGCCATCGGCGAAATGACCTACGGCGCGGCCCGTGGTATGAAGGACTTCATCATGATCACGCTGGGTACGGGCGTAGGTAGCGGCATCGTCATCAACGGCCAGCTGGTTTATGGTCACGACGGATTTGCCGGCGAGCTGGGTCATGTCATCGTGCGCCGCGAGAATGGACGTGTCTGCGGTTGCGGTCGCAAGGGATGCCTCGAGACCTATTGTTCGGCTACGGGCGTGGCACGCACGGCCCGCGAGTTCCTGACGGCCCGCACAGAGCCCAGTCTGCTCCGCTCCATCCCGGCCGAGAACATCACGTCGAAAGATGTGTACGACGCTGCCGTGAAGGGCGACAAGCTGGCTCAGGACATCTTCAACTTTACGGGCGAAATCTTGGGTGAAGCGCTGGCCGATGCCATCGCCTTCTCGAGCCCCGAAGCCATCGTGCTCTTCGGCGGTCTGGCCAAGTCGGGCGACTACATCTTCAAGCCTATCCAGGAGTCCATCGACAAGAACGTGCTCAACATCTACAAGGGCAAGACCAAGTTGCTGATGTCCGAGCTGAAGGATGCCGATGCGGCCGTGCTGGGTGCCAGTGCGCTGGGCTGGGAGCTGAAGTAACCGCTTTTGTAAGAAATTGAAAGAACTGACACAACGGGTGCGGGGGAAATGATCGTTACCCGTCTGTGTCAGTTATTTTTATGTTGCAATGCAAGGCCTGTCGTCGTTTTGGAAGGAGGTGCAGACTAGCGTCCGCTTGTGAATTTCTTCGATGGAAACGGCAATTTTTGCATCTGTGCCTGTCTTCGGAAGCCTCGTTCTTGGCGGATTTTGCTGGAGTGGGGTGGACGATAGCCTTCGCTTTTTGTCATAAAAAAGGGAAGCCTCCGTATCTGGAAGCTTCCCTCTTTTATTTTGTTCTGGCCAGACGGCCTTGGCCTTAGGCGTTGGCTCTTTTCTCTTTGATACGAGCTTTCTTGCCGGTGAGGTTGCGCAGGTAGTACAACTTGGCGCGACGAACTTTACCGATCTTGTTCACCTCGATGCTGTCGATAGCCGGTGATTCGATGGGGAAGATACGTTCTACACCTACAGTACCCGACATCTTGCGAACGGTGAAACGCTTCTTTTCACCATGGCCGGAAATTTTGATAACAACGCCGCGATACAGCTGAACGCGTTCCTTGTTACCTTCTACGATACGGTATGCTACGGTTACGGTGTCACCTGCCTTGAAGCTGGGGTGCTGCTTGCCGGTAGCAAATGCTTCTTCTGCAATTTTAATTAAATCCATTGTTCTAATTGGTTAAATTGTTATCGTTACTACGCAACATACCAGGCTTCTCTCTGTTTTTCCTGACAGCGATTGCGCGAAAGCGGATGCAAAGGTGCGAATTATTTGTCGGATACACAAATGTTTGGCGCTTTTTTTGTGCTTTGCGAGGAAAAGCCGGCCGTTCGTCTTTGTTGAAGGACTGGTTTCTCGTGGTGAATGGTTGGGTGCGGGTGCTGGTGTGGTGGGATCGTTTGTCTCTTTTTCTCTTTGCTTGTTTAGATGTAAGGTGTTGAATATTTTCTTAGCCTGTTTCTTCTTCCTCTGATCACGATTATCACGAATCACAAATCACAATTAGCCGAAACGATTTTTACCTGTTGTACCGAAAGAGAAGTGTTAAATAATTTAATATTATATATATATTATA
>OOCI01000024.1_pt1 | contig 148859 bp, 122 predicted proteins | sample 1671761 | NCBI WGS metagenome assembly OOCI01 (sample SAMN06348190, study PRJEB24527) | human gut metagenome | biome: human gut; feature: ankylosing spondylitis patient; material: feces | host: Homo sapiens | place: China | collected 2015-10
TGATGGGAATCTGCGTACTTCCGCCCACTCTTACGATGCTTCTGCGTTGCAGGGCGGTAAGGAGTTTTGCCTGAAGACTGTAGGATAAGTTTCCTATCTCATCCAGGAAGATGGTGCTGCCGTCGGCAAGCTCAAACTTGCCCGGTTTATCCACCTTGGCATCGGTAAAAGCACCCTTCACATGACCGAAGAGTTCGCTCTCGAAAAGGGTTTCCGTAATGGCTCCCATATCCACAGGCAGCATTTTCTTTCCACATCTTGTGGATAAACGATGTATCTCATTGGCTAACACCTCTTTACCCGTTCCGTTTTCGCCCGTAATGAGGATGTTTGCATCGGTTGCAGCAACCTTTTCCACAATACTTCTTAAATTGTTCATAACTTCGCTATCTCCCCAATACATAGCGCTTTGCGCATCTTTTCCACCAGGTTTTCCACCTTTCCTGTTGATAACGTTATCCACAGCCCTGTTCTTATCCCTAGCCTCTACCAGCGTGCGGATCATCTTCTCGTTTTCAAAAGGCTTCACGATGAAGTCGGCGGCACCTTCCTTGATGCCTGTTACGGCAAGTTGGATGTCGGCGTAGGCGGTAAAGAGCACCACTTCGGTTTTCGGGCTGAGGCTCTTGATTTCCCTGAGCCAGTACAGTCCCTCGTTTCCCGAATTGATTCCGCTGGAGAAGTTCATGTCGAGCAGCACCACGTCGGGATGCTCCTCTCTCAGCTTGGCTGGGATGGAGTTAGGGTTGGCGATGGTGATGATGCCATCGAATATGGGTTCCAGCAGCATCCTTACCGTAGTAAGAATGTTGCGGTTGTCATCAACAATCAATATCGTTCCTTGTTTCTTAATCATGGTGCAAAGTTACGAAATATCATAGAAAAGTAGTAATGTTTGTCTAATAATTAGACGAAAAAATGCCGATAATGGCGCCAAAAGTTGCTTTTCTGGCAGCTTTTGGCATCTTTATCGGCACTTGTTTATTCAAAATTCTGATTCCTGATGAGGAATTGCTTATCCTAAAAGGGGAGTTACAGCTCTATCGGAACCACTATCTTTATGCTGAAGTTGCGGCCCATATTGTAAACGCCTCTTCTGCCTGTAACCTGGTTTACGTCAAGATACTTCAGACGGCTCAGGTGGTTCTGGTAAGCACGGTTGGTAAGGTTCTCGCCCGAAAGATAGAGCGAGAGAAGGCGCTTGCCATGGAGCTTCACGTCGGTACCGGCATACATATTTAATAAGGTGTACGATGGCGTAGCGGTCTCCGTATCGTTGGCTGCGAAATAATGGCTCTGGCGGAGATTGCAATCCATCTGTAGTTTTACGAAGAGATGGTCGAAAGTCTTGCCGTCGCAGACAAACTCATACCTTACATCCGAAACCCAACGAGGGGCTGGGGTGAATGGCAGATACTTTGATTCGGCAGGCTGATGCAACTGCACGGAGTTGACATACGAGAAGGTGTTGCCGAAATGCAGACGCTCTACAGGATGGATGTCGATGCTTGCCTCACCACCCAGAATGCGGGCGTCGCCTGATGTAAACTGATAGGCAGGCGTGTCGTCGATGAGGACAGGCTGATTATTCTCATCAGCCAACTTCTCGCTGTAGATGTAATGGTTGATGCGATTGGCAAACAGAGAAAGGGAAGCCGAAATAATAGGCGAAGAATAATCTAAACCAAGGTCGAATTGCCAACTGTTTTCCGGCTTCAAACTGGTATTCCCCAATTCGTATCGCTGGGTTCCCTCGTGCACACCGTTAGATGCTAATTCGCTGATGTTTGGAGCACGGAAACCTCTTGCTACGTTCAGCTTGATATTGAAATCGGGCAGGATTTCGTAAGCCAATCCGATGCTTCCGGTTACTCCCTCAAAGCTGCGCTTGAAAGCCTGGAAGCGGAAAGCATCATGATCCGAATCGGAACCAGCCAATCCTCCATTGTTTTCCGAAGACTCCTCTTCTCTCAAAGCCTCGCTGTGCAGGTGGCGATGATCGTATCTGATTCCTCCGCTCAGGTTCAGTTTGCCTATCTCCTTGCTCACCGTGGCAAATACACCATAATCGAAGAGATGATAGGCTGGAATCAGGAATTCAGAGCCTTTGTTTATCGACTGTTGCCACATGCCGTTGATGCCCGTAGAGAACTTCCATCCATTCATTTCCGGCGAAAGGTAATGCAGGTCGTAATTCACGGTATGGAGCATGAAGTCGAGTCCACATTCTTTCGGATTCTCTTCCTCCTCAAACTCCTGACGTCGGTTCTGCTGATAACCAAGAAGGAGTTTCAGGTTGCCGTCGCCCAGAAACCAGGAATTATCCAGCACAGCCTTGTAATGATGAATCTGCTGATAAGGCATCGGTTTGCCATAGCTCTTCACATCGTAGCCGTCGGGCACTTCCAGCTCTCCAGTTTTCTCATCTCTTTCTCCCTCCACGATGCCCGGAGTGAGATGATAATAATCGAGTGTGAGGTGCGAATGCCCCATTCGGTAGTTCCAGCCGAGAAGCTGCGAGAACGCCTGCTCTCTGAGCGAAGAACCGAATACGTAACCATCGTATTTGTTCTTGTAGGCATGCGCCATCTTGCCGCTGTATCGGGTGTTCCAGACGAATCCGCCCTGGTTGCCGGCAAAGTTGAGCGAATAGTCAAAAAGTCCGTTGTTGGTTTGATAGCCCGTAGAGAAATTTGCTCTCATGTCGCCCTTGGCCAGTGTAGGAGCAGAGTGGAAGATCAGGACGCCTGCCATCGCATCCGAGCCATACATGAGGCTTGCCGGACCTTTCAGAATCTCTACGGAATGCACCGAAGCCGGGTCAATTTCTATTCCGTGTTCATCGCCCCATTGCTGCCCTTCCTGTCTGATTCCATCGTTCACCACGACCACGCGGTTATAGCCCAGGCCACGGATCACAGGCTTTGAAATTCCGCTTCCCGTGGTAATCTGCGAAACGCCTGGCTGGTGGGCGATGGCGTCGATGATGTTGGTAGAAGGTTGCATTTCGAGCTGGCGGGCAGAAACGAAGGAGATAGGTGCCGGCGATTGCTTCAGTTTCTGGCTGCCCGTCAAGCCTGTTACCACCACTTCGCTCAGTTTCACGCCCGATTCCGTCAGCGGCTGGTGTCTGGTAGAATCGTTTGCCTCTTCTTCATAAATGTTTGCGTCCTTCTTATCATGATTTGTTCTGTTTATAGCCATAGCTGGGGCTGTTGCCGACGAGCATAGACTCATCAGCAATATTGCTTTCAATATTGTTCTCATTATGTTATTAATTACCTTATTATGTTATTTTTTCAATTATTTATAAAAACTGATAATAAGGTGGAGCACGGGTAGATTTTACCCCCTTCGCCCTGCACAAGCAAGGAGAGCAGAAGGCACGGCGAGGGGAGAGATGGAGCACGGCGATGGCAACCCAAACCACGAGGGATGGAGCCAGATAAGGAGTGCTTTGCAATTGGCAAAGCACACAGTCGTGCATGGTATTCTGCAGGGCTATCAGATGCCCGTCGTGATGAACATGATGGGCGCAATCGGCACAAAAGAAATCGGCCTGAGTTCCCTGCGCTTCACCATGATGGTGAAACGTAACGGCTATGAGCATCGGCAGGTAAACCAATAGCAGCAGCCAGGAAATCCTGATTCTCTTATGCGTTATCCTCTGCATTTAACAGCATTTGTTTATGCAAATTATCTACAGTCTTCTGTATTTTCTGTTTGCAAAGATAATGCAAAGTTCTTCATTTCAGCTGTGGTTATTCTTTGAATTTCGATATTTTAACGAAGATTATCTGTTTTCAGCAGAAAAGCCATGTAGAGGGGAAGAATGAGAGTTTGTGGGGCTGTACCCACATTTACATCTCCCAGTTTGATGGCTTGAACTACGTGATACTTTTCTGAGTTCGAAAGGATGGTCTTGGCACTTTTGATGTTTCCGTTGCTCGCCTTTACTTCTACCAATGTGCATTCGCCTTCGTATCTTGTAACAAAGCCAATTTCCAACCCCGAATCCTTGCGGAAATAATAGAGCTTACGATTCATCTTACCAAAAATGTCGGCCACCAGATTTTCAAAGATGGCTCCCTTGTATCCATAGAGATTGCCTTGCAGAATGTCAGCTGCCGTTCCTGGTTCGAGCATACTGATGAAAAGTCCTGTATCTGCCATGTAAACCTTAAACTGGTCGGGAATGGCGTTGCCATCAAGTGGGAGTTCGGGCGCTGACAGGTTGTAGCAACGGCGGATAATGCCAGCATCTTCTATCCATTGCAAACTGCCCTGATAGTCACGTCCTCTGCCGTTGGGACGTACTGTGGCGTATGCGAATTTCTTGTTTTCCTTACTCAGTTGACGTGGAATTGACTCGAAGCATTCTCTGATTCTCGACTTGTCTGCTTGTGGAGCATATTTCAGCATATCTACTTTATATTCTTCGATGATGGCTTGCTGCATCCGTAGCACGTTTTGCATATTATGAGTTTCCATAAATACGCTCACGGCTCTTGGCATTCCGCCAACAATGCAATATTGCAGCAGCAGTTGGCGCATTCTTTCGTGGATGGCTTCTTGTACTGGAGTCTTTTCTTCCAGGCAGCGATGCAGGTAGTCGATGGTCATTTTCTTAATGCCATTTGCCCAGAGCCATTCCTCAAAATCCATTGGATACATGTCTATGATAGTCTCGTAACCAACAGGAATTGGAGCCTCTGACGAAGCATTGGTATGGTAACCGCTGACTCCCAGCAGGGAACCCGTACCGATGACATCGTATCTGCCATCAGTCTTGAAGAATTTCAAGGCTGTGCGAGCACGTGGACATTCCTGTATCTCGTCAAAGATGATGCAGGTTTTGCCCGATACGAAATTGGCATCAGGTATTAAGGTAGAAAGTGTCATGCTGAGAAGATCGATGTCCAGGCTACCATCAAATACCGACGTGTATTCTGGGTGCTGGAAAAAGTCTAGATACACAACATGCTCATAATTCTTATGGGCAAAATCGAGTACCGAGAATGTCTTTCCGCATTGGCGACATCCTTTGATGATGAGAGGCATTTTGTGCTCATCACTCTTCCATTCTTTGAGATATTTCTCGATTTTTCGTTTAAACATCTGTTTTCTAATGATTTATGATGTATTACTCTTGATGCTGTGCACGTTTTCCAAGGGACTTTTCTTGAATTCATGCACGTTTTTCAAGGGACTTTTTGCTCTGTTCTGCCACTTTTTCAAGGGACTTTCGGTTGCAAAGATACAAAATTTCCTTTTAAAAGGGAAAGAAAACGGCAATTATTTCCTTTTAAAAGGGAAAGTTTTTCCTTTCTCTCCGATTATTTTTGTACTTTTGCAACAAAATTTTTAAAATAGGCGTACCCGATTCCAGGGGGATGTTGTATTATGAACAAAGTAGAATCATAAAAACAAGAAAAAATGATGAAAAGAACGACTTCCCTTATACTGTGTCTTGTCTTGAGCATTTCCCTATTTGCTCAAAGCAGAGGTGTGACCTTTCAGGTGCATAACGAAACGCTTACTTCCGTGTTGAAGAAGATTGAAAAGGCGGGCGAGAAGAATATCCTCTTTGCCTATCAGGCTACCGACCCATATCACGTAACCGCCAATATCCAGGCTAAGCGACAGAAGGAAGCCCTGGAGATGGTGCTGCAAGGGAAACCTTTCTCCTTTGTAGAGCACAATACCTATTTTGCCGTGCAATACACGGGCAAGACAACCCGGGTGGAACAGATCAAGGGCAGGGTAGTGGATGAGCACCAGAAGCCTCTGCCTTTTGCCAACGTGGTGTTGATTTCCTCCGCCAGCAAGGCTTATGTGGCCGGTTGCGTAACGGCAGAGGATGGAAGCTTCGTGCTTCCTTATGCCGATAAGGATGTGATGCTGAAGGTTTCGTTTGTGGGCTATAAGTCGCAGACCCTGGCCTGCAAGCCTACCATGCACATCGGTCTGCATCCCGACACCCAGCAGCTGAAGGCGGTAACCATCAAGAGTACCCGCCCCAATGTGGTGTATAAGGACGGAGCCTTCACTACCCTGGTATCCGGTACCATCCTGGGCGAACTGGGCTCTGCAGAAGATATGATCAGCCAGTTGCCTTTCGTTTCGGGTGAAGCAGGCAGTTGGGAAATCATCGGTCGTGGAGCGCCCGAGATTTATCTCAACGGCAGGAAACTGGAGAATCTGAACGAACTCAAGCGATTGAGCGCCAAGGATATTCTGAAGGCAGAAATCGTTACCGTTCCCGGAGCGCAGTATAGTTCCAAGACCAATGCTGTAATCCGTCTGCGTGCCGTTCGCAAGCGCGGACAGGGCTTGAGCGGAAGCCTTTATTCTGAATATATGCAGGGCCGTTATTCGCCTCATGGCTATGAGGATGTGCAGTTGAACTACCGCACGGGCGGACTCGATATCTTCGGCGAAGTGGGAGCGGGATTGGATCGCTCGCACACCACCGCCCATTCCGAAACCCAGCTCCATACCACCAGCGACTGGGAATTCAACAGCCGTAGAACCACGAAAACCCTTGGTGGAGAGATTCTTATGAACGCAGGTTTCAACTATGAGATTTCTGAGCAGCAATCGCTGGGTATGCGCTATGAGACAACCAACATGATAGGTAACAACTACACTCACAGCTGGGGAGCTACCGATGTGTGGGAGAATGGTAAACTGACGGAAAGCATGGGCGTAGATCTGTTTTCGAAAAGCAAGCCCCATTGGTCGCATAGCGTGAACGCCTATTATAATGGCGATTTCGGCAAATGGAACATCAATTTCAATGGCGACTTCTATAATAAGGTGAGCCAGAGCACCCAGACGGCGATAAACGACGGACAGCTGGATGCGGAATCAGAGAGCAAGGTGAAGAGTAATCTCTATGCTGCCAAGCTGGTGGTGTCGGGACCTTTGTGGAAGGGTAGGCTTTCCTTCGGAACGGAAGAGATGTTTACTAACCGCCACAACGACTTCACCCAGAGCGGCTTTTCTGCCGATGCCTTCAACCACATCCGCCAGTCTATCTATGCCGGATTCCTGGAGTATTATCTGAACATCGGACACATGAACTATGGAGCCGGTTTGCGATACGAATACCAGAAAACCGATTATTACGAGAAGGATGTGCTGCAGGCGGAACAGAGTCCCAGCTACAGGGATTGGATTCCATTTGCATCCATCGGCTACAGCAAGGATAATCTGAATCTTGCCTTCTCCTATCGTCTGAACAAGTACAGTCCTATCTACGTCATGCTTCAGAGCAGCATCGACTACGACAGCAAGTACGAGTACAAGTCCGGTGACCCTCATCTCAAACCTCAGAAGCAGCACAGTTTCAACCTGTCGGGCAATTACAAGTGGTTGTCGTTCATGGCTTACTACAACTATGTACTTGATATGTACATGACCTGGTACAAGCCTTACGATGAGGTGAATCATCCGAGTGTGCTTTTGCAGACGATGGCTTCGGTGCCTCATTCCTACTATTGTGGAGCCAATATCCGTGTGGCGCCTTCGTTTGGAATCTGGTATCCTAACCTCACGGCGAGTGTCTACTACAGTCATGATAATGTAGATCATCTCAATATTCCCAAGTTTGGCAAAAACCAGCCTCAGTTTACATTCAGCATGAACAACAATCTGAGGCTTCCCCACCGGTGGTTCATGAATCTTTCGGGCAATGTCAGCACGAATGCAGAGATGGGACACGGAAGAAAGAAATGTATGGGTAACATGCAGTTCCGGGTTTCCAAGGACTTCCTGAAGAACGATGCCCTCAAGGTGATGTTTGTAGTGCAAGACCTCTTGCATACAGGATATTATTATTTCGAGGCAAACGGCACGCAGTCGCATCGCACGTTAACCCGATATGCAGATAATCAGAAAATTCTCATGAATGTGAGATACACATTCAATGCAACAAGAAATAAATATAAAGGTAGTGGCGCAGGACAGAGCGAAAAACAACGACTTTAAGCAGCTATTCCTGGAAATGTATCCTCGATTGGTGCGTTATGCCGTGTCTCTTTTGGGAGACGGCAACGAGGCCCGTGACGTTGTGGGAGATGTTTTCGAGAAGGCGTGGAACCAATTCTCCTCCTTGCAGATGGAAACAAGGAGGAGCTGGCTCTACGCATCGGTGAGAAATGCCTGTCTCAACTGGCTCAAGCACCAGCAGGTGGAACAGACCAACGTAGAGGCGCTGATAGAGGCCACCCGGTATGATATGAGTACCCAGTATGAGGAGCACGAGCGCCTGCTGCAACAGGCAGAGCAGATTGCAAGGGAGCTGAAGGAACCCACCTGCACGATTCTCCGCCTCTGTTATTTCGAGCATCTCACCTATCAGCAGGCAGCCGACAGGCTGGGCATCAGTCCCAACACCGTGAAGAAGCATATTTCCAAGGCACTCGCCATCTTGCGCGAGCGAATGAAGCATACAAACATAGAGAATTAGGAGGAAAAATCATGAATAAGGATAAGAATCAAGATCAAGAACTGGATTATAGAATGGATTCTGTATCAGAAAATGTTTCTGAGAATGCTTCTGAGAAAGTTTCAGAAAATGCTTCTGATGCCCGGCTTTCCCGGATATTCGGGGAAGCCCTGGGCGATGAGCCTTCGATGGAAGAAACGCTGGCGGCTTGGGAAGCTTTCGAGAAGAAGCATATTTCTTCAGAGAAGGAACATCTACAGAAGGCAGAAGATGAATTGTCTGGGAAAAAGATAGAGAATGAAATCGGAGGTGAATCTTCTTCCAGAAAGATTTCCAAAGCCCGAATCCTGGCTTGGATTACTGCCTCAGTTGCAGTAGCGGCAAGCCTCTTCCTTTTTATATTCCGCTCATCTCAGGAGATTTCTCAACCTACGGAGTTCTCCATGGAGCTTTTCTCGGAGGTCACTTCTCCCAAGCAGGTGGAGCAGACCCTGAGCGATGGCTATTGCGTGGTTTCTACCCCGGCAGCAACCACCACATTGGTAACGCTGAGCGATGGCACCAGGGTGATGCTCAACGCCAATTCTACGCTCGAATATCCTGCATCTTTCGATGATGCAGAAGTCCGGGAAGTCCGTCTGAAGGGCGAGGCTCATTTTGAGGTAACCAAGAACCCTCATCGTCCTTTTGTGGTAAAGGCGGGCGAGATGCAGACGCAGGTATTAGGTACCGTATTCGATGTGAAAGCCTATCGCAAGGATGCCCCAAAGGTAACCCTGATGCAGGGCAAGGTGAAGGTGAGCAATGCCGATACGGAGGTAGAAATGCGCCCGGGGCAGACCGCTACGCTCCAGTCGGATAAGATTGTGGTGTCTAAGGCTTCCCCTTCAGCCTCCGACTGGCTGGAAGGCGATTTCGATATGGATCAGGTTACGCTGGCAGAGGCGATGAGCGACATCGGAGCCTGGTACAACAAGACCGTAGTCTTCCAGTCTCAGGCGAATATGGGTAAGCTCATCCACTTCCGCTTCTCCCGCAGGGCAAGCCTGCAGGAAATCATCACGGCGCTGAACGAGATGGGGGTGGCAAAAGTCAGAATCGAAAAGGGCAAGATCATGGTGCTTTGAGCCATGGTCTTGCCTTTTCCTATTCCATCAAAATCGATTCCTACAATCAGCTGCAAATGTAGAAAGTTTCCTTCTAAAAAGGAAAGAAATCGGCAATTATTTCCTTTTGAAAAGGAAAGTTTGTTCTTTCTTTATCCCAATCTTGTATTTTTAATTCAAGTTTCGCATTTCTGAGGGAACATTTGTAATTTTGCTCATGGCTTTGAGCTTTGAGTAATATTAAAAAACTATGGAATATCCGCCGAATTACGTCACTTTATTTGTGCCCTGATCCGGCTCAGACTTGCCTGTGTTATGCCTAAATAGGTAGCAATGTTTCCCAACGGCAACCGTTGCAACAAATCGGGTTCTTTCTCTAACAACTCTTTGTACCGTTCCGAAGCAATGGCGGACAACATGGAAATCAGCCGTTCCTCGGTGGCAAGCAATTCCATCTCCGCATAACGCCGACCCCAATTGGCAATATGCAAGTCTTCCGTAAACAATTCTTTCAGCTTTTTCTTCTTCAATACGTATAAGACAGAATCTTCCATCAGCTCCATCGTCTCATATCCCGGCTCATCGTTCACGTATCCTTTCATAGAAACAATGGTCGCCCCTTCTTTGCCAACCCAAAAGGTGATTTTTTTCCGTCCACCGAAGTGTAAGCGCGAACAATGTCTTTCAAGTCAGGAAAAGTATAGTTGATTGGTGAAGGCTCGAGTCCGCAGTATAAGAAACTATTTAATCAGTCGGTTCAACAGAAAATTTTTCTTTTAAGATTCTTAGGAAAGTGTTATTACGAGAACGAGCATCTTCTACAAGTGCTTTGAAATCCATTATGTAAGCGTTTTGAATCACTACATTCTTAGCGTTAAGAGATGGCTTAATCTCTTTTTGTCGATACCATACATTTCCATGAGAAAAAAGTGGCTTGAATTGATTGTTCTCCAAGTGCAATCTATATTCATCGTCCATCTCTACAATCCCATAATACCATACTCTTTGAATACGGTCATTATAATATTTTGACAGTTGAATAGTACGCGTATCGAGTTGATACTCAACAATCGAGTTCATCTCTGGCGTGATATCCAGTCGTTTCAATTCTACAATAACAATATCGAACCTATCAACCCCTCTATAAGGATCGGTAGAAAAGAAGATTGCAATATCGGGGCGGTCTATATTCGTTTTATCATTATAATCAGGATCGATTACTTTTAATACCTCGGTAATGTTCTTTTCGCTCAGAACATAATCATACGACATAAATTTATCATCAATTACCCATAAGTTATTGAGATAAATGTCTTTCTCTGTGTCTGTACCTTTGAATTTTTGAAACCGTCTGGAAATCATACTATGTAAATCGGTTTCTAAGGTTTCATGGGTAAGAGAACCAAGTTTTTCAATCAATTTCTGTCTATATACAATATAAAGAGCCAGAGACCTGCTCGAAAATTCGAGGGATTTTTGGTATTGCTCCTCTGTGAGTTCTGATGCGCCAAGCAATTCTCTTTCTTCTCTTAAAAAACGTTCCTGCGCTTTTTTAACTACATCAACATAAGATAAGTATCCGACATTGTCTGTGTCTATCAGACCAGAGAGATGTGGGTATCTATCTTCCATTGCCCTAATCTGTCTATCATTTGCTTCCGCTATTTGCGGAAGTCCTTTTCTTACGATAGTTCTGATTGAATTTCTGAAAATCTGTTTTAATATATTAAGTCGCGGTTCTTCGATTTTGATATTTTGCCGAGCTTCATCTGTATTTCCCTGCAAGGATTCTGATATCAGAAGGAATATCATGTTATAGGATGACGTTTTATTCTCGTCAGCGATAATATCAATAGGCATAGACCTATCATCAATCGACAGTGCTGTGATAAATATAGGTTTCCTTGAAGTCTTATCGTTTTTTGATATATGATAATAGACGACAATATTGTCGAATAAATCCGTAGTGGGGTCCGTAACTTCAAACCGTCTGAATTCGGGTAAATCATTCACCGATATTGATTCGGTTTCTTCTTTCCCTCCAATGGTTGATTTAATTGAAACTCGGATATCGTTCCCTTTAGATTTCGCGTTGTAAAATTTCATGTAGAAATTTTCAAGCAAAATACGTTTAATGAATCCAACTCTTATATTTTCATTCTTCTTCAATCTGATGCCATTAAAGCCCTGCAAGGTAAGTTCAGACCATGTTTCATTATCTTCGGAATCGGTTACCTTAGATTCTCGATTGAAGTTTTCATGAAAAGTAAAACTTCTATGTTTATTGGGTGAAAAATTGCTTTCTATTTTGACATTATCGAAATAGCATAGATAAACCAATCTACCCAAACCTTTGTGAGTCTTATCCTCAACAGAAAGAAGTTTAGAAAACTTGGAAAATCTATACTCATCAAATCCGATACCATTGTCCCACAATTTAATAATCAGGGAATTTAAATCGGCAGGATTTGTACTATTGGCGCAGATTTCAATTTTGAACTCATCTGCGTCAGCATCTAAGGCATTGGCAAATGCTTCTAAGTATATCATTTCAAACGATGCGTTTGAAAAGAATATCTGTACAGCTTTCTTAACTTCTATCTCCATATGACAATGCTTTTTTAAGTAGATGACAATTTAAGGATTGGGAATCCCTATTTGATTTTAGGTCGATAGACTTCTTCAATATCCTCCCATCGAGGGATATTGAGTTTTATGCCATAGGCATTACGATATGCTTCTGCAACTCTCTTTCGCCAACCTGTAGCAAGTTCGTGCGTATCAGGATAGCCGAACAAGGTTTCCTCAATAGCTGAGAGATAATGTTCGAGAGATTGGAACAATGGATATTTGCGATTGTTACTATACCATGTAGCAGGCCGAATTTTGTGGATGACACGGTTCTTATATTGCACATTGAGCGCCCACTTCTCCATGGCACGACAGATTTCCCATACATTTTTCAGCCATAAGTCATGGATGGTAACGACTCCATCATTTGACATTTTGTAGCCGAAAATGAGATATTTAGTGTGGAGCATATATGGCGCGGTGATAATTTCACGAGCGTATGCTTTAAAATCGGCAATGTCGAAGCCTGGGGATGCTTGACGATTAAATGCCTTGACTTCGAGTAAGTCTGTAGTATGGTCATCGGGATTGAGAAAAATATCAGGCGGCATTTGAGTGTTCGGGTTGCAATCAAATGCGATGTTATTCTTCTTCAGCCATCCTTCGAGCCATTCCTGAATGATGTTTCCGACGACATCCTTTTGTTTTACGATGATGTTGACATCGCCGAGGTAGAAGCGGATCTGCCCCTCCACGGTTTTAATTTTATCAACATTGAGAAGTCTGTCATAGACTTCTTCTGCTGTGAGTCTGAAAGGGAGTTGATTATCCATTGTTACTGTTTATTGCGTTAATTAAACGAGAGGCGACAGCCTTAATGACAGGAACGACCACTGTATTACCCAGTAGGTCGAATCCGTCTTTTTCCGAGACATTTAGTTGCATGGTTTCGGGATATCCGAACAAACGGAGTCCTTCCCGTAAGGTCAGACGGCGTAACCCTCCATTGTCGGCAACAAACAATTTCTGCATATCCATAGCGACTAATGTAGGGGCAATCTCATTCGGTCCCAGAACCTTACTAATTTCAAAACTTAGCTTACCGGCTACGATATTATACCCTTTGGGTAGCGTTGTGTCTTGTTCTCTTACGATTGTGGTTGTCCCGAACAAATCAGTTTTTGCTTTCTTCTGCTTTGGGTGTTCAAACCTCAAATAACCCTTTTCTGTCAGGTCATCAAGCATTGATTGAAGTTCAGGGTGTGGGAAAAAGGTGGATATCTGTTTAGCAGTCAGTGGCATTCCATCCATCCACTCGATTCCGATTTCTTCTGCCCATTTTTTCTTACGACGTTCACGAAGAATGCAATTCAACAATTTTTTCTGCTCCTTAGATACCGGGCCTTTAATTTCAATATCCCAAGAATGTATATTCGTATCGCCTCCCCGCTTGTCTTTGATTGACTTACCATAAAGTTCTTCTATGGAAAAATTACGAAGAAGCAACTTTATGAACGGGCTTTCCAGTGTTGGCTTCCCTGATTCAAGTATCTCTCCGACCGTCTTGGAGGTCTTAGGGAAATGCTCGAGGTTCGGTTTCTCTACAAATGTACCGACAATATAGATGCGTTTCCGCTCCTGAGGGACTCCAAATTGAGAGGAGTTCAATACTCTGTACTCAACCTTATATCCTAAATCGAGAAGTTTTGAAATTATAATTTCAAGAGTTCTTCCTCCATCATGATTAACAAGACCTTCGACATTTTCAAGAATAAACCCTTGTGGTTTCTTGGCTTTTAAGATACGCTCAACCTCAAAGAACAAAATGCCGCGAGTATCAGCAAATCCCTGCCGCTTGCCAGCAGACGAAAATGCTTGGCAAGGGAATCCGGCACATAGAATGTCAAAATTGGGAATATCATCGGCTGAGAGTTGAGTTACATCGCCAACCATATTCTCATGTGGATAGTTGTCTTGTAGGACTTTTACAGCATAGGGTTTAATTTCAGATGTCAATACGCACTTTGGGGTATATCCAGCTTCTTCCAAAGACTGAGATAACCCTGTCCGTATTCCTCCGATTCCGGCGAACAAGTCAATAAACCTAACTGTATTGTCGAGCATACGGCAATTTGCAAAGGGAACTTCCGAGTAGGCAGACAGGCGACCAAACCTTTTGCGACTACAAGGAAGTCCCTTAATATGTTGATTATAAGTTTTTACTTACATCGGTGGTCTTTGTCTGCGCGGGCGCGTTTAGATTGCAAAGTTAGCGAAAATAATTGAGACTATTGCAATCCGCGACAATGATAATAACCTAGGTGTCAATATTGTCCTATAGGACAATATTGTCTCTGACCCTCTTTTTGGACTCTGTTTTTTTTCGAGGCTCTGAAGGTCTGTCGAAAAAAAGTAATGGGCTTCGTTGTCGAAGCCCATCCATACCAATGAAAAAATTGTTTGTAAAAACCCTTTCTGTGTTCCCACACATTTTTTTGATGCTCTGTGCAGGGCATTAGCCCTAATATATCTTGCAAAAAATTGTTTTATATAATTGTTTTTGTACTACTATGACTTGCTTCTTCACGAAAGGTTTAAAGACGGGGTGAAATTTTTTTAAAATTTTTTCGCTCAGCAGAATGGTCGCTTAAGCGCAGTGATGTCGCATCCGCCGTTGCGAGCCATTTCCTGGGCTATGAAGAGTCCGATGCAGCGGGTCATCAGAATGTCGTCGTGATGGCCGTCCTTGGCGCCGAAAGTGCCGTTGGGCTTGCGCTCGTAGGTCTGAAGCTCGTCGACGGCGCCGCTGTCGCGCTCGGTGTAGCTGCCGTCGCGCACGGCTGCCACAAGATTGTTGACAATCAGCGGTTTGGTCTGACGGTTGGTGTGGAATCCCGGACGTATTGCTGTGCTGCCTTCTCCGCTGCGGCGGTAGTACACGTTGTCATAGTAGTCGGCGATTTCGTCGAGGATATATCCTGAATTCTCGCCCTCGGTGCGCTCGGTCTCTATGGTGTTGCTCTCAACGATGAGCAGGGCTTTGTGGTAGTAGGTGGCTATCTGGCTGGCGTTCCACGCCAGAAGGTCGTGGTCGGTGTGGCCGCGCCATTGAGCCACGATTTCCGGACGGTTGCCGTCGCCGTGGCGGTCAACGACGGCTATCACGCTGTAGTCGCTTGTGTCGCTGCGGCCGCCTATGTCCACAATGGTGAGATAACGGTCGGTGGATACGCTCTGCTCGGGGTGTTTCCAGATTTTCAGACGTCCGGCGCTGTCGGCGGTGAAATGCACGTTGCGGAGTGCCTCGCGCCCTTTCACGGCATTGCCGCAAATCTCGCCGGTCGATGCCGGTTGGCGGCATTCTGTGCGCAGACGCGCGATGCCGTCGGTGTCAAACACGCCGCGGTCGGTGGCGGTAAACGCTTCGTCGGCGGTCGACGGATATTCTGCCTGCATGGCGCGGTGGGTGGTGTATTCGCGGCGCTTGGCGTGATACCACGCTATCTGTTCAAGCGACAAGCCGCGCTGCCACAGTCCGCGCTCGTAGGGGTCGAGGTTGTTCCAAAGTGTTTCATAGTCGTCGACAGGAAGGGTGTAGATGCCATATTCATACCACGGGACGAAGATGGCGGTCTTGTCGCTCACGCCGGCTTCGGCGCGGAGCCATTCGGTGTGGAAATAGTTGCCAACGCCGTTGGCGGTGCTTTCAATCACGAGCAGGGTGTGGCTGGCAAGGGCTACCGAACCGGCTATCGAGCGGATGATGTCGTTGGGGTCGTGGCAGGCGGAGGTACGCCAGAATGCCACTTCCGACAGATGGGCCATGGCGATGTCCTTGCCGCGCGCTGCCTCGGGGGTCTCTGCCGATGTGATGGTGACGGTGTTGTTGCGGTGGCCGAGGCGCATCGTGGTGCGGCTGCCTTCAAACGACGTGAGACGGAGGCTTTTTTCGCCGGCGGGTAGATATTCTTCGGGATAGGAGGCGAGCAGTTTGCTCATCATGCCGCGGATGGTCTGGGCGGCGTCTTTGACGTGGGCGCAGATGAGGCTGTGCCAGTTGTCGCGGTGAAGGAGCTGGAGCCATGCCATGTAGGCTTGAACAACGGTGGAACCGCCGAGCTGACGCGCTTTGAGCAGGATGGCGCGGATGGGCTGGCTGGCGGTGCGCTGACGCTCAAGGACGCCGGCGATGATGCGTTGTGGACGGTTGAGGCGCAGGCGCACGTCGGCATAGCCGGATTTGTCTTTGACGGTGACACACGTGGCACACCAATACTCGAAGTCGTGGCGTTGGCGTAGCTGGTTGAAGTCGTGTGCCGACATTTGTTTGCGGTAGCTGGGGTCGGAGGTCATGGTGGCTGGCACAAGCACGTCCTTGCCGCCGCGGCGCCTGACGGTGATTCGCTCGCCGAGGCATCCTTGACCGCTGATTGGGTCGTAGTTGTCGGCAAGACGGGCTGTGCGGCGGCGGTTTTCTGCGATGATGTCTTTGATGTTTTCGTTTTTCATGGCTTCTCGTTTTTTTTCTGCAAAAATAATACAGCGACGGCGGCGATGCTCGTAATTTGGAGCATTCGCCGCCGTCGGTTTTTATTCAGACGTTGAAAAAAACGCCAGTAGGATTAATGGCAGCCGCCAGAGCAGCCGGAGCAGCCTCCCTCGCCGCAGTCGCCTGAGCAACCGCCGCACTGTGGGTGGAGTTCTGCCTCGGTGGCGTCGCGGACGGTGACAATCTCTCCCTTGAAGTGCATGGTCATGCCTGCCATCGGGTGGTTGAAGTCTACAGTAACATCTTCGTCGGTGATGTCGAGCACCATGCCTGGTGCCGGACGGCCTTCGGCGGTCATCATTGTGATGGCTGCGCCTACATAGACGTGTTTGCTGTCAAACTCGCCGTCCATCTCAAACATCTTGCGCGACAGTTTCTTTACCAGTCCGTCCTGATATTCGCCGAAGCCGTTCTCCGGTGTGACTGTGAAGTCGAAACCTTCGCCTGCGGTCTTGCCGCCGATGGCTTGGCAGATGGCTGGAAGCATATTGTCCTCGTCGCCATAGACGAAACGTTCGGGTTTCTCTTTGGTCATCTCGAGCATGAGTTCTTCCTTGCCGTCTTCGCCCACCTCATAGAGTTCGTAGGCCATCTCGACAAACTTTCCTTTTTCAATTTTGTCCATATCGTTGATTTTTGTTGTTTTAAATCTTGAAGTCCGTGCAAAGGTACGACAAATTTCTGAGATTCGTTAAAATCCCCAACCCCCGTTGCCGCCGCCGGTCTCTGCCTCGCCGGTGGTGGTCACTTCCTGTTTAAACAGCGGTGTGGTGGCTTTGCCCTGGTAGCCGAATGCGATGATATAGTATTTTGTGCCTGGTTTCAGTGCGTTGCCTTTGTAGTCGAGCTGACCTTTGAGTGGTGCCGACGGCTTGCCGAGGAAGCAGTTGAGCATGATGTTTTCGCCTGCGGCTGAAATAACGCTGCTCATAAACTCTTCGTCGCTGCCGAACGCTGTCTCAAACTCATAGTCGGTTGCCGAAACGAGGCCTACGAAGTAGTACTCATCGTTTTTCGTCGGTACCGGAGTGAAGTTTACGTAGTAGTTGCGCTTGAAGAAGTCCTGTGAGTCGGCCTCGTCGCCGGCGGTGACGCCTTCAAAGCTGATTGTCATGTCTGATTTCTTGACTTCCGATGTGCGCACTTTCGCTGTCGATACGGCTGTTGTGCGGTAGCCCTTGGTGTCTATGCCGAAAACGTAGATGGTGTAGTCGGTTTCCGGCTTCAGGTTGGTGGCGCCGATGTCGGTGCGGCTGTTGAGGGTCTGTGTGCCGGTGTGGATTTGTTTCGACGTTGCCCAGTTGATGCTGAAGCCGTCTTCAAACACGATTTGCTCGTCGGCGATTTGCTCGGCTGTCTTGCCGGTTGTCTCGCTGTCGGCCTTGATGGCTACATAGTAGCGGGTGTCGGCGTTGCTTGGGGTGACCTTGACGTCGAAGAGCATTGCCTGGATGTTTTCTGTAGCGATGCTGAATGTGCAGTTGTCGGTCACTTCGAAGCCTGGTGTGGTGAATGCCAGTTTCTGCAACGGGGTGGTGTTGTAGACGGTGTTGGCTTTATGTTTCTTGATGCCGAACGCAATGGCGTAGTATGCTGTGTTGGGTGTGAGTCCTGACATCAGCGAGCGCATGGCGCCTTTCTTGGCTACGGCGTCAAATGTGCCGCCCATCGCAAGATTGGTGTTGATTGTACCTACGGCATTGTTGAGAAGGGTCTGGTCGTCGCCGCCGAAATCTTTGGTGTAGGCGTCGGCTGTGACGTAGCCGATGTAGTAGGTGGCATTGGCGTCGGTCGGGTTGGTGTTGATGATGCCTGATTTGGCGGAAAGGTCGCTGGTGCTGAGTTTGAAGTCAAGCTCAAGAAGCGACTCTGTGGTGAACGTGAATTTCTCCACCGTCGTGTTGGCGGTGCCGTCGGCGGTGTTGACGCCGTAGGCGTATGCCACATATTCGGTGCCTACCTCAAGGTCGCTGTAGGGGAATGTCTTTGTCTCGTCGATTTCGTTGCCTTTATAGAGGGAGAAGTTGAGATATTCCGACAGCGACATGTCCCAGCTCTTGGCGTCGGCATCAAATTTCTTGGCTTGGTCGGCGCAGAATGCTTCGTCGTTGGCGAAGGCGTTGAGGTCTGACGCCTTGATGACGCCGATGTTGAAGGTGCCGAGGGTCTTCGCCGGAACGAAATTGAGCTCTACCGACTTTGTGGTGAGGTCGACTACTGAAAATGTACCGGCCGACTGCATTTGCTCGAATGTGAGTGAGTCGATGGCTGAAACGGCGATGGTCTGGGTCGAGCCGTCTTTCAGATGGATTTTAAGCACGTCTTGTCCGGCATAGGCTGCCACTGCCATTATGATGGCTATCAATGGAAAAAATAATTTTTTCATATTATTGGTGTTTTTGTGTTACTGTTTGATGAATTTGAATGCTGCATTGCCGACGGCAAGGATATAAACGCCGTCTGTCAGCGACGAGATGTCGAGGCTGTTGCCGTCCCATTGTTTCTGTTGCATGACGATGCGGCCGCTGGCTGAAACAATGAAGGCGTCGGCGGGAGTGCTCTGCCCGTCAACCTTGAGTGTATTGCCGGTTTTCGCGAATTTCAGCGCGCCGTCGGGATTGATTTCGGTCACATTTCCCTCTTTGTCGCTGAAAAACAATTTCGTGATGTCCGACAGGCTGAACGTGCCGATCTTGCCGGAATCTTTGCCATAAACGTCCATCGTCGACTCGGTGAAGGTGATTTTGCCGATGTCGCCGACGGCGAAACTCTGTTGTTGCTGGCCGGAAACCACGAGGTTGACCCCGGCGGATGCCGTTAGTGCGCCTGCCAACAGAGCGATTGTCAATAATTGTTTTTTCATAAGTCCCTATTTTTTTATGAGTTTTGAATAATTCATTGTTTTCTATCTGAGCCGCAGGTATGTGCCTACGGTCAGCGTGTCGTTTTCGCGCAGGTTGTTGATGCGCAGTAGCGATTTCAGTTTCAGCCCATAGTCGCGGGCTATCGACGACGCTGTCTCGCCGCGTTTCACCTTGTGTGCCTCGGGCATTCCATCCGGCATGCGCTCGTTTTTCTCCTGTAGGTAGAGCATCGCTCCGGAGTGGAGCATCTCGGAATTGCGGTCAAGGTCGTTGAAGTCAAGCAGCTTGCGCTTTTTCATGCCAAACTCTTCCGCTATGCTGTCGTAGGTGTCGCCGGGATAGACGGTGACATAGTAGAGCCCCCACTTCTGACGGATTTTGTGCATAATCTTGAACTCGTTGACTATAGCCATGTCGATGGTGTGCTCCATTGTCTCGTCGCCTCGGAGCTCACGGCGCTGGGCTACAACCGGTTGACCGGTGTCATACTTGTATAACTCATAAGTCTCGATTATGTTCACAAGCTTGGCTGCATACGACGGGTCGGTGGCATAGCCACACTGTTTGAGTCCTGCCGCCCAGCCGGCATAGTCGGTTTCTTTCAACTGGAAAAGCGGCTGATAGCGTTTGCGCTTGAGGAAGCGGGCGTGGTCTTCAAACGATTCCGACGCATCGGCGTATTTGCGGAAACATTCGTTCTTCTCGTCGTCGTCGGCATAGATGCCGTCGCCGGTCCAGTCTTTGTGGCACTTGATGCCGAAATGGTTGTTGCCCTCTGTGGCAAGACGCGACAGTCCGGCACAGCTCTCAAGCAGTCCCTGCGACAGGGTGATGCTCGCCGGAATGCCGTATTGCTGTTGGTGGCGCACTGCCAGCGGGCTCCACTGCTCGATGTATCTCAGATAGTCCATCGACAGAGACTGGGCGTCGGCTGAAAGCACGGCGGAAAGGACCAGCAGAAGCGTCAGCGTGGCGTGCCAGGTCGTTTTTGTCATTTCTCTGAGCATAGCGGACATTTTGGATTGCGGGGCAGCGAAAAGGTGTTGAATGTCATTGTCGATGCGTCGGCAACGAGCAGACGGTCGGTGAGAAGAGTGCCGATGCCGGTGATGTATTTTATTGTCTCGGTGGCTTGGATGCTGCCGATTATTCCAACGGCGGAGCCAAGCACGCCGACCGACGAGCTGTTGGGCACGGTCGATGGGTCGGGCTCGATGGGGAAAAGGCAGCGGTAGCATGCCGTGCCGGGAATGTGGGTCATCGTCTGACCGCCGAGCATGCGGATGCCGCCGAGCGAGAATGGCTTGCCGACAGCGATGCAGGCGTCGTTGACAAGATATTTGGTTTGAAAATTGTCGCTGCATTCAACAACGAAGTCGTAGTTCTTGAAAATCTCAGGGGCGGTTTCCGGCGTGAGAAATTCTTGATAAGTATCGATTTTGATGTTTGGGTTCAGGCGGACGAGTTTATCGCGGGCCGACTCCACCTTCGCGCGGCCGAGGTCGGCGGTGGTGTGGAGTATCTGGCGTTGCAGGTTCGAAAGGTCTACACGGTCGCCGTCGGCCAAGGCGATTGTGCCTACTCCGGCGGCGGCAAGATAGTATGCCACAGGCGAGCCGAGGCCTCCTGCACCTACAATGATCACACGGCTGTCGCGCAGCCGGCGTTGTCCCTCGACGCCGAAGCCGTCGAGCAGCAGCTGGCGGTTGTAGCGCCGTGTCTCATCTTCTGTAAAAGTTGTCATAATAAGTCGTCATTGTTTTAATAACTGGGTGCAAATTTCGCAGTTTCTATTCGCTTTGGCAATATGTGGCGCGCAAAATAGAGAATTATTTTTAAGATTCGGATGATTATATTTCTCTAAACCGTTCTTTCAATTCTTTTATGCGGTTTATCAATTGTTCAAATGACAATTTGTTTCCATATATGAAGTGGTCGCACATCTCAGCATAGTCAGCCTTCCAATCTGAAATAAGTTCATCTTTGGGGATAAAGTCTATTACATTGGGCGACAATTTGGAATAGTCTACATATCTTAATGCGTAATATATAGAACGATGCTCAACAATACGCTCATATAAATCCTTGTTCTCAAGCGCTTGTTTGCCAAATCTGGTATCCATAAGACGCTCTAAGTCGTAGAGATGCCGGGACATACGGATATGGCGAGGTTTTTCCTTCTGAAATTCCTCACATAGCAGAAAAGCTTTTTCCAAGAATGTCCGTGTTGGAACAACGGTTCTGATTGTTGCACTTGCTATATCATCCTCGCCTGGAAATGTCTGTTCTACATATGATGAAATCATACGTTCTTCGGTTGGTTCATTCATTGACAGGCAACTGATTTCTATTTTTACGCGTGGTGGTATATATTCATTGTAGCCATTTAAAATAGAGGTGTAGTGTAACAATATCACAGAGGGGTCTTTGTCGCTGGCAATAGTCGTGGCCGCACCTTTGTTGTCAACTGTTTTTGTGACAGTCTCAATACGAAATCCTTTTACGCCCATACTCTTTAGATTGTTCTCAAGCTCTTTTGAAACGACATCCAATATATATCGGCGTGCCTTCTTGCGAAGTTTCTCTCGTTGGCTTTTGGTTGTTTTCTCTATTTCAAAAAATATATGGTTGACAGACAAGTCTATGTCTTCACTAAATCTATCAATCAAGCCCCAACCCTTGCTAAGGCTTGTTCCTCCTTTGAAACAAAGGTGTTCAGAGCACGAACATTTAAACAGAGCATTGAGCACCATTGTTACCCAACAATCCTTTTCCAATGCCAATTGGTCAATCTTGAATTTTTCTTCCGCACGTTGCAATAGTGCCAAACGCTCGGGTCTTGTATGTTTTATCCAAAGTGCCATTATAAATTGAGGGTATTGAAGATATTCGTTATTAGTTTCCTCATCCAGATAGGCATTAATGACAAGTCTTGCTTGAATGCCTCTTTTTGCGTTTCTTCAGATACGAGTTTATGTATCTGTTCTATTTCCTGTTTGCTGATGTTTTTTTCTCCCAAACTTTTAAGTGCTTGCATTAGCAATGCTCCTAATGCTGTCTTGAAGGCAAAATTCTTCGGGACACTTCGCTTCAATTCTACCAAGCGGTTGCCTAATTTCAATTTTCTGCTACTGCCTGATGTCAGATAGGTATATTTGGTTGGAACTTGTGTTGACAATCCTAAAATATTAAGGGCTGTCACGCCACAAGGTTGAACTTTAGCCCTGTCCCGGCGTGCAATTGCGTTAACCATCTCATCAACAGATGGATATACGACACCAAACCGCGTGTTTTTCGGACGAAGATAAACGCCATTGGCCAATCTGATTAAATTTCCTCTTTTTTCTTCAGAAGAAAGGGCGCGACTTATAACTTTCTCATTTCCGTTGAGATCTGAAAAATCGGAAATGAAAAGTATTTGTCCGGTATGCGTGTTTTTTATTCGTTTAGTTATTTCAGACATATCTTTTGGTAATGTGCCACAAAAGTATGGAAAGCCACTTAGAAATAGAAATATACAGTAATAAATTAACTAATTTTAAGTGGAAAACTTTGAAAAAAGTTTCTACGGTTTCCGTGTAGCGTGTCGTTTGGAAAGATGTTATGCATTTATCCTTTTCCAGAAACTTTTGACCTTTGATTAATTGCCGTAACCTTTGCTGCTTTTAGTTACTAAACGGATACATCCATGACAATTTGTTATCTATCCAAACAACCCTCCCTCGGTGGCGTGCGGATTCTTGTGCAGGTGGGTATAGGCAAGCGTTGTCACCTCGCGCCCGCGGGGGGTGCGCTTGATGAAGCCTTCCTTGATGAGGAAAGGCTCGTAGACTTCCTCCACGGTTTCCGCGTCCTCGCCGAGGGCGGTGGCGATGGTGGTGAGTCCAACCGGGCCGCCGTTGAACTTATCGATAATCGTGAGCAGTAGTTTGTTGTCAACCTCGTCGAGTCCGAACTTGTCGATGTTGAGTGCCTCAAGCGCGAATTTGGCTATCTCGGTGTCGATGGCGCCGTTGCCTTTCACCTGGGCAAAGTCGCGCACTCGGCGAAGCAGGGCATTGGCGATACGTGGCGTGCCGCGGCTGCGCATGGCTATCTCGCCGGCGGCTTCCGTTGTGCATCTGACGTTGAGCAGTCGGGCGGAGCGCAGCACGATTGAGCTCAGAACGTCGTGGTCGTAGTATTCTAAATGACATTTGATGCCGAAGCGCGCGCGGAGCGGCGGGGTGAGCAGGCCGCTGCGTGTGGTGGCGCCGACAAGGGTGAACGGCGACAGGTTGAGCTGAACGCTTCTCGCGCCTGGACCTTTGTCTATCATGATGTCGATGCGAAAATCCTCCATTGCGGAGTAGAGATATTCTTCGACAACGGGGCTGAGGCGGTGTATCTCGTCGATAAACAGCACGTCGTTCTCCTCGAGCGATGTCAGGATGCCGGCAAGGTCGCCAGGCTTGTCGAGCACGGGGCCTGACGTTACCTTGAAGCCTACGCCGAGCTCGTTTGCCATTATGTTTGACAGGGTGGTCTTGCCAAGACCGGGAGGACCGTAAAGCAACGTGTGGTCGAGCGACTCTCCGCGCATTTTTGCCGCCTTGACAAACACGCGCAGGTTTTCGATGATTTTCTCCTGTCCGTTGAAATCATCGAACGCCAGCGGACGCAGCGCGCGCTCAAATTCATTGTCGCCGTCAGTGCGGCTTGTCCTTATGTCGAAATCTTCATTCATCGTTGGTTTATTACGTTGTCAAGCCGTTGCACTATGGCGTGGTAGTCAATGCCGCGGAGACAGGCATAGTCGCCGCGTTGGCACGGCTTGTTGCCAAACACAGAACATGGACGGCAGGGTAGGTCGGTCTGCACTTCGTTGGCTGGATTCTGATGCCATCCGGTGAATCCGCAATATGGATGTGTGGCGCCCCAGACCGACACCACCGGAAGCTCGACAAGCGAGGCGAGGTGCATGTTGGCGGAGTCCATCGAGAGCATCACGTCGCAGTGGCTCAGCAGCGCAAGCTCTTTGGCAAAGCCGTAGCGCTTGCCGGCAAGCGAGGTGACGTTGTGTGGGTGCTCGCACGCCCATTCTTCGAGGATGTCGCGCTCATAGCCGCCGCCTCCGAAGAGAAACAGGCGTGTCCCGTCGCGCTGCGACAAGGTGTCGACAACGAGCGACATCAGTCCGGGGGGATATATCTTTCCTTCGTGCTTGGCAAACGGGGCGATGGCAATCCAGCGCTCGCCGCCGGATTTGGGTTTCGTGATGTCGGCAAACAGCGTCGTGTCGGCTCCCGAGGGATAGACCGACGTGAATGTCTCGCCGAAGTCGAATCCCATTCGCTTGAATGCGTCGAAGTAGCGTTGACGGGTGGAAATCAGCGGATGCAGATTCTTGCCCGTCTCGCGTGTCAGCTCGCGCTTCTCGCTGCGACCTTTGTCAATGCGGCTCATCGGGATGCTGTGCATGCGGCAGTAGACGCCCATGATGTGGGTGCGGATCACGTCGTGAAGGTCGATAAACGCGTCAATGGCGTATTCGCGCCGCAGGTCGCCCATAAGACGCCAGATGCCGTGCGTGCCTTTGTAGCGCTGCTTGACGTCGACTCCTACAACCGTGAGGTTTTGGGGCGGGTTGACAAACAGCGACGACGCTACGGGCTGTGTGGCGATGACAAACCGTACCGTGGGGTATGCCTCGCAGGCGGAGTAGACCACCGGGACGGTCATCGCGACATCACCGAGGGCGGAAAATCGCGCTATGAGTACGTTTTTGTATTCTTTTGTCAATTCTCTCTTCCCGGTTTGATTATTTTTTCTGGGCATAGAGCACCGGATTGGTGTCTGCGTCGTTATACATCTTCATCTGGCGGTAGACTTTCATATATTTGCGGCCGGCGGCGATGTCGTCAAGGAGTTGGCCGATGGCGGTTGAGAGGTCTACTTGCTGCTCCAGCAGCACGCGCAGTTTGGCTGTGCACTTGGCTATGTGCTCGGAGGTGGCGTCGGTGCGCTCTGCCTCTTGGCGCATGTGGTAGATTTTCAGTGCGAGAATAGACAGACGGTCGATTGCCCATGCCGGACTTTCGGTGTTGATTGTGGCGCCGTCAAGGGGCTTGACGTTGCTGTAAAGGTCGCGGAAATAGGTGTCGATGTCCTCCACAAGGTCGGTGCGGTCCTGGTTCGACTTGTCGATGCGGCGTTTCAGCGCGAGTGCCTCGACGGGGTCGATGGCTGGGTCGCGGATAATGTCCTCCATGTGCCACTGCACGGCGTCGATCCAGTTCTTTCTGAACAGCACATCGTCGATGGTGCCTGCCTCGTATGGGTTTTCCGGCACTGCGTCGATGTTGTCGAATTTATGATAGTGGAGAGTGGTTTCTCCGAAAATCTTGTTGCATTTCTCTACGAAAGCGTTCATAGCGGTAGGAATTGTAGTTAATACTCTTTTTTCGGCGCATCTGAGATGCAACAACAAAGAAACAAAATATACTTGATTTCGCAAAACTTTAGACAAAAAAACCGCCACTTATTCCAAGTGACGGTCTCTTTTGCTTATGGTGTTTGCGTGTTATTTCAGTTTCGCCTGGATGGCTTTGCTCTCTGCCTCGTAGCCTGGCTTGTTGAGCAGTGCGAACATATTCTTCTTGTAGGCCTCTACTCCCGGCTGGTTGAATGGGTTCACACCGAGGATGTAGCCGCTGATGCCGCACGCTTTCTCGAAGAAATAGATGATTTCGCCGAGGCAGCGCTCTGTGAGCGAGCCGAGGGTGATGTGAATGTTGGGCACTCCGCCGTCTACGTGGGCGATTACGGTGCCGAGTTCTGCCATCTTGTTCACTTCGTCGATGCGCTTGCCTGCGATGTAGTTGAGTCCGTCAAGGTTGGCGGCGTCGCTCGGAATCACCATTTCGTGCTGTTGCTCGGCTACGGAGATTACGGTCTCGAAGATGGTGCGTTCGCCTTCCTGAATCCACTGACCCATTGAGTGAAGGTCGGTGGAGTTGTCGACAGCGGCTGGGAAGATGCCTTTGTGCTCCTTGCCTTCGCTCTCGCCGTAAAGCTGTTTCCACCATTCGCCGAGGTAGTGGAGTTTTGGATTGTAGTTCACCAGAATCTCCGTCTTCTTGCCTTCAGCATAGAGTGCGTTGCGGGTCTTGGCGTAGAGGTAGGCGGGGTTGCTGTCGTCGGCTGCCGCAGTGGCTGCCTCCATTGCCTTCGCTCCGTCGAGAAGGGCGCGGATGTCGAAGCCTGCAACGGCGATAGGCAGAAGGCCTACTGGTGTGAGAACGGAGAAGCGTCCGCCGACGTTGTCCTCAATTACGTAGGTTGCGTAGCCTTCCTCTGTGGCGAGCGAGCGGAGCGCGCCGCGCTTGGCGTCGGTGACTGCAACGATGTGTTTCGAGGCAAACTCCTTGCCTTCCTGTGCCTCAAGCATTTCCTTGAGGATGCGGAATGCGATTGCCGGCTCGGTCGTTGTGCCTGATTTGGAAATCACGATGATGCCGAACTTCTTGCCTTTCAAGAGGCTTACGAGCTCGTGGGTGTAGTCCTCGCCGATGTTCTGTCCGGCGAAAATCACACGTGCGCCGCTTGCCGGTTTGTAGGCGGCAAACGAGTCGCTGAGGGCTTCAATAACGGCTTTGGCGCCAAGATAGCTGCCGCCGATGCCGATTGCCACTACATATTCGCAGTCGTTGCGGAGGGTGGCGGCGGTCTTTTCGATGTCGGCTACAAGCGATTCCGGTGTTGCACTGGGGAGATGCATCCATCCGAGGAAATCGTTGCCGGCACCTGTGCCTTTTTCGAGTTGTTCAAGTCCGTCGGCGGCTGCGCTGTTGAAAGCGTCAATCTGCGCCTTGGTGGCAAATCCTGCCACATGCTTGATGTTTAGTTCTAAATTCTTCATAATCAGCGTTATTATTAATCATAGATTGGTTGTCGTTATCTCAATTCAAACGCGAGGCGGTCGATGGCTTTCTGTGCCGGCACTTTCTCATAGAGTATGCTGTAGACACAGTTGAGAATCGGCATGTCGACGCCGTAGCGTTTGTTTATTTCATAGATGCACTTTGTGCCGTAGTATCCTTCTGCAACCATTTCCATCTCCATCATCGCCGCTTTGACAGAATAGCCGCGGCCTATGTAGGCGCCGAAATTGTGGTTGCGGGAGAATTTGGAGTATGCCGTGACGAGAAGGTCGCCAAGATACACGGAGTCGCAGATGTTGCGCTCGCCGGGGCTGGTGGCGGCGAGGAAGCGTTCCATCTCGCGGATGGCATTGCTTGTGATCATGGCGAGGAAGTTGTCGCCGTTTTTCAAGCCGTAGACTATGCCTCCGCAGATGCCGTAAACGTTTTTAAGCACGGCGCCGTATTCAATGCCGGATACGTCGCCCGACACGATGGTGCGCAACGCCGGACCTTGAAGGCATGGGGCAAATGCGGCGGCAAGCGACGGGTCGAGGCTGCCAACGGTGAGGTAGGAGCGGCGGCCGAGAGCCACTTCTTCTGCGTGGCACGGTCCGCCTATCACTATCTGACGCTCTGGCTTGATGCCGAAATGGTCGGACATATAGGTCGTGACGATGGTGTTGTCCTCGGGCACGATGCCTTTGATGGCGCTTACCATATATTTGTCAGAAAGGTCGGCGGTTACTTTCTTCAAGTGGTCCTTGAGGTAAGGCGACGGTACGGCAAACAGCAAGGTGTCGGCTTTGCCGCACACCTCGTTGATGTCCGATGAAAAGTTGATGCGCGCGGTGTCAAACACGATGTCTGACAGATAAACCGGGTTGTGCCCGGTGCGCTTGAAGTCGGCTATGCGGTCGTCGCGGCGCATATACCAATATATGCTGTCGCAGTTCTGCAACAGAAGTTTGGCGAGGGCGGTGGCCCAGCTGCCGCCGCCCATCACTGCAATCTTTCCTGGAAAAGCCATTATGGATTGTTTATTTCTTCACGGCGTCAATCCAAGCGGCGACGTTGTCGACCGACGGATTGGTGAGGCCGAGTTTGAATTTCTTGTTGAGTCCGCAAATTTCCTGATGCACTTTGCCTGGATTGGCGCCGTCGAGGCTGTCAACGGTGAGATAGCCTGCCTTCTGCAGCGGTGCTACCCATTCTGCTGGGATGCCGAGGGTGGTGTAGGCGTCTTCCTGGTCGCGTTTCACAACTTTCTCCGGACGCATCTGCGGGAAGAACAGCACTTCCTGGATTGTGGTCTGTCCGGTCATGAGCATCACAAGACGGTCGATGCCGATGCCGATGCCGCTTGTCGGAGGCATACCGTACTGGAGCGCGCGGATGAAGTCCTTGTCGATAATCATCGCCTCGTCGTCGCCCTTGTCGGCAAGACGCATCTGCTCTACGAAGCGTTCTTCCTGATCAATTGGGTCGTTGAGCTCTGAGTAGGCATTGGCAAGCTCCTTGCCGTTGACCATAAGCTCGAAACGCTCTGTGAGTCCCGGCTTTGAACGATGCATCTTTGTAAGCGGCGACATCTCGACCGGATAGTCGGTGATGAATGTAGGCTGAATGAATGTGCCCTCGCAGAACTCGCCAAAGAGTTCGTCGATGAGCTTGCCCTTGCCGAATGTCTCGTCAACCTCAAGTCCCTTTTCGAGGCAGAATGCGCGGATTTCCTCCTCGCTCTTGCCGTTGCAGTCGAAGCCTGTCTTCTCCTTGATTGCGTCGAGGATAGGCAGACGGCGGTAAGGCGCCTTGAACGAGATGACGTTGTCGCCTACCTTGCGCTCTGTAGAGCCGTTTACGGCGATGCAGACAGTCTCGAGCAGCTTCTCTGTGAACGACATCATCCAGTTGTAGTCTTTATACTGAACGTAAAGCTCCATGCAGGTGAACTCCGGGTTGTGGTTGCGGTCCATTCCCTCGTTGCGGAAGTTCTTGCCGATTTCATAAACGCCCTCGAAACCGCCGACGATGAGGCGTTTCAGATAGAGCTCGGTTGCGATGCGCATGTACATGTCAACGTCGAGTGCGTTGAAATGGGTGATGAACGGACGGGCGCTTGCTCCGCCGGCGATGCTCTGAAGGGTCGGGGTCTCAACCTCGGTGTAGCCTGCCTCGTCGAGCACGCTGCGAAGGGTGCGGAGCACGGTGGCGCGCTGAAGGAAAATGTCCTTGACGCCGTCGTTGACAATGAGGTCAACATAGCGCTGGCGGTAGCGGAGCTCCGGATCTTCGAAGGCGTCGTATGCCTTGCCGTCTTTCATCTTGACGATTGGAAGTGGGCGCAGCGACTTGCTGAGCATCTTGATGTTCTTGGCGTGAACGGTGATTTCGCCCATCTGTGTGCGGAACACAAATCCCTCGATGCCGACAATGTCGCCGATGTCGAGCAGTTTCTTGAAGAAAATGTTGTAGGTGTCCTTGTCTTCTCCCGGACAAAGGTCGTCGCGGCTGATGTAAACCTGGATGCGGCCTTCGGAGTCCTGCAGTTCCATAAACGAGGCTTTGCCCATGATGCGGCGGCTCATGATGCGGCCGGCGATTCTCACTTCGCGTGGCTCGGCGTCGTCTTTGAAGTTTTCCTTAATCTCTTTTGTGTGTCCTGTAACTACATATTCCTCAGCGGGATAAGGCTCTATTCCCATCTTTCTGAGTTCGGCGAGACTGTTGCGTCTCACAATCTCTTGTTCGCTTAACTCCAATACGTTCATATATCTTTCAATTTGTTATTATCAAACGTTGTAAGCACACCTTATAAAGGGTTGCAGTTTGCAAAGTTACGCATAAACCGCTTGTTCTGCAAAAAAAGGTGTGATTTTTGGTTATTTCTTGTGCTTGCGGTAGTAGGAAAGACCGCGTTTCACGTTTTCTTTTATGGCGTTGCTCGAGTAGGTGGCGCCGCTGACGGCGTCTACTTTCTGTTTCGATGCCTCGCCGACATGCTTGCCTGTCCATTTGCCGAACAGCCCTTTCTCGGCGCGCAGAAACACGTTGTGCGACTCGCGGTTGGGAAGTGCCTCGATTTTCACAACGCGGTCGTTCTTGATATGGATTTTCAGAGGCGTGGCGCCGGCATAGCCTTTGACGGTGGGCGCAAGTGTGGTGGTGTTGACCACGTAGGTGCCGTCGGCGCTACGTGTCATCACCTCGTCGGCGCTGCCGCCCGACGTCATCACCACCGCAGCTGTTGTCACGGCTGCGGCGGTTAGAAGTAAATTCCTTATTTTCATAATCTTAGTCGTTGTTTTTTTGTTCCGAATCTTAGTCTTCGCTTATCATGCCGAGGAGTTGTTTCACCTCATAGTGCGACAGCCGTCGGCTGTCTTTCAGATGTTGTGCAAACTCGTGTGCTATTTTGCGCACCGATGGGTTGCGGAACACCTGCTCCAGATAGTTGAACGTTTCCTGAAACATGCTTCTTATCTCATCGTCCTCCAATTGGCAGGTGCGTTTGCCCTCATCTGCCACGGTGCTGAAAATCGCTTTCTTGGCGTCGGCGTATTGCGTCGGCTTGCCTGCCGGCAGATTGCGGCAGAACAAGTTGGCGATGAGCATGCCTACGGTCATCTGGTAGTGCTTGAGCGTGGCGTGCCACGACTCTACGGGCGACACTGCGGGATTGCCTGAGAAATAATAGTCGGGCGTAAACGAGATGTAGCCGTGCTCATCGTCGTCAATGTCGATTTGGTAGAGCAGGTCCTCTCCGTTCCAGATTGAAATACCTATCGCCATTCCGGCGATGCCATAACATTTGTCTTCTTCGTCGTTATATTTCATCCTTTTTTTAAGTTTTTATTGACGGCGTCCTCCAGTTGGCGGAGCGCCTTTTCAAGCGTTGTGCGGCAGCAGCCCACGTTGAGCCGCATGTGGCATTCGCCTCCGGTGCCAAACATCTCGCCGTCGTTGAGGGCCAGGTGTGCTTTGTCGACAAACAGGTCGACCAAGTCCTTGCCTTTCAGTCCCAATGCCGAGCAGTCGAGCCATACGAGGAACGACGCCTGCGGGCGCATGGCGCGGATTTGCGGTATCCGCTCCGCCAGAAATTGCTCCGTGTAGCGGATGTTGTCCTCGATGTAGCGCAGCGCCTCGTCGAGCCATCCCGACGCTTTGGTGTAGGCGGCTTCGGTAGCTACGGTCTGCACGAATGTGGGCACGTTGTATTCATTGACTGTCAGCCAGGTGAAGAACTTGTGGCGGAGTGCCGGATTTTTCACCACACACCATGAACTTACGATGCCGGCGATGTTGAATGTCTTCGACGGCGCGCCAAACGTGACGCTGCATTGCGCCGCTGCGTCGGAAACGGAGGCAAATGGAGTGTAGCGGTTGCCAAACAGCTCAAGGTCGCCGTGGATTTCGTCGCTCGCCACCAGCACGCCGTATTCGGCGCAGAGGTCGGCAAGACGTGCCAGCTCGTCGCGGCTCCATACAAATCCGCCGGGGTTGTGCGGATTGCAGAGAATCATCATGCGCGGACGCTCCTCGGCAAACTGGCGCTCGAGCAGCTCGAAGTCCATCTCTACGTGTCCGTCGTCGCAGAAGCGCAGCGGATTTCTGACCACCTTGCGGCAGTTGCCCTCGATGATGATGCGGAACGGATGGTAGACGGGCTGTTGTATCAGCACCTTGTCGCCCTTGTCGGTAAACACCTGAAGTGCCATCGCAAGTCCGCGGACAATGCCGGGGATGAATGTCAGCTCGTCGCGTTCCACGCTGAATCCATGGCGGTTGAGCAGCCAATCCTGTATCGACTGCCAATAACTGTCGGGTGCTATCGAATAGCCGAACACTTGGTGCTCCAGCCTGTGGCGCAGAGCTTCTGTGATGGCGGGACACACCTCGAAATCCATATCAGCCACCCAAAGCGGCAAAAGGTCGCTTCGACCGTAGTTTTGCTGCAGACCGTCGTATTTTACGCAGCCGGTGTGCCAGCGGTTGATTGTCTTGTTGAAATCCATTGCGAGACGTTTTTTGCAAACTTACACAAAAAACATAAATTTCTGCAAATATAGAACGAAAAAAGTTTGTTTATTGTCATTGAATAATGACATTATAAAAGCTACGCTTTGAATATTGAGGAAATCTGAGTAATTTTGCATATTGATGTCGGGCTTGCCCGGCAGCAAAAAAGGAGGAAAGAAATGGAAGAGAAAAATCTTGAAAAGGTAGAGTCAAAGCCGGCGTTCAGGCACTCTATCCCGGTGCAGATGCGTTTTAACGACATCGATGTGCTCGGACACGTCAACAACTCTGTGTTTTTCACCTATTACGACCTCGGTAAATCGGCTTATTTCACCACCATCCGCAAAGGTCAGATGAACTGGACGCGGCCCGACGTGGTGATTGCCAACGTGAACTGCAACTTCTACGCCCCGATGCGATTCGGCGAGCCGGTGTCGGTCGTGACCCGTGTGGAGTCGATCCGCGAGAAGAGTTTCAAAGTGCACCAACGCATCGTAAATACTGTCACGAAGGAGGTGAAGAGCGAATGCGCGACGGTGATGGTGGCGTTCGACGTGGATACGCAGGAATCGAAATGCCTTCCGGCTGCGTGGGTGAAAGCCATCTGCGAGTATGAAGGACGCAACTTGATTGAATCAAAAGACTGACAACAGATATGACAGACATCAAACAGTGTATGCGCGACATCCTCGCTCACGAAAGCCGTGCGGTGGCGGAAATCCCGGTGACCGACGGATATGAGCGTGCTGTAGGAATGATTGTGGAGCAGGTGTGGAACCGCCACGGAAAACTTATAACATCGGGCATGGGCAAGGCTGGACAGATTGCCATGAACATTGCAACGACTTTTGCGTCGACGGGAATCCCTGCCGTGTTCCTGCACCCGAGCGAGGCGCAGCATGGCGACTTGGGCGTGATGCAGGAGAACGACATCATGCTGCTGCTCTCGAATTCGGGTAAGACGCGCGAGATTGTGGAGCTGGTGACGCTTGCAAAGCGGTTGAATCCGCAGCTGCAGATTATCGTGATTACGGGAAATGCCGACAGTGAGCTGGCTCAGTCGGCGGATGTGTGCCTTTGGACGGGCAACGCTCCGGAGGTTTGTCCGCTCGGGCTGACTCCTACCACGTCGACAACGCTGATGACTGTCATTGGCGACGTGCTCGTTGTGGGAACGATGCGCACCACGGAATTCACAAAGGAGCAGTATGCGCTGCGCCATCATGGCGGATATCTCGGCAAGAAGAGCCGTGGTGAGGAAAAGGAGGAACAACGGTGAGCAAGGTTATTGCAGTGGGACAGGCTTGCCTCGACATCCTGCATGAGGAGGGGAGGCAGGTGTGTTCGTTTGTTGGCGGACGCATTGCAAACATGGCAATGACGCTGAGCCACGATGGCGTGGAAGTGGAATTCGTAAGTGAATGTGCCACCGACGGCGTGGGCGACATGATTGTTGACACGCTGAAGAAAAACGGTGTGGGCGTGAAGTCGGTCGACCGGTTTACGGAAGGGCAGTCGCAGGTGTCGCTGATTTTCCGCGACAAGGAGGGCAACGAGCGTTTCTCGGAGTATGTGAAATACCCCGACTCGAGGTTTGACGTGTTGTGGCCGAAAATCGAGGAGAACGACATCGTGGTGTTCGGATCGTTTTTCTCTGTGGAGGAAAGCGTGCGCCAGCCGCTCTCTGAATTGTTGGCGTATGCTCAGGACCGCAAGGCGATAATCGTCTATCTGCCGGGTTTCAAGCCTGAGCTGTGCAGCCGCATAACGCGTGTGATGCCGGCTATCGTCGAAAATCTTGAGGTAGCCGATGTGGTCATCGCCCGCGAGAGCGATATGATGAAAATATTCGGAAAGGCAGATGCCCGCGCCTGCTACAACGAGCATATAAAATTTTATTGCAACAATTTCCTTTTTTCCGACAGCCGGCACAATGTGTCGCTGTTCACCAAAAGCGGTGTGCTGACGCGTGAGTCAGACGGGACGCCCGACGCCGCACATCGTCTGGAATGCGATGCGCGTCTGGTGGCTCGGTTTGTTGAGGGAATGCTGCGCCACGAGCTTACGCGCGACGGTCTTGACACGACAGGCGCGGACGAATGGGAAGATATAATGAAAAAATAAAACAAAGATATGTCTGTAGAAATCAGAGTTATACCGAAGGATAAGAAGTCACTGAAAAAGTTTGTGCAGTTTGGCACGGATATGTATAAAGGCAACGACTACTTTGTGCCGCCGTTGCGCATGGACGATGTCAACACGCTGTCGCCCGACGTGAACCCTGCGTTTGAGTTGTGTGATGCCGAGTATTTTATGGCTTTCCGCGACGGCAAGCCTGTGGGACGCATCGCTGCAATCATCCATCGCCTCTCAAACGAGCAGCGCGACAAGAAGGAGATGCGTTTCGGATTTGTGGAGTTTATCGATGATGAGGAAGTGTGCGACGCGCTTTTCAACGCTGCCATAGCATGGGGCAAGGAGCGCGGAATGGAAACGATTATTGGTCCGCTCGGATTTTCCGATATGGACTATGAGGGAATGCTTGTCGAGGGCTTCGATGAATTGTCGACGATGGCTACCATCTACAATTTCCCATACTATCCCAAGCACATGGAGCGCATGGGATTTGAAAAACGCGCCGACTGGGTGGAATTTCAGATGACCGTGCCCGACGCTATCCCTGAGAAGCATCAGCGCATCGCCGAGATAGTGAAGAAGAAATATGGGCTGCATGTGGAGAAATACACCAACCGCAAGAAGGTTGTCCGCGAGGTGGGACGTCCGTTCTTCGACCTTATCAACGAGGCTTATGCCAAGCTGTTTGAGTTTACCAAACTGACCGACCGTCAGATTGACTATTATGTGAAGATTTATCTGCGCCTGTTGCGCCTCGACCTGCTCTGTGTGATAAAAGACTCCAACAACGAGGTTATCGGTGTGGGCGTGGCTTTGCCGTCGTTGTCGCGGGCGTTGCAGAAGTCGCATGGGCGAATGTTGCCGTTCGGATGGTGGCATCTGATGCGCGCCATGTATTTCAACGTGACCGACACGGTCGACCTTCTGCTTGTGGCTATCAAGCCGGAATATCAGAGCAAAGGCGTAAACGCATTGCTGTTCACCGACTTGATTCCGTATTTCCAAAAATATGGCTTCAAATATGCCGAGAGCAATCCGGAGTTGGAGCTGAACACGAAGGTGCAGTCGCAGTGGCAATATTTCGAGACGCGCCAGCACAAGCGCCGTCGTGCTTTTGGTAAGAAAATATGACGGCAAACAGTATGACGCCGGCATATCCTACTCATCCAGGCACAATTTTGAAAGATGAGATTGAATATCGAGGCCTGTCACAACGAAAGTTGGCAGAGAAGATGGGTATTGCTTATTCGGCATTAAACGAAATCTTGAATGGGCATAGACCGTTGTCGGAGAAAACAGCGTTGCTGTTTGAGGCGGCGCTCGGGGTCAATGCGGAACCGTTGTTGCAAATACAATTGCGGTATAATCTGCAGACTGCTAAAACAGACAAAACGTTTATGGCGAAACTGGCGAGGGTAGGAAAGGTAGCGGCGGCGCTATAGGTGGTTGCGAAAGAAACAATCGGCGGCGGATGCTCAATATTGCGGGTCTCGCCGCCGATGTTTTTAGCTGGTCGACTTTGGACGCTTTTGTTGTCTATGCTCGCAATAATGTATACCTTTGCAACCATAATAATGATAAAAAACAGAGAATAATGGCTGGATTAAAATCATTGGTAAAAGACACTGCCATCTATGGTGTCAGTTCTATCGTAGGGCGATTTCTAAACTATCTTCTTGTGCCTATCTACGTCACTGCGATGTCGGCACGTTCGGGTGGCTATGGCGTTGTCACCGAGGTGTATGCGTGGGTGGCGTTGCTGATGGTGATTCTCACCTATGGAATGGAAACCACATTTTTCCGCTATGTGAACAAGGCGGAGGAGAATCCGCGTAGGGTCTATTCAACCACGCTGATTATGGTGGGGTCCACGTCGCTGCTGTTTGTGGCGCTCGGACTGGCGTTTCTGCCGCAGATTGCAGGTGCCATGGGCTATGCCGACCATCCTTCGTATATAGGTATGATGATGGGTGTTGTGGCGATGGACGCTTTCCAATGCATCCCGTTCGCTTATCTGCGCTACCGCAAGCGCCCGTTTCACTTCGTGGCGTTGAAGCTGCTCTTCATTGTGCTCAACATAGCGTTAAACATTGTCTACTACGTGTTTCTCGGAGGCAGCGATGTGGCTTATGCCTTCCTGTTCAACCTTGTCTGCACCGGCACGATAATGCTGCTGATGCTGCCGCTCATAAAGCTTGGCGGCGGTTTCGACTGGCAGTTGGCGAAGCGTATGCTCAACTATTCTTATCCGATACTGATTCTTGGTATTGCTGGAATCCTTAATCAGGTGGCTGACAAGATTATATTCAGCCATGTCTATGTTGGCAGCGATGCAAAGATGCAGCTCGGCATCTACGGCGCGGCGAGCAAGATTGCCATGATTATGGCTTTGCTGACACAGGCTTTCCGCTATGCCTACGAGCCGATTGTGTTCAGCAAGAGCCGCGACAAGGACAGCAAGGAGTTTTACGCCAAGGCGATGAAATATTTCGTGATCTTCACGTTGCTGGCATTCCTTTGCGTGGTGTTCTACATCGATGTGCTCAAACACGTCATTGCCCCGAATCCGGAATATTGGGCTGGATTGCGTGTGGTGCCGATTGTGATGGCGGCGGAAATTCTGATGGGCGTTTATTTCAACTTGTCGTTCTGGTACAAGCTCATCGACAAGACGCTTTGGGGCGCGTTGTTCTCTTTTGTGGGATGCGCCGTGCTGATTGCCATGAATGTGCTGCTTGTGCCCAAGTTCGGATATATGGCATGCGCCTGGGCTGGCGTGGCTGGCTATGGCGTGGCTATGGTGATGTCTTATATTGTAGGACAGAAGAAAAATCCTATCGACTACGATTTGAAGTCGATTCTCTCATACGTAGCCGTGGCTGCGGTGCTTTATTTTGTGGCTGAATATCTGAAAGTTGGCAACACGATGCTGCAACTTGTGGTCAACACCGCAATGCTTTGTGTGTTTGCCATGATGATTGTTAAAAAAGAGCATCTCAACATCGGTGCGATGCTGCGGAGGGGACGCAAATGAAAGTGGTGATTCTCAACACTGCCGACACCCATGGCGGCGCGGCGATTGCCAGCTGGAGGCTTCTGCACGCTCTTGTGGAAGAGGGTGTGGATGCTCGTATGCTTGTTGTCGACCGTTCTACCGCCGACCCGCTTGTCGATGTGGCGGGAACGGCGGAGCAGCGCCGTTGGGCTTTCCTGCGCGAGCGCATAGGCATCTTCGCCGCAAACGGCTTGAACCGCCGCGACCTGTTTAAGGTGTCGACGGCGCGCTATGGTGTCGATGTGCTGTCGCATCCGTGGCTGCGTTCAGCCGATGTGGTGTGTCTCAATTGGATAAACCAGGGAATGCTGTCGCTCACCGACGTTGGGCGACTTGCCGCAATGGGAAAGCGGTTGGTGTGGACGCTGCACGATATGTGGTGCATGACGGGAATCTGCCACCATGCCTATGGTTGCGACGGCTATGAGCGCGAGTGCGGACATTGCAGGTTTATGCGTTTCCCTTATGGCAACGACCTGTCGCACCGTGTGTGGAAGCGGAAAAAACGCATATACGACAATGCCGACATCCATTTTGTGGCTGTCAGCGGATGGCTTGCCGACTGTTGCCGCCGCAGCGCGCTGCTTGAGGGCAGGGCGGTGTCGGTGATCCACAATGCGATGGCGGTCGACAGCTACAGTTGGCAGCGTACAGGAAACAAAGACAAGAAGGTGGTGACGATGGGCGCGGCGCGGCTTGACGACCCCGTGAAAGGGTTCGGACTGCTCATCGAGGCGGCAAACGTCATAGCCGACAGTCATCCCGACTGCAACATCGAGCTGCAGCTTTTCGGCTCTATCCGCGACGAGTCGCTGCTCGGACAGATACGACTGCCTTACCGGTGGGTTGGTGCGGTGGCTCCTGAAAAGGTGGCAGACTTGATGGCGGCAGGCGATGTGGTTGTGTCGTCGTCACATTTCGAGACGTTTGGCATGACGCTTGCCGAGGGACAGGCTGCCGGATGCCTTGCCGTGGCGTTTGACCACGGAGGCCAGTCGGACATAATCACGCATCGGCGCGACGGATGGCTCGCCGCCTATCCCTACGCCGACAGCCTTGCCGAGGGCATCTTGTGGGCGGTGTCGCAGAGTGTCGACCGCAAGGCTCTCCACGACAGCGTGGCGGCGCGGTTTTCATACGGCGCGGTGGCGCGTAAGTATATAGATTTGTTCAACGAATTATTGAGAAAGGAATAGAAATATGGTGACAATACTGTTTCACGACACGATTTTCGGACCAATCCACAGCCGCAGGCTCGGCACGTCGCTCGGCGTTAACCTGATGCCAAACGATGGTAAAATCTGCTCGTTTGACTGCCTGTACTGCGAGGCTGGCTACAACGCCCAGGGCGCGGGAAAGGCTGGTATAAGCACCCGCGAGGAGGTGCGCGCGGCTCTGGAAGACAAACTGAAGGCGATGCATGCCGCTGGCGACCGTCTTGACGTAATCACTTTCTCAGGCAACGGCGAACCAACGTTGCACCCTGACTTCGGAGGCGTGGTCGACGATGTGATAGCATTGCGCAACAAGTATTACCCTTCGGTGAAAATCAGCGTTTTGTCAAATTCCACGATGATTGACCGTCCGGCTGTTGCCGAGGCGCTTCTGAAGGTGGACAACAACATACTGAAACTTGACTCGGCGGTTGACGCCACGATGCGCCTTATCGACCGTCCGGCAAACAAGGAGTTTACGGTGGAGCACGTGGTTGGACATCTTAAAAAATTCCGCCATCAGTGCATCGTCCAGACTATGATGGTGCGTGGCGAGCACGACGGCGTGCGCATCGACAACACCACCGATGCCGAGATTCAGGCGTTGCTGAAGGCTTATCTTGAGATTGAGCCGGCAGAGGTGATGCTCTACTCGCTCGATCGTCCCACACCGGAGCAGCGCCTGCAGAAAGTGGAGCGCGACGAGTTGGAACGCATCGCAGAAGTGTTCCGTCAGAAAGGTATTAAAGTACAAGTAAATTAAGACAATATGATATATCCAAAGCCATTGAGACAAGGCGATGCCGTGGCGATTCTCTCGCCGGCAAGTGCAATCAAACCGGAGCTGGTCGACAGCGCATGCCGGACAATTGAGAGTTGGGGATTCCGCCCTGTGGTATGTCAGCACTGCAAAGGTACCGACGGGTCGTACAGCGGAACGGCGGAAGAGCGTATAGCCGACATCCGTCAGGCGCTCGCCGACCCGTCGGTGCGTGCCATAATGTGCAGCCGTGGCGGATACGGAGTGGTGCATCTGCTCGAGCATTTCGAGCCGGGATTGTGGAGCCGCGACCCTAAATGGGTGATGGGATTCAGCGACATCTCGGCCTTCCATGCAGCGTTGGCCCGCGATGGCGTGGCAAGCATACACTCGCTGATGTGCAAGCATCTGACCGAGCGTCCCGACGACGAGTGCAGCCGCGCGCTCCGCGACATCCTTACCGGCACCATGCCCGACTATGAAGTGGCGGCCGACCCTCACAACCGTCTTGGCGAGGTTGAAGGTAGAATTTACGGAGGCAATATCGCCGTGCTGAGCGGACTGCTGTCCACACCGTTCAACTTGCTCCGCAAGGACCATATCCTCTTCATTGAGGATATCGACGAGGCAATCTACAGCATAGAGCGTATGCTCTACCATCTGCGTCTTAACGGCACGCTTGCCTCTACGCGTGCGTTGATTGTTGGGCAGTTCACCGAATACAAGCCATCGAAGGACTTCGACAATATGTACGATATGGTGCAGCGGATGGTTGCCGACTACGATTTCCCGGTGGCTTACAACTTCCCGGTGGGGCATGTCGACTACAACCTTCCAATCATCGAAGGCGCCAATGCCCGCCTTGTCGTAACCCCCGACAAAGTGCGCCTCACTCTGTCAAAATAATATGGCCGTTAGAAAAAATATTTATGTCGTTTGATATGGAAAATACAAGAATACATAAGTTGCCATATGACGAGAAAGACATTGTGTCAATCTTCAATTATAGCAAGAAACTGGTTGGCAAGACCCTTCGGGATTTCGTGCATGAATATCATGATTTGTCGGGAAAAGGAGGGCTTGGTCAACTTGTGGAGAAATTGTATTTTAAGTACGATATAAATAGTCGACAAGAGGCGGATTTTGCTTTTGTCAATGCAGAATTGAAATGCACACCCCTGAAAAAGTCGAGAGAAAATGAGTTGCTTATAAAGGAGCGTCTGGTGTGCAGTATGATTAATTATCAGGAAGACTGGGACAAAGCGTTCGAAAACTCTCATTTCTATCAGAAGTGCTTGATAATGTTGCTGTTGTTTTATCTGCATAATCCTTCTGTCCCAAAACTTGATTTGGAATTTGTTTTTGCTGTTTTATGGAAGATTCCAGAAAAAGACTTGCTTATAATCAAGCAGGATTACGATGTTATAATCAATAAGATAAGCAAAGGTCTTGCACACACCTTGTCGGAAGGAGACACTATGTATCTTGGTGCATGCAGAAAAGGGCAGAAAGGTGATTCCCTAATGCCACAACATGGGAATGAGCAGGGTGCACCTCGTCGGGCTTGGAGTTTGAAAACCGCGTATATGCGAACAGTGCTGGCAGAGGTTAAAAAGAGGAACAAGGCTGGCGCTTATTGCAACTTTGAATTGCCTGATGCGCAAAAAGATGCAATGTTTTCTGTGCAAGAGCTCAGATGTCAAACGGTAGACAGTATTGTACAGACCCGATTTAAGCCATTCTTGGGCAAGACGTATTCTGAAATTTTGGAAGCGATAGGCGAAAAAGAAACAACATCCAAGTCGAAGTATTTTAAATTGGCCAATGCGATAGCAGGATGTGGCAAAGTGGCAAATGTGAATCGTTCGGAAGAATTTATAAAGGCAGGACTGACAATGAAGACAATACGTCTTTCAAAAAATGGAAGACTTAAAGAAAGTATGTCTTTTGAAAATATTGATTATCAAGAAGTTTTTGCGAATGAGAATTGGACCGAGTCAAGGTTGTATGAATTGTTTTCAAGCAGATTCTTGTTTGTCGTGTTTAAAGAAACAGACGGAAAAATTTTATTGCCATCAGGAAAAGAAGAGCCAGAATACAAATTGGAGAAAGTGGCATTTTGGACAATGCCTCAGTCGGATTTGAGAATAGCAGAGGAATATTGGGAGAATATTAGAAAGAGTGTGGTTGAGAATCATATTTCGGCTGAATATTTTTGGAAGCAGAACGACAACAAATGTTTTCATGTGCGTCCGAAGGCAGTCAATTCTTCTGACAAGGCACAAAATCCAAACGGCGGAGTCGTCAATAAATATTGCTATTGGTTTAACGCCAAGTATGTTAAGAAAATCATAGATAATGAAATATAGTGAATTAGAATATGTAGAATTCCCAGAGGAGTGTATGTTTGCAGAGCCGATTGTGGCTTATTCGCGAGATGCGCATAAACGGGTCCGACAGCTTGGTTTGTTCGATACACAAACGTGTGGTACAGAGGCTGGTGATATTCGGGTTGTTGAATTGTTTGCTGGAGTTGGAGGGTTTCGGGTTGGAATGGAACGCGCTTCACGCTCGTATAAGGTGGTTTGGAGTAATCAATGGGAACCATCGACAAAACGACAAGACGCAAGTTTGATTTATTGCCGCCGTTTTGGGTCTGATGGACATTCGAATGAAGATATATCTGCAGTTCCCACAGCGGAGATACCCGACTGCGATTTACTATGTGGAGGATTTCCTTGTCAGGATTATTCTGTAGCAACAACATTAAGTCGGTCGGGTGGAATTGATGGGAAAAAAGGTGTTCTTTGGTGGCAGATATATAGAATTCTTGAAGAAAAAGGGGAGAAGCGTCCAAAATATCTTATGCTGGAGAACGTTGACAGACTTCTAAATTCTCCTGCAACACAAAGGGGTCGTGATTTTGCAATCATACTTGCGTCATTGTCGGATCTGGGATATACGGTGGAATGGCGTGTGATAAATGCAGCTGAGTATGGTATGCCTCAGCGCCGTAGGCGCACATATATAGTGGCATATAAGGACGATACAAATTTGCATAGACAGTTTTATGTTGTTGAAAATAAATTCTTGTGGGTTTTGCACGATGGAGTTATGGCACAGGCATTTGCTTGTGAACAAAAAAACGCACAAATTTCAGAATTTGAGATAAAAGGAGATTTGGTTGAGGTCTCAAAATCATTCAATGTTGGAATGAAAACAAGTCCGTTTGGAAATTCTGGAGTAATGAGTGGCAGAAAAGTTTACTCTTTAGATACAACCCCGATTTATAACGGACATTATATTTCTCTTGGAGAGGTTCTGGTCGATGATGAGAGCATTCCGGATAGCTTCTATATTTCAGAGGAAGACCTTCCTAAATGGGAATATCAAAAAGGGCAAAAATCCTTGAAACGGGTAAACAAAACCACGGGTTATGAGTATAACTATAGTGAAGGTGCGATGGCTTTTCCAGATGCGTTGGACAAAGCATCGAGGACAATAATAACTGGAGAGGGCGGTGCAGGGCCGTCTCGCTTCAAGCATATTATAAAAACAAAGTCTGGGCGATACCGTCGTCTTGTACCTGTTGAATTGGAACGTTTGAATATGTTCCCTGACAATCACACTTTTGGGGCAAGCGATATGCGCCGGGCATTTCTGATGGGAAACGCCCTTGTCACGGGCATTGTTGAGGATATTGCATTGGTGCTGAAAAACAGAATGTAATGTTGTCAAAATAATATGGCCAAATCGCCAAGCAAAACATGGCCAAATCGCCAAGTAAAACATGGCCAAATCGCCAAGTAAAAACGTGTAAATGCTTGTTTATGTGTGGATTGGAGGGTGTGCTTACGTGGACGAAAAATGGATGAAAAAAGATTAGTATGGTTGACACAATGACAGCCGAGCAACGGCATCGCTGTATGTCGCACATCCGCAGCCGCGACACGCGTCCGGAAACGATGGTGCGCCACTACCTGTTTTCCCGGGGATTCCGCTATCGCAAGAACGTGCGCGCTCTGCCGGGCACGCCAGACATTGTGCTTGGCCGCTACCGTACGGTGATTTTCGTAAACGGATGTTTCTGGCATGGGCATGAAGGGTGCCGCTATTTCCGCCTGCTGAAGACAAATGCCGACTTCTGGCAGCAGAAGATTGAGCGCAATCAGGCGCGCGATGCCCGGGACCGGATGGAGTTGAGGCGTATGGGCTGGCACGTGATCCAGGTGTGGGAATGCCAGCTGAAGCCTCGCGAACGAGCCGCTACGTTGCGCAGCATCGAGCAGACGCTCTGTGGCATCTATCTCGACGACAATGCAGTGGAGCGAACCGACATTTCCCTTGCCGCCGAGGATGAAACGCCGTATAATAATTCTCTCCACAATAAATGAGTTATTTTATTTTGCATTACCTTTGTAGAGCGAAACAAAAAAACGTACATACTATGTCAACAGAATTGAGAGCCCAGGAAGGGCATAAGGCTAATTTGCCAAGATTGGACGGTTTCAGCGTCGGAATTGTCGTGGCTGAGTGGAATCCACAAGTGACGGAGGCTTTGTTGAAGGGCGCGCTCGACGTGTTTCACGCCGAGGGCTACACCGACGACAATATCCTCGTTGAGCATGTGCCGGGCACGGTGGAGCTTACTTATGGCGCGGCGTGCATGATCGACAATGTCAATGTCGAGGCTGTGATTGTGATTGGCTGCGTGATTCGTGGCGGCACACCGCATTTCGACTATGTTTGCGACAGTGTGACTCAAGGCGTGGCTCAGTTGAATGCAAACGGCGAGGTGCCGGTTGTGTTTGGCGTGCTTACCACCGACAATGAGGAGCAGGCTCTTGAGCGTGCCGGCGGTGCGCTTGGCAACAAGGGCGCGGAGGCTGCCGAGGTGGCTATAAAGATGGCTGACTTCACTCGCCGCATGCGTCAGGAATAAGCGGAAGTGACAAAGAATTTAACGAGGCGGAGGCTCATTTTTACGGGCTGCCGTCTCGTTTTTGTTTTCAGTGGAAAACGATGTCGGAGATGACGTCGGCTCCTGTGATTTCATTCAGGCGTTTCACCAAATGGCTGCGGTTGAGCATCAGCTCGTTGCGCAGCGGAGCGGAAACGATGACCACATGCAGCACGCGATCTTTTATCCAGCGGCGCACCGTCTGCCGGTTGATGTATTCGCCCACCACATCAGGCCAGAAGGCTACAAGGCGTTGCTGGTTGGCATTGTCGTCGAGAGCCGCAGGGTCGAGAAACTGGCGCATCACGTCGCCTAAGAGCACGGGGTCGCGGCGTTTCATTGCATGCCTCCTTCCTGTCGGCACACACCATTGTCGACCGTGAAAATGCGGTAGTCGCTACCCACCGCCTCCACAGTCTCGTCGAGGTGCTGGCGGTTGGTGTCTGACACAAAAATCTGCCCGAAAGCCGGTTCCGACACGATGCGCATAATGTTTGCCACGCGGTTTGCGTCAAGTTTGTCAAAAATATCGTCAAGCAGCAGAATCGGAGTCTGTCCGCATTCCGTTTTCAGAAAGTCGAACTGGGCGAGGCGCAGCGCGATTGTGTAGGTCTTGCACTGTCCCTGCGAGCCCGTGCGGCGCATCAGCTCGTCGCCGAGCATCAGCTCGATGTCGTCGCGGTGCACGCCCATCGACGTGTGGCCAAGCACGCGGTCGCGTTCCAGATTCTGACGCAGCACTTCCGCCATTGTCTGAGTGTTGAGCACGCTGCGGTAATCGAGCCTCACCTGCTCGTTGCTGTCGGAGATGGTGTTGTAGTAGCGCATGAAGATTGGAGTGAACCTTTCAATCCATTGCTGGCGAGCCTTGTGGATGGCTGCCGCTGCCTGGCAAAGAAAAGTGTCGACGGTTTCGAGCAACAGAGGGTCGGCGATGCCCTGTTTCAGCATCGCGTTGCGCTGTTCGAGCGCACGGTTGTAGCCAATCAGCTGCTCCAGATATTCGTGGTTTCCCTGCGATATTATCCGGTCGATCAGTCGTCGCCGCTCCTCGCTGCCGCCGGCGATAAGATTCCAGTCGCTCGGAGTGACCATCACAAGCGGAAGCAGTCCGATGTGTTCGCTCTGCCGGCGGTATTCCTTCCCGTTGCGTTTCACGGATTTCTTCTTTCCGCGCTGCAGCGCGCACGAAATCTGCTCCGTTTTTCCGCTCCGCACATACTCGCCCTGCAGCAGCATGAACTCTTCGCCGTAGCGCACGGTTGTGGCGTCGGTTCGCGCGAGGCTGCTTTGACAGAAACTGAGATAGAAAATCGCGTCGAGCACGTTGGTTTTGCCCATACCGTTGTTGCCCAGCAGGCAATTCACCTTCGGGGAAAATTCGAGCGTTGCCTCGGCGATGTTCTTATAGTTCAATATCGACAGTTTCGACAGTATCATAAGTGCAAAAATAACGATTTTTCCGCAACTGTCTGCAATGCCGTGTCGTTTTTAAATTGATTTTGACTGTGGAAAGCGAAAAAAAAGTTATCTTTGTCATATGGAAAGTTATATAGTATCGGCAAGAAAATACCGCCCTTCGACGTTCAAGTCGGTGGTGGGTCAACACGCTCTCGTCAACACGTTGAAAAACGCCGTCAAGTCGGGACGTCTGGCGCATTCCTACCTGTTCTGCGGGCAGCGCGGTGTGGGCAAGACAACGATGGCACGCATCTTTGCGAAAGCCATCAACTGTGAGCATCTGACGGCCGACGGCGAGCCTTGCAACGAGTGCGAGTCGTGTCGCGCGTTCAACGAGCAGCGGTCGCTCAATATCATTGAGCTCGACGCCGCGTCAAACAACAGTGTCGACGACATCCGCCAGCTGACCGACCAAGTGCTGGTGCCGCCAGTCACGGGCCGCTACCGCGTGTTTATCGTCGATGAGGTTCACATGCTTTCCGCTGCGGCGTTCAACGCCTTTTTGAAGACGCTTGAGGAGCCGCCTAAATACGTGATTTTCATTCTTGCCACCACGGAACGGCAGAAAATTCTGCCAACGATTCTTTCTCGATGCCAGAAATATGACTTCCAGCGCATCACGCCCTCCGACATCGCCGAGCAGCTGAAATATGTTGCCGACCATGAGGGTTACACAACCGAGCCGGAGGCTCTTAACGTGATAGCGCAGAAGGCCGACGGCGCTATGCGCGACGCCCTGTCGATATTCGACCAGGTGGCAGCCGCATCGATGGGCAACATCACCTATCGTGCCGCCATCGACAATCTCAACGTCCTTGACTACGACTATTATTTCCGTCTTGTCGACGCTTTTGCCGACAACAATGTCGAGCAGTCGCTCCTCGTCTACAAAGACGTGCGCGACCACGGTTTTGACTCGAGGGTGTTTATCAACGGTGTTGCGGCGCATCTGCGCGAACTTGTCGTGGCCCACTCGCCGGAACTGGTGCCGCTGATGGAAGTGACAGGCGAGATAGCGGAACGCTACAAGCAGCAGGCGGCACGCTGTCCGCTCGGCAAGCTGTATCAGGCGATGGATCTCTGCAACACGTGCGACCTTAACTATATCAATGCAACCAACAAGCGTTTCATTGTCGAACTTACGCTTATCAAGATATGCCAACTCTTTGGCGGAGAGACAGCCGCTCCGACCGCTCCGCAACCTCTGAGAAAGGTTGCTCCGGCAGCCCCTGCTGCACCGGCACCGCAGCGCCAGGCAGCTCCCGCGCCAGCGCCGCAACCGGTTCAGTCGGCTCCGCAACCGCAGGCACCTGTAGCGCAGCCCGTGCGTCCGGTGCGGCCAGCACCGGTACCACGCCCTCAGGCAACGCCCGGCGGCAAGGTGGCAGGCTTGTCATCGGTGTCGATAAAGGCACCTATTTCCGGCACTGCCGTGCCACAAAGTCAGCAGCCGGCAGGCAACAATGCCGCCGAGACTGAAAAAAAAAATGACATCCGGCCGCTGAATTCTCCGCGCAATGAGGCTTATACCGACGACGCTTTTCGGGAAGGATGGCGCGAGTTTGTGCGTCAGCATGAAAAAGAGGCGATGCTCTACAACGCTATGATCAAGGGATTTCCGAGTGCCACAGGCGAGCCTTTCCATTATGAGTTTGTTGTCGACAATCCGGCGCAGAAGGATAAAATCGAGTCGTTTATGCCCGATATTCTCCAGTCGCTCCGCAACTTCGTGAGCAACGACAGCATCATGCTCTCGGTGAAGGTGAGAGAACGTCAGCCGGGCGAAAAAATCTGGAATCAGACAGAGCTTATGAAAGAGGCTGCGGAACGCAACCCCAAAGTGCTCGAGTTTATAAAGAAATATCAACTAAGCCTCGCCTAATCGATGGCGCGGCGGCAAACAACATAGAATGACAAAAAAGGTATTGGTCACAGGCGCCGGCGGATTTATCGGCGGATTTATTGTCGAGGAGGCGTTGAGGCGCGGCTACGACGTGTGGGCGGCGGTCAGAGCCACCACATCGCGTGAGTTTCTGAAAGACAGCCGCATCAATTTCGTGGAACTCGACTTTACCGACGGGGATAAATTCAAATCCACCATCGAATCCCAGTTGCGGCAGCATGGCGCATGGGACTATGTGGTGCACAATCTCGGCGCTACCAAATGTGTCAATTTCAACGACTTCAACCGTGTGAACTACGGCTGCCTGCGGCTGCTTGTCGACACGTTGCGCTCGCTCGATGCCGTGCCCGACGGATTCGTTATGATGAGTTCGATGGGAGTGCTCGGTGTGGGCGATGAGAAAGGCTACACGCCATTCACGGCTGACAGCATACCGATGGCAAATACAAAATACGGCTTGTCGAAACTCAAAGCCGAGACCTATCTGCAGTCGATAGCCGGCTTTCCGTATATAGCAATGCGCCCTACGGGAGTCTACGGTCCGCATGAGCGTGATTATTATCTGATGGTTAAGTCGATAGCGCAAGGCTTTGACTTCAGCGTAGGCTACCGTCGCCAACTGCTCACGTTTGTCTATGTCAAGGATCTTGCGTCGGCGGTGTTTGACGCGCTGGAATCCGGCGTGCGCCGCAAGTCGTATCTGCTCACCGACGGCAAAACATACACCCAGAGCGAATTCCGCAGCATCGTCAAGCATCTGCTTGGCAAGCGGTTTGTGGTCCCCGTGAAAGCCCCGTTGTGGATTGTCGGGATAGTATGCGCCATTGCCGAACGCATTGCCGCTGCAAAGGGCAAGGCAAGCACACTCAACCGCGACAAATATAAAATCCTGCGCCAGCGCAACTGGACGTGCGACATCACGCCCGCTGTCAACGACTTCGGCTACCATCCGCGCTACGACCTGCGTCAGGGTCTGGAAGAAACCATACGCTGGTATCGCGACAACGGCTGGCTGTAGACACTCAATCGACTTTTGCCATGGAAATGCTGATGCAATATATGTGGGAACACCGTCTGTGGGGCGCGCGCGAGCTCGCCACCAATGACGGACGCCGTGTGCGTGTCATCGACCCGGGCAGGCGCAACACAGACGCCGGTCCCGACTTCTTCAATGCCAAGGTGGAGATTGACGGCTGTCTGTGGGCGGGAAACGTGGAAATCCACTATCGCGCCTCCGACTGGCACCGCCATGGGCACGACGACGATCCGGCATACGATACCGTTGTGCTGCACGTAGTGGCAAAAGACGACGCTCCGGTGGTGCGCGCCAACGGCGAGCGCATCCCGCAAATGGTGATGGAATGCACCGCAGAAATTGCCGACCGCTATGCCGCGCTCGTGAATTCCACCGTGGAATTGCCATGCCGCCAGGTGATACGCGAAATGACAAGTCTCGATGTGGCGGAATGGGTGCAGTCGCTCATCTTCGAGCGGCTTGCCGACAAGAGCCGCCGCGTGAAGGGCTTGCTGGACCGTTTCCACGGCAGTTGGGAAGACACCTGCTACGTCACGCTCGCACGCACCATCGGATTCGGCACCAACAGCGATGCCTTCGAACTGCTTGCCAAAAGCCTTCCGCTCAACCTGCTGCACAAGCACGCCGACTCATTGCTGCAGCTTGAAGCGCTGTTTTTCGGGCAGGCAGGACTGCTCGACCGTCCAGCCACCGACCGCTATCAAGAGCAATTGCAGCGCGAATATGCGTTTCTCAGCACTAAATTCTCACTGCGCCGCCCTGAAGGACTTGTGTGGAAGTCATTCCGTATGCGTCCGCAGAACTTCCCGTGGCGCCGCATCGCCCTGCTTGCCCATTTTGTGCACAACGGCTTCCGCCTGATGGCAGACCTGCTTGAAGCCAAAGGCGACGAGCAGCGTCTCCGCGACCTTTTCAGCGTGACTCTAACGGGTTATTGGAGCAACCATTACACATTCGGACGCGAGAGCCAGGAAACGCAGGCAGCCCTTGGGCGCAGCAGCGTCGACATCGTGCTAATCAACACCGTCGCACCGCTCTACTACACGTATGCCGAAACCGCCGACGACTACGATTGGACGGAACGAGCCGTTGCCTTGCTTGAGAATCTAAAACCAGAACACAACCATATCACCACAATGTTTGGCAACGCCGGCATGAAGATTGACAATGCCATGGTGTCGCAGGCGGTGATACAGCTGCGCAACGCCTATTGTCTGCCCCACAAATGCCTCTATTGCCTCGCCGGACACAAGATGCTGGCTGCAAAATAGTCGATTAGTCGTATTTCTTGGCATATTGGTCTTTTGGTGCTGAACAAAAAAGCCAATGGGATGTTCTTTGGACATAAGACCAAACTAAAACAAAATTTTATGAAAAAATTTATCTTATCAGCGATTTTAATCGTAAGTGCAGTGATTGGAATGAACGCGCAGGATGTTGCGTTGAGTATAAATGCCGGAGTAGGCACATCAACATGGGTTGGCGACCACTCATCAGGCACATCGCCACGTTTCGCCTATCGTGTAGGTCTTGGCGTGGATATGCCGATTCAGGGACGCTTCGGCTTCCGCACAGGTGTGAACTTCGAACAGATAGGAACAAATGTTGATACAAAGGACATTGCCAAAGATCTTGACACACACGTAAATCAGCTGTATCTTGAAGTGCCATTGATGGGAACAATGCGTTTCGGTTTGAAGAACGCCGATGTGGTGTTTAATGCCGGTCCGTATCTCGCAGTCGGTGTAGGCGGCAAGACAAAAGCGTCTTATCGTGGTGAAAGTGTGTCGGAAAAAACATTCGGCGACGACGGTTTGAACCGATTTGATATGGGTATGGGCATCGGCCTCGGATTGGAGTTCGACCGATTCCTTGTAGGACTTGACACCCGCTACGGCTTCCTGCATATTGCAGACAACACAAAGGCTTACAACATTGCCTTGTTTTTCAACGTAGGATATAAATTCTAAAAAATAAAGACATAACTTTTTCCCGGGTGGACAGGATGCCTGTCTGCCCGATTTTTTTATGCCTACGGCTGGCGTTTTTGCCAACTGAGGAAACGAAAACGCGCCAACAGAGGAAACGAAAACGCGCCAACAGAGGAAACAAAAATGCGCCAACTGAGGAAATGAAAACGCGCCAACAGAGGAAATGTATAAAAAAATAATTATATTTGCAGTCTAAATCAGTTACTTATGGAGATGGAATACAAGCATAGGATAGCCGATGGCATTTTGGAGAAAAAACTTAGGAGTAAAGGTGCGGTTCTTATAGAGGGCCCTAAATGGTGTGGTAAGACAACGACCGCGGAACAACAGGCACGAAGCATCCTGTATATGGACAATCCAGCCTCGTTTGAATCCAATTTGCAGATGGCTGAAATAGATCCAGGCATTTTGCTTGAAGGGGATACGCCAAGGCTTGTTGATGAATGGCAGTTGGCTCCAAAATTGTGGGACACCATGAGGTTTGAGGTTGACCATAGGCATCAGGTCGGACAATTCATACTTACGGGTTCTGCCGTTCCTTCGGATGAAGAATCCATGAAACATTCCGGGACAGGCAGGTTCAGCTGGTTGACGATGCGACCGATGAGTCTATATGAGTCGGGCGAGTCAAATGGAAAAGTAAGTTTGTCGCATTTGTTTGAGTCGCGCGAGAACATTGTTGCAACGAATAGCCTAAGAATAGACGACATTGCTTTTTTGATTTGTCGTGGAGGATGGCCTTTCGCTTGCAGCTTGCAAGGAGACGCCGCGCTTGCTCAAGCGTTTGACTATGTTGATGCCGTAATAAAAAAAGATGTGTCGCGGGTTGACGGCACAAACCGGAATATAACAACAACGAGATTGTTGATGCGTTCCTATGCCCGGAACCAAGGTTCGCAAGCAACGATAGGCACAATCGTTGCTGATATGATGACAAATGATGAGAATGAAATAGGAATCAAAACGGCAGGTAGTTATTTGGATGCTCTTCGAAAAATTTTTGTGATAGAAGATAGCGAAGCGTGGAATCCGAATTTGCGCTCAAAAACAGCCATACGCACAGCAAATACCAGATATTTCATAGACCCATCAATTGGAACGGCTGTCTTGGGTCTTGGCCCGAAAGACCTAATCAACGACCTAAATACGATGGGTTTGTTTTTTGAAACTCTTTGTGTGCGCGATCTCCGTATATTTGCCGATGCTTTGGATGGACAGGTGTTTCATTATAGAGACAAGAGTGGGCTTGAATGTGATGCCGTAATACATCTTCGCAATGGTCGCTACGGTCTTGTGGAAATCAAGCTTGGAGGAGACCGATTAATCAACGAGGGAGCGTCGAACCTTCTTGCCCTTGTCGATAAAATAAATACAGACAAGATGAAAGAACCATCGTTCTTAATGGTTCTTACTGGTACTGGCGATTTTGCCTATCGTAGAAAGGATGGTGTTTATGTTGTGCCAATCGGATGCCTTAAAGATTGACCAAAACTGTTTGTCTTGGCTGGCGTTTTTTGCCAACTGAGGAAACGAAAACGCGCCAACTGAGGAAACAAAAATGCGCCAACTGAGGAAATGCGGTTTGTTTATGATTGATAATCAGGTGTTTGTATTTTGATGGAAAATAGCGGCAAAAATTGAAATTTTGACTGTTTTTTTTGTGGTTGATTTTGACCGCGAGTGCGCCGGGTTACGACAAAGAGTCATCGCTCTGCGGCGATAGCCAACGTTGCCATTGTTTCAAAGCGCAAAATACGGCATATTCCGTCTAAATGATAAGAATGGCTGCGGTTCGGGAAAACATTTTCAAACAAGTTTGAATGTTTTTCACTCGAATTGCACGGTTTTTCACTTGATTTGCACTATCTTTGAATCAGAAAAAATAAGAAATATGAGTGACGTATTGTTAGGCCTTATGGGTATTGGCAGCGGTGAGATTATAATCATCGCGTTGGTGGTTCTTCTTTTGTTCGGAGGACGTAAGATTCCGGAACTGATGCGCGGCATCGGAAAAGGTATCCGTTCCTTCAAGGATGGAATGAACGAAGTGAAGGAAGAAATCGACAAGCCAGTCGACAATAATACCGATAAGAAGAAATAACAGGCTCGCCTATGGCGGAGACTGACAAAAGTTTTTGGGGACATCTTGACGACCTGCGTAAGGTGCTGTTCAAGATGGCTGGAGTGCTTGCCGTTTTTATGGCCGGCTTCTTCTATTTTATGCCGTGGCTTTTCGACAACGTCATAATGGCGCCGTGCCACGGCGATTTTGCCCTTTATCGTCTGTTTGCCGACATTACGGGCAGCATTCCCGGACTTGAGGCGTTTTCGACCAGCGATTTCAACGTTGAAATCATCAACTATAATCTGACGGCTCAGTTTTTCACACACATCAATCTGTCGTTGTGGCTTGCCGTTGTTTTTGCGTTTCCCGTGCTGCTTTATCTGCTGTGGACGTTTGTCCGACCGGCACTTTACGAGAAGGAGGTGCGCGGAGCGCGAATCGCGTTCGCGCTTGGCACGGTGATGTTTTATCTTGGTGTTGCGGTGGGCTATTTCCTCGTGTTTCCCATCACGATGCGCTTCCTCTTCACATATCAGTTGAGCACCACGATTCACAATCAGCTGTCGCTCGACTCTTATATGGACAATTTCTTGATGCTCAACCTTGTCATGGGACTTGTTTTTGAGCTACCGTTGCTGGCATGGACCCTGTCGGCCATCGGCATCCTTCGTCGTAAATTTTTCAGCCGCTACCGCCGCCACGCCGTCGTGGTGCTGCTTGTGCTTGCCGCCGTGATAACGCCAACCGGCGACCCGTTCACGCTGATGATAGTGTTCTTGCCTCTGTATCTGCTGTTTGAGGTCAGCGCGCTGATTGTAAAGAAATAGAATTATGACAAAAAAAACACTATATATATCAGACCTTGACGGGACACTGCTCAACAGCCAGTCGCAAGTGTCGGCAGCAAGCCGCGACATGCTCAACCGTCTCATTGCCGACAATGACATCAATTTTTCAATCGCCACCGCGCGCACCCCTGCCACCGTGGTGCAGCTGATGCACGGCATCGACAGCCGTCTGCCGTATATCGTGATGACCGGAGCCGCCATGTGGCAGGATGGGCTTATCAACCAGACATATCTGCGTCCGGAGGATGTTGAATGCCTGTCGGAGTTGAGCCGGAAGTATGGTATCCGTCCGTTTTTCTACACGTATAACGGCAGGGTGATAGAATCCTACCATCTGCCGACGATGGACGACTATGAGCGACGTTTTGTGAGCCAGCGCCGCAACTCTCCATACAAGCGTTTCCTTTTTCAGAACTCAATGCCTGTAGCCAAAAAGGAGCATACGATGCTCGTTTTTGTAGCCGGCGACTATGAGAAGATGGGAAATGTGTACAACGAAGCCAAAAGCCGGCTGAAATGCGAGATGACTTATTATCGCGACATCTTCAACTCTAAGGTGGGATTTCTTGAGGTGATGGCAGAAGGCGTGTCGAAGGCACGCGCTGTAGAGCGGTTGAAGCAGCAGGTCGGCGCCGACCGGGTCGTCGTGTTTGGCGACAGTCCCAACGATTTGTCGATGCGCAAGGTTGCCGACTTGTTTATCGCTCCGTCGAACGCGGTCGAGGAGGTTCGCCATGTAGCCGACGAGGTGACGCAGAGCAACGATGACGACTGCGTGGCTCGTTGGATAGAGAAAGACGTCGCAGCCCGGCAGTAACCAATAAAACAAAAAGCGAAGGCTGCTCCTGGCGGGGCAGCCTTCGCTGTGTATTGACGTGAGTGTCAGAATGCTATTTTGCAATAATCTTGCTGATTGTGCGGTTGCCGTCGGCACCTGTAGCCACAACGATGAGCAGACCTTTTGTGTCGACGCTCAGACGGTCGGCACGAGCCGAGCCAACGAGCGCGCCCGTAGTGGAGAATGCGTCGATGCGTGCAGCGCCATCAGCCGTCACAACACCGTCGGCGTAGCGAATAGCCAACGCGTCGGCGTCAATGCTTCCAACCGAGGCGTCGCCGGTTACAATCACCTGGCAGGTTGCAGTCTGACCACCGAAAGCCACAGTGATGGTAGCCTTGCCCGGTTTCAACGCCGTCAGAGTGATTTCCGCATAGTTGTCCTCGATTTCAGGCTCGCTTACGCTTACGGTCTCAGGGTCGGACGAAGTGAACGTAATGCCGGTTATGTCGTCAGCGCCGAACACTTCAACTTCAAGGGTAACATATTTGTCGTCGACACCCATAAGGATTTCATGCGAGTCGAGCGATACGACGCACTCTGAATTCTGGAAGTAAAGTTTCGGAAGAGCTTCAGTCTGTGCAACCCATGGAGAGTCGGCGTTTGCACCGAATTTGAATCCGATACCCGACAGGAATGCCTCGGTCAGCGCATCGGCGGTTACGGTTTCGCCATTGACAGTGGTGGCGCCGGAGGTCTCCGCCGCATCGACAAGAGGGAAGGCAGCATAGTTGCTTGCCAGCCCAGTTTCATTCTTGCCAGCAGCCTCAGCATCGTCGGCCACGGTTGATCCGATGATGCGGTGTGCGCCTTTGTGAGAGTTTTCAGCTTTGTCAAGGAAGATGAACGAGCAGTCATTTCCGGCAACGTTACCCGATATAATCACTTTGTTGGCATTAGCCCAGTCTGGTTCCAAATATCCGGCTATGGCACCGAGCGAAACGAGATTTGTCCACTGGTTCGGTTCCGATACTGAAAGCTCAGCGTTGTTCACATAGCAATTCGTAATCAAGCTGCGTCCTGCGCTTCCAACAATACCACCAACGGTGTTTTTTCCGCCTACCGAGCCGTTGTAGTAAGCGTTGGTGATGTTGCTCGTATTGGAGTCGGTGGTTCCGGCGATGCCTCCAACAGCGGAAAGACCGCGGATTGTGCCGTTGACAACGCTTGACGCATTGATTGTAGACGAAGTAGACAGGTTGCCGACAAGACCGCCCACTTTGCTTGCTTGCTCAGCGTCAAGATAGAGCTTGTCGATGTCGGTCGACGTGATTGACGAGTAGAGCGAAGCCTCTCCCACGATTCCGCCAAAAGGAGCATCAACAGAGTTGCCGTAAATATCGGCGCCGTAGACGTGCACATTGTCGATAGCCACAGCCATAGCGCTTCCCGCCAAAACCCCGGCATTGCGTGTTTTTGCCGAAGCTGTGATAGACGGCTTGACAAAGGACAAGTTTTTCACCTCGGCGCGGTCGGTCTCGCCAGTTCCGATGATTTGTCCGAACAGACCGATATGCGCGGCACTGCTGACCGGTTCAAGGTTAAGCAGTTTGTGGTTTTTGCCATCGAAATGGCCAGAGAATGTAGCAATCGGCGACCACTCAACGTTCGACATATCGATGTCGTTCACGAGCTCGTAGTATGCCGACGGATTTTGAGCAATCATCATCAAGTCGCCCACGGTTGAAACCTTGTAAGGCGAAGCGGCTGTACCCTCGCCGCCTTTTTCAAACTTCTCGAACGGCAGGTTGTAGAAGTCGACCGAGGATGTTCCCTTAGCCTGGTTTGCGAAGCTGACAACCAAGCGGTTGTCGAGCACGTCGCATACGCTCATGTCGCCCTTCGTGTCGTCGCCCTTGAATTTTCGCAGCACCTCTCCATTTTCGTTTGCCACCCAAAGTTCGGTAGCGATTATACCCGTTTGCTGATTCTTGATTTTTGCAAGGAACAGGTATTCGTGCAGGTTGTCGGTGTTGAAAAGATAAGGGTTGAGGACAGTGCCGTTTACAAGCGGAGTGAAGTTTTCGCCGTCCTGTCCGATGTTGAAACTAACAAAATGGTCGACCGAGCAGTCCTTGTTGAACCAGCCGATGCGCGAGATGACGTTTTTCTGCTCGTCGTAAAGACCGTTTCCGATGCCGAACACATATTGATATTCATCGCCCACAGGGTAGCGGTCGAAGTTGTCAGACAGCTGAGCGTCGCCCACCATAGCCGAGAATGTAGCCGCCACGTTGCACGACGGGATGTTGACCATCTCGATAGCCTCCGACGAACCGCCGGTTATTATAAACCCATATTGCGACTCTTTGCCAGGGATGTCAGACAGTTTCTGCCACGACGACACCGCCTGGTTGATGACCGCAATCTTTTGCGAATCCTCGTTGTAGACCTCGAAAGTGTAGGTGTAATCATCGTTTGCAACAGTGTAGTTCTGGTTTGTCACGATGAAATTCATCTTGTCGTCGCCCGAGAACGTGCCCTTGCACATGTCGGAAGCATCGTCGGAGAATAGACCGAAAGAGCGCATACCGTAGAGCGCGCCCTGTTCGGCTGCGACAGGCACCGATAAGGTGTTTATCTGGTTGAACTTCTTGTCGTACACTTCAAGGATGAAATGGTTGTCGGACGTAGCGATAGGGTCGTCGACCGTTTCATCGACAAAGAACGGTTTCTCATAGTGAGAGAACACGAAATACGGGTTGCCGTCGATGTTGAACGAGTTGAAGTAGGAGCCGGCGCTGTAGTTTAGCAGCGTTGACGGCACGCTGAGCGTCTTTTCGACAGTCGGAGCTTCGTTCCATCCGCAAGGCTGCATCACAGAAATCTGAGTTTTTGCCACCCCATCTTCTTCAACAGCCTTCACTAGCGCGATGCGCTGATAAGAGTTGAACCCCTCCGAATAGTCGACAAACAAAGCGTTGTCGGCGTCGTATGTGCGCACAATCTCGCCGTTCTGGTTGTAAACACGGAATTCGCCATACTGCTTGTAAGAAGCGTCGTAGCTATGGATGAACACCATCACCTCCCACGTCTTCTCATCGCGGTCGAAGAATTTTTTTGTCACCGACCCGAACGGCTCGATTACATTCACATTCTTGTCGTCTGGAATATCCACCTTGATAGTTGCCAACGTCTCGTTGTCGGCATTCATCACCGAGAATTCCGAGCCGGTGTATGTGTGGCGTTTCGGGTCGACAGAGAATTTCTGATAGTAAAACCACGATTTACCATCGGTTCCGGTGAGCAGTCCCCACCCCTCAGTGTTGCTGATGGCAGCGTCTGGCTCAGAGTTTGCCAGCGCCGCGCCCTTAGGCGAATTGCACACGCTTGACATTGTCAGTGCGCTCTGCTTTTTAGCGACAGCCGCAGAGAATGCGTCAGGCGAAGCCAATGCGCGGAACTTTTTGGCGGAAGCCATTCCCGTCGCGCCCGCTCCGGCGAGCATTGCCGCGAGAGTCAGATAGTAGATTTTTTTCATTTTCAGAATATTTTGGTGAATAATTTTTCGTAATCCCATCAAAGCGTTCTCCCAGTTGTGAATGACAAAAACGACACATAAATCGTTTTAATGCTGTCAAAATGAAGCCTATTAACCGCAAAAGTATTATTTATTTCTATCAAAAGCAACTATTTTAGAGTATTTTAATAACCTCGAGCATTCCCGTCGTGTTTCCGGCGCGGGAATTTATGATATGCCAGACGGCAAGAAAGTTTGCAGTAAAAGCGAGTTTGTTTTGGAAAATTGCGGAAAAATGCCGAATATTGCAAATTGAATATGGAAAGTACAAGACAAGCAAAGATTGCACGACTGCTGCAAAAGGAATTGAGTGAATTGTTCCGTCGCCAGACCGCCGCTATGGGCGGAGTGTTGGTGTCGGTCAGTGGAGTTAGAGTGTCGCCCGATTTGAGCGTTGCCCGCGGATATCTGAGCATATTCCCTTCGGACAAGGCTCAGGACATCTTGGCGAATATCAATAAAAGTGCGAAAAGCATCCGTTATGAGCTGGCAAAGACGTTGCGCTATCAGTTGCGCAAGACCCCGGAGTTGTCGTTTTTCATCGATGACTCACTCGACTATATAGAGCATATCGACAACATCCTGAAACAAGACACCGCCCTTCACCGCAACGAAGGAGGCGAAGAAGAGGAATAATCAGAAATGAGACTGCTGCCGCTGAGAATAGCATTGCGCTACCTTGTGTCGAAGAAGTCGCACACGGCGGTCAGTGTGATATCCACCATTGCCGTGTGTGCCGTGGCAGTCACAGCACTGGCGATGATTTGTGTGTTGTCGGTGTTCAACGGCTTTCACCAGCTTGTCGACAGCAAGATGTCGAGCATGGAGCCGGCAGTCAAGGTTTCGGCAAAGCGGGGTGTGATAGTCGACGCATCGGCGTTGATAGGGAAGATACAGAAGGTTGAAGGCGTTGAAGTCGCCGTGCCGACGGTTACTGAGAGCGCACTCGTGATTTATGGCAACCGTCAGATACCGATAGTGCTTAAAGGCATCACCGACGACTATGACCGTCTGACAAATCTGAAAAAACTGATAAAGCCCGACGGCAGGTTTCTGCTGACTGACGGCAACAGCGACTATTGCATAATGAGCATCGGAGCCGCCTTGACGCTCGACGCCCGACCAGGGTTCGAGCCGATATGCTATATCTATGCTCCACGGCGTGTTGGGGCAGTCAATGTGGCGAATCCCGCCACAGCGTTCCAGCGCGTGCCCACATTTGTCAGCGGAGTGTTTGAGGTGCGCCAGGGAGCCTACGACCAGAATTATGTGTTCACGTCGCTTGCCGCCGCCCGAACGCTGCTCGACTATACCACCGAGGCGACAGCCATTGAGGTGGGTCTGCGTCAAGGCGCAGATGAAGGGACCGTCATGTCGGCGATAAGCAAAGCCGTAGGCGACGGCTACAAGGTTGAAAACCGGCTAATGCAGCACAGTCAGTCGCTGAAGATGATCAACGTTGAGAAATGGATTTCGCTGCTGTTGCTGTCGCTCATCCTTGTTGTTGCGTCGTTCAACGTCATCAGCACGCTCGCCATCCTCATACTTGAGAAAGACGAGAGCATCCGTACGCTTCACAGCCTTGGCGCCGACAACCGTATGGTGGAACAGATATTTGTGGCGGAGGGATGGCTGATATCGATAGTCGGCGCCGTTGCCGGATTGGCAGTCGGAGTCGTCTTGTGCGTACTGCAACAGCATTTCGGGTTTATCCGGCTGAGTGCCGATGCGAGCAACCTTGTAGTCAACACCTATCCGGTTGCCGTCAGCGTTGGCGATGTCGCGATGATTCTCGGCATAGTGGCAGTTGTCGGACTTCTTGCCTCGTTGGCTACGACAAGGGCGATGCGCGGATATCTGTACAGAAAATAGTGGTATGGGCATTGATGTTGCCCACGCAGGTTAATTAAGACTTATGTGAAGCATTTTGTGTGGTGGATTTTGTAGAGTAGATGAAACAATCCGTACATTTGCAATGTGTTTTTCATGGTATTAGATTTAAGGTTAACAAGATTGGTTGTCGTGAGACAATCAATTTTTTTTATCCTTAGTGGGATTTTTGGAATTTTATATATTTGCAGATAGGAGGGTGTGCAAAAATAGGCGCATCCTCTTTTTTTTTCAGCGTGTTGTAAAAACATAAAACAAAGACTTTGGCTCAGTAGAAATTTAGTGGGGATAAATTTTAGGCATCCAAATGTTATGCCGAACTTTGCGGTATGAAATCAAACTCTTTCGCGCTAATCTCAGAGGTGTCGTCGACAAGAAGTACTTTCTTTTCCGTATTGCCAATTTATATGCTTATCCACACTAAATTTCTACTGACCCCGACCCGGAGCTGATGGCACAGGACTACGAATGTTTCCCCCGTGAGTGGTACAACGAGGGATTCATCACCGAGGAAGACTTCGACAACATCAAGGAATACTGGGAGATGTGCGAGAAGCACTCGGTGGAGGCCGTCGATGCCTTCATGGACTGGGGCGCCGAAAAGCTCGAACATTTCGAGGACTGCTATCTCGGCGAGTATGACTCCGAGGAGGACTATGCACGCCAGTACATCGCCGACTGTTACGACCTTGACCGGCTCATGGGCAGTCTCTCCAACTATTTCGACTACGAGGCCTTCGCCCGTGAGCTGTTCATGTACGATATGTACTACGACAACGGCCACGTTTTCCGTCACTGGTGAACCGCCGCCGCCTCTCTCCTTCGATTGGGTCGCCCTCCGGGGCGGCTCTTAGCCCTTTCCACTTAAAGCTTTAGCTATATAAAAAGCCAAAGCGAATCCAAAAATTACAACAACAATAGTTCCTATTGGGCCCTCGCCTTTGGTCGCTGCAGGAATGCCAGCTGCAATAAGAATAAACACAAAAATAAAGCACCCCCAACTTCCTTTATTTTTATTCTCTTCAGACATTGTTATTCATAAATTTTTTGACGTTCTTGAACTTCTTGCAAATGTCTGCTTGATGCATCCCGTTCAATCTTGTTTATTATACCATCACAATATGATTTATTATACCTTACAAATCCTGCGAAATCGTCAATAAAATAAACCTTAGCTAAATTCGATGTGACATCAACATATTTAAAATCAGGGTCTGACTCTAATGAACTCATACCACCGCTCCACTTATCTATGTAAGCTGCATCATAAAAATATGATGATAAAGAATGCCCATGTGGCTCAGCAAGTTCCCACATTTCTTCATATGATAAAGGCCCTCCTGTTGTCAAATCAATCTCACCATTGCTATTAACCCGACGATGAAGAACGCGTTTGTGTTTTCTCCGATTTTTGGGGTCTTTAAAACTATAATATTTCTGAACAACCATATTGTGAAGATCAGCATTTTTAAGTTGTTCCGTTAGTGGCGTCTTGGGGTCAAAATAGACTGGAACCTTTATTTGAGTTGTGGTATTATCTAAATTTTCTTCTTCCACAACGGCAACAGCAAGAGTATCAGCAGCAAGAGTATCTTCTGCAGCGCCTTCCCATCCATAGTTATTGCTATTATTTTGACACCCTAAAACAATAAGGAACAATATCGGAGTAAATTTAAATATAAGCTTCATTTGATTTTCTTGTAAAGTTACTCATTTCCCGTGGATTTTGCGTCTTTTACCCTCCTTATTTATAGCGGTAACTTCGTGGCATAACTCAGATTCGCCATGTCTAAGACCGCATACAACATCTCACTCAAAGGCTACGTCGGAGGGTATGACTTCGACCGCTCCACCGTCGACCGCGAACTCGCCAAAAACGATGGAAAGCAGGTCAATGTCCTCATTGACTCCCTCGGCGGCTCTCTCGCCACCGGCCTTTCCATCTCTGCCGCGTTCAAGAACCACGGTCAGGTAAATGTGCATTTCGTCTGGCTCAATGCCTTCGCCGGCACGTCGTGCGGATGAGGTTATGATGTAGTAATGTGCCTCTGGCGCATCGTCGACATGCTGGATAAAAATGATTGCTACCTGAATTCTATAGAGGACGTTTGTGGATAATTGTGAGACCGTCGCGAAGAGGTATTATAACCTTTTCCACACGCTCGTCGGCAGCAACAAAATCGTTGAACTCAAGTATTCCCGCTGTCTGAGCGTCGAGTTTCTTTCCGTAGTCGACCACTTTTCCGTCCCACAGCGTGTTGTCGGCAATAATGAACCCGTCGGGGTTCACATAGTCGAACACCAAGTTGTAGTATTCCAGATACTGTCTTTTATTGGCATCCATAAACACGAGGTCGAACTTTCCACCCACCTGAGGTATTATGTCGCGGGCGTCGCCGATGTGCAGGTGGATGTTTTTCCCCTGTTGCGCCTGGCAGAAATGCTCTCTGATGAAATCCTCCAGCTCGTCGTCGATTTCGATTGTGTGTAGCTCCGCCCCCGGCACCAGACCTTCCGCCATTGCCAAGGCGGAATATCCGGTAAACGTGCCGAGCTCGAGAATCCGCTTAGGGCGGATCATTCTTACGAACATCTTCAGCAGTTTTCCCTGTAGGTGTCCGGAACACATCCTCGGTCGCAGATGGTATAGGTGAGTCTCCCGGTCGAGCCGACTCAGCGTTTCGCCCTCCTTGTCGATGTGGCGCAGGATATATTCTTCAAGTTCTTCGGTCATTATTTCTCTGGGTTTTCGAGGTTTGGCAAGTCGTAATGGTCATAGTTTTCGAGCACGTCAGCCACACGGTTGATTTCAAGGAACGTGGTGCCCTTACCCTCACCGAATCCACCGCCGAGGTATGCGATTTTGTCGTCGGGAGTAATGATGTTCAGTTCGATGAGGTGTTCCAGACCGTTGTACAGATACGCGCGCGACGACGTTTCCTTTTTCTGATACATAGGGTACACACCGTAGCTCAGCGCCAACAGTCGTGGCACGTTCGGGCGGTAGCATATAGCGAGCGTAGGCGATATGCCACGGAAAGAAGCAATGTAGCGCGCAGTGCGTCCGGTGTAGCTGTCGGTCACGATAGCCTTCGCCCCGATTTCGTATTGCGCATCGACGGCACCGTGGGCAAGGAAAGTTGTCACATCGGCAGTGTCGCGGCAGAACAGCGTGTGGTTTACCGCGTCTTTCCGGCTTGACAGCGACAGCTCCGTCTCCTTTATGATTTTCGACATTGTTGAAATCGCCTCCACGGGATATTTTCCATAAGCAGTCTCACCGCTGAGCATCAGAGCGTCAGCCCTTTGAAACACCGCGTTTGCGATGTCGGACACCTCCGCGCGAGTAGGGCGCGGGTTGCTGATCATCGTGTGGAGCATCTGAGTAGCGACAATGACCGGCTTGTGAGCGTTTACACACTTGCTAATCAGCTGTCGTTGCAGCACCGGGATTCTCTCCGCCGGCACTTCAATTCCGAGGTCGCCACGAGCAATCATGATTCCGTAAGACACCTCGAGAATCTCGTCGATATTGTCGATGCCCTCCTGGTTTTCGATTTTAGATATGATTTTAATCGGGCTGTTGTTAGCGTCGAGAATTTTCTGGATGTCGAGCACGTCCTGTCTTGATCGGACAAACGAGTGAGCGATGAAGTCGACCCCCATCTCAATGGCATATCCGATGTTCTGAATGTCGCGTTGTGTCAGCGACGGCAGTTTGATGCTTGCGCCAGGGATGTTCACGCTCTTTCTCGAACCGAGTTCGCCATCGTTCAGTGCCGTGCAACGCAGCGTTTTCCCCTCGATGCTGTCGATTAAGAAGTCGAGCTCGCCATCGTCGATGAGCAGGTGCATGCCCGCTTTGACGTCATTGGCAATGTCGGGGTATGACAGATGTATGTTCTGCTTGTCGCTAAGTTCGTCGGGCGCTCCGGTCACACAGACCTTGTCGCCGGCAGAGAACGACAGGTTTTCATCGTCGACATTAGTCGTTGTTCTGATTTCCGGACCCTTTGTGTCCATAAGGATTCCTATTCTGTCGCTGACCGCGCGCACGTTGTTGACAATTCTTTGGAAACCTTCGCGTTGAATGTGTGCAGAGTTCATGCGCACCACGTTCAAGCCGTTTTCCGCCAACTGTTTTATAAAGTCCACGTCACAACGACGATCGGAGACAGTTGCGACAATTTTCGTAAATTTAGTCTTCATCTTGTACTTTTGGGCTTATAAAAATATATCTGTTTTTTTGTAAGACAGTGAATCTCAAGCGTTCATCAGAGCCATAACCGCCAGGCGGTAACTGTTGAGACCGAATCCGGCAATCACACCCCGGCATGCCCCGGCAATCATTGACACGTGGCGGTATTCCTCACGAGCGTGCACGTTTGAGATGTGGACCTCCACCACCGGCGCTTTCACCGCACGGATAGCGTCGCCGATAGCGATTGACGTGTGGGTGTAAGCACCCGCGTTGAGGACAATGCCGTCCACGTCGAACCCCCGGTCGTGGATTTTATCGATAATCTCACCTTCGTGGTTGCTTTGGAAATATTCAAATTCTATGTCGGGGAAATCCGCAGTCAGCGTGTTGAAGAAAGTCTCAAACGAAGAATCGCCATAAATGCTTTTCTCTCTGACTCCCAACAAATTCAAATTTGGTCCGTTGATAATAAGAATTTTCATAATCGCTTAGTCTTGGGGTTATCGAGGTTTTTCCGGCGGAATTGCTTACCTTTGTTGCAGCAGGATTCTCCCGGAACATCTGCAAAATTAATAAAACTATCCGTATTTTTCAACACCGCTATGACAGAATTACCCGACAACGCGACATTGGTAGAACTTTTCAACGCCCATTTGTCGTTGGAGAAAGGCTTGTCGGCCAACACGGTGGCATCGTATGACAACGATGTCCAGAAACTGCTGCAGTTTTTGGACGAGAAAAACGAGAGACTGCCGTCGGTCACCGAACCGTTGCTCCATGAGTTTCTCTCCGTGCTCCACGACATCGGCATCCATCCCCGGTCGCAGGCACGCATCGTGTCGGGCATCCGAGTGTTTTTCCAGTTTCTGAAAACGAGTGGATACACCGACCACAATCCCGCCACACTGCTTGAGTTGCCCCGTCTCGGGCGTCAGCTGCCCGACATCCTGACCGTAGATGAGATCGACGCCATGGAGGCAGCGTGCGATGATTCGACCTATGAGGGCTGCCGCAACCGCGCCATCATCGAAACCACGTATTGCTGCGGACTTCGCGTGTCGGAACTTGTCGGATTGCAGATGTCGAAGGTGGACATCGATGAAGGGTATGTCACCGTAGACGGAAAAGGCAGCAAACAGCGCATCGTCCCCATCGCCTCATCGGCAGTCGACGCCATCCGCGCCTATCTGCCCCTTCGGTCAAACCTGACGCCCAAACGTGGCAGCGAGGACATCCTTTTCCTCAACCGCCGCGGCGGGCAGCTAACCCGCACAATGATATTCTACATCATAAAGAAACTCTGCGGCGAGTGCGGCATAAAGAAAAACATCAGTCCGCACACCCTCCGTCATTCCTTTGCCACGCATCTTCTCGAGGGCGGCGCCAATCTGCGCGCCATACAGGAAATGCTCGGACATGAGAGCATCACCACCACCGAAATCTACGTGCATATCGACCGCTCGTTCCTTCGGCAGGAAGTGGCAAACTGCCATCCCCGCAACAGGAAGAAATAGGAAAAATCATTACCTTTGCAAAAATAAGCAGACACATTATGGCAAAAAGCAAGATATACGTTGTGTACGTTGGGCGTCAGCCAGGACTTTATGAGACATGGGATGAATGTCGAGCCGAGGTAGAAGGCTACCCCGGCGCCCGCTATAAATCGTTTTATTCCAAGGAAGAAGCCGTAATGTCGATGCGAGAGAGCGACGCATCGGCATCGATGGCGTTGCGCCAGATAGCCCGCCACCTTCAGGAGGACACCCCCGAGGTTGTAGCACCCCGCACCAAAAAAGCGTCGCCGTCGGTCTATCCCCCCGATGTGATACTCAACAGTCTTGCTGTAGACGCCGGCTGTATGGGCAATCCAGGGATAATGGAGTATCGCGGCGTTTATGTCCAGACCGGACAGGAAGTATTCAAAGTGGGGCCCTATCACGACGGCACCAACAATATCGGAGAGTTTCTCGCCATTGTCCACGGACTGGCGTTGTTGAAGCAAAAAGGCAGCAACATCCCCATCTACAGCGACAGCAAGATAGCCCAGAAATGGGTGCGCGACGGCAAATGCCGCACCACGCTCGCCCCCACATCCCGCAACGCCGAGCTGCTCGGGCTCGTGGCGCGCGCCGAGAAGTGGCTTGCCACCAACACTTATGCGAATCCCATCATCAAGTGGGAAACCAAGCAGTGGGGCGAGATACCAGCCGACTTCGGCAGAAAAGGATAGTCCCACAGAAGAATTTCCGGAAAAAAAGAACCAACGCAGGTGTCTTTTCCCCCTTTTTGCGGGAATCCAGACACGCTGCGTTTTATTTTTGCGGAAAAACACAAAAGCAATGAAAAACACAAAAAAAATTGAATTCAAGCCATTGACACCAATTGATGGCAACCGGTCAGAGGCCGTCAACGTGCGCCGCTGCGGAGACTGGATGGAAGTGACCGGCACCCCCGCCGCCGTGTGCCCGAAAACCACCGACGACCGTTTTCTCGGCGCCGACCGTCGCGGCAGCCGCACATACTACTTCATGCAGCGCAACGGAAAAGACGTAATAATGTCAGGCTACAGGCAGGACGGAACGTTTACCGCCGTTCAGCGCACCCTGTTTGCCGACGGCGGCAGCGTGACAGGATTTGCCGTCAGTGGAGAGTTTGTAGTGATGTCCACATCCGCCGGACTCCGCTATCTGCATTTCAACGGATCGGGCTACGACAGCCTCGGCGGTATGGTAGAGATGCCGGAATTTGCGTTCGGCACCATCATGTCGGCAACGATAAGCACCGACATTGCAGGCATCACCCTCAAGGGGTCGTATCCGCAATGGAAAGGCACGTTGGCAGCATCCGACCGCAGTGGCGTGGAGCGCGCGTTCCGGTCAGCCATAAGCGAGTTGCAGACCGTCGCTTCGGCGGGAGGCTGCTGCCTGCAGCCAGTCGTGCTTCGCGTGGCATTGCGCTTGTGGGACGACAGTCTGCTCTGGAGCGGCGCAGCGGCATGCGTAGGCCATGCGTGGCAGCCCGAGACCCTTGCCGATGCAACGCCCGGCACCGTCAGCACCGTAGACAGCGCCACCCTCAGCGCAACGATGTGGCAGCCCACGCTGCACCTTGTCTCGTCGGGACTCGGGCACTGGCAGCCGTTTGTCAAAGCCGTTGAAATCTATGCCACCGAAGAGGTCGGCGACTTCTCCACAATGCGCTTCCGCTGCGAGCAGAGCCAGACCGGTCAGAAAACCTACCATCTGCGAATGCGGGCAGAGAACGACACCTCCGCACAGCTCCGCCAATCAGCCGAGGCACAGGAAATGCGTCTTGTGGCATCTATCACCGACACGAAAGCACTACAGGAAGGCATAGTGGCAGGCAGCAACCTCACAGATATAGGCGGCGGCAAGGTGGCAGTGGCAGTGCTCCGCCAGTCGACAGCCGTAGCCTGGCAGCCGATACCATCCAGATTCACGGCCAACACTCTCGACACCGTAGGCACCAGCCTGTTTGCCGGCAACCTTGTGCGCCATTTGCCCGCCGCACCCCACTTCCTTTCCGTGGTCGACGCCACAACACTCAAAAACGGAGTGGCAAGCACCTATGTCAGTGTCGACATCGCCACCGAAGCCGGAAATGCAACCATCACCCGTTCAGCCCTGTTGGAACAATACAGCCTTCAGACCACCAACCTTGTGTCCTATCCCGACAGCCGAGCCCGCCGGCTGACACTGATTGTCGTGGCAGGCGGACAACGCTACAGCCGAACCATTCCCCTCATGCCGTCGGCCATCGGCAACTATGCCTACGCCACGCGTCCAGGCGGCTTCGCCATCCAGCCCGACACCTCCTCCTCAGTTCCGCCGACCACCGCCCGCTCCGTCGCCCAGCCAACCACACTGCTCCACAGCACCGGCAACCCGCTGCAATGGACAGAATGCACTCGCGCCGACAATGCAGGAGTGCACGGCGTGATGCCAACGCTGCGCTACGGCGCGACGTGGATTATCGGCAGATCGCCAGTGTGTCTTCTCAGCGCCGACGGCATCCGCCTGCTGTCGTTTGACACCTCCGGACGTTGCACCGCCTCCACCAGAATCTCCCAACGGATTGTAGCCTCGTCGCGTCTTGCCGCCGTCACAGAAAACGGATTGGCTTTTATCGACAGCAACGGACAGCTCTGCCGCTATGAAGGCACGCGCGTCACGTCGACCGGCGTCACAGTCCCGTCGGCAGAAGGTATTGTCTATTCCGCCAGCCACGGCGAGTTGCTCGTGTATGGCGGCGGCAAGACAATGGCAGTAGCCCCCGACAACACCTTCACCCACCGCACGTCACGCTACCAAAGCCACGCATCCGGACTCCTGAGCGACAGCGACAACGTGTATGATCCCGACATAGAAGAGAAAAGCGCGCAAGCCGTCGACCTGCGCACCGACCAGATAGAATTGCCGTTCCGTCTGCGTCTGGCACAGTGGCATATAGACGCGTCTGACGCCGACGTAAGGCTTACCGTCTATGCCGAAAACGGCTACAGCTGTCACGGCGAGATGGTGTCAAGCCAGCGGTTACGCGGCGCCGTCAGAGCCGTTGTCAGACAGCGCGTAGCCATGCCCCGCAGCCGCACCGTCAGGTTCGGGCTTCAAGGCACGTTGCCTTCAGGAACAAGAATCGGCAATATAAATATGTCGTAAAACATATTTTGGGGCCGTGAATAAAAAAAATTGCGTGTCGGCGTAAAAAAAATGAAGAAAAATAGTTGAAAAAAAATGAAACAATTTATCTTTGCGTGTATCTAACAAAGAATCATAATTCAATCTGTGTAAAAAACAAGGAAATGAAAAAACACAGCGACAATAACCCAAACCAGGAAACACAGAGACCGCCTCTGTGGGTTGTCATAATTGTGATAGCCAGCATCCTGCCGGTATTGCTTTGGCCGGTGTACATGTCGCGTTATGGTCTTCAACAAGGAGGTCAGACCGCCTTTCTTGCCACCGCCTTTCCGATTTATATAGTGCTGTGCGGATACCTTGCATATAAATGCTATCAGTATAGAAGAGAAGTCACCTACGTGCTTCTCGTGATAATGTGGCTCTCCTACGGCGCCGCAGTTTTCCTATAAAAACCCTAATCTTAATAAAAAATACAAGACTATGATTATTGGAATTCCTAAAGAAATTAAGAACAACGAAAGCCGCGTGTCGATGACCCCGGCAGGTGTTCATGAGTTGGTTAAGCACGGTCATACAGTGTATGTGCAGAAAACGGCAGGCGAAGGCAGCGGATTCAGCGATGCCGACTACGAAGCCGTAGGCGCGGTGATGAGTCCAACGATAGAGGATGTCTACGCCAAGGCGGAGATGATAATCAAAGTAAAGGAACCAATAGAACCTGAGTACAAATTGGTGCGCAAGGGACAGTTGCTGTTCACGTATCTACACTTTGCCAGCAGCGAGCCACTGACCAAAGCAATGGTAGAGAGCGGCGCCGTCTGCCTTGCTTACGAAACCGTCCGTATGTCCGACAACTCGTTGCCGTTGCTGATACCGATGTCGGAGGTGGCAGGACGAATGTCGGTACAAGAAGGAATGTATTTTCTTGAGCGTCCGCACGGAGGCAAAGGCGTGCTTCTCGGCGGCGTTCCAGGCGTAAAGCCGGCGAAAGTGTTTGTGATAGGAGGAGGCGTTGTCGGCACAGCTGCCGCAATGACCGCCGCCGGCACAGGCGCCGATGTTACAATCTGCGACATCTCGATACGTCGCCTCGCGTATCTTGCGGATGTTATGCCCAAGAACATCAAGACGCTAATGAGCAATGAATACAATATCCGTCAGGAGCTTGCCGACGCCGATCTTGTTATCGGGTCAGTGCTTATCCCAGGCGCCAAAGCGCCTAAACTCGTCACCCGCGATATGCTGAAGCTGATGAAGAAAGGCACAGTGCTTGTAGACGTGGCTATTGACCAGGGCGGCTGCTTCGAGACCTCGCATCCTACCACCCATCAGGATCCAGTGTATGAGATTGACGGCATAGTTCACTATGCTGTGGCAAATATCCCGGGAGCCGTGGCACGCACATCGACGTTCGCGCTCACCAACGCCACAATTCCTTATGCTCTGAAACTTGCCGACAAGGGCTGGAAACAGGCATGCAAGGAAAATCACGACCTTCTTGAGGGCTTGAACATTGTTGACGGCAAGGTGGTGTATAAGGGCGTTGCTGACGCATGGGGCTTGCCTTACACACCGGTTGAGGAAGTGTTGTAGAGAAACACGTATAGATAAGAAGACAGGCGCGTTTCGGAAATGCGCCTGTCTTTTTTTGAGATGTTGAAGTGGCGTATCTCCGGCACGCTGATGGCGGATGCTGGCAGAGATCCCGGCACGCTGCGCTGCGCTTCGCGTACCGGGTTACTGCAGAGTGTCGTCGCTCCGCGACGAAGGGGGATAAAAAAACAGGCGTGGTTTAGAAGCACGCCTGTTCTTATTGATATGAGGTCTGTTTTATTTCACTTCCCAAGTTTCACCAGCCATAATCATGTCGCGCAGCGAACCGAAATGTTTGCGCTCCTCGACATTGTGAGTCTGTTTGTCGACCTCTTCCTCATAGACCGGTGCTTCGACGTCGCGTATAACGCCGATTGCCAAAGGCAACGACTTTCCGTCCATCATAGCAAGCTGCTGATGGAGGAAGTTGGACTGGCAGTGAGCATCGTGAGTAAGCACGTCGTCGATAGTGTATCCGTCCTCACCGATTGTCACCGCCTTCAAAAGGAATCCATCTTGAACCAACCCCTTGTTCATCTCCTTGCCGAAGAGCATTTTCTCGCCGTGGCGCAAGTGGATGGTGTGGTCAGGGCGCAATTCGCGGTCGCTGACAAAGCTGTAGATGCCTTGATTGAAGATTACGCAGTTTTGGAGCATTTCAACAACCGACGCGCCGCGATGGCGTGCGGCTGCAACCAAGACCTCTTGCGACGTTTTCAGTTCAACGTCGAGGCTTCTGCCGAAGAAAGTGCCTCTCGCTCCAAACACGAGTTCAGCCGGGATGAACGGATCCTCCGTAGTGCCGTAAGGCGAAGACTTAGATACGAATCCTCGTTCAGACGTAGGCGAATACTGACCCTTTGTCAAACCGTAGATACGGTTGTTGAGCAGAATCATATTCATGTTTACGTTTCGTCTGACAGCGTGGATGAAGTGGTTTCCGCCGATTGCCAGACCGTCGCCGTCGCCGGAGATTTGCCAAACGGTCATGTCGGGGCGTGCCACTTTGAAACCAGTGGCGATAGCCGCCGCACGTCCGTGGATGGTGTGGAAACCGTAAGTGTTCATATAGTAAGGCAGACGCGAGCTGCAGCCGATACCAGAAATCACGGCAGTTTTTTCAGGAGCAACGCCGAGTTCCGCCATTGCTTTGTGCAGCACGTTCAGGATGGCGTGGTCGCCGCAACCGGGACACCAGCGCACGTATTGGTCGCTCTTGAAATCAGAGGCTTGATATTTCTTTTCTTCCATGATTCTTATTCCTCCATAATTTTAGTTACACCATCGACAAGCTCCTGCACAAGGAACGGTTGTCCCTGCACCTTGTTGATGCGTCTGATCAGAACGTTCGGGAATTTTGCCTGCAGGAAGTCGGCAAACTGTCCGAGGTTGAGTTCGGCAACGACAACGTGTTTGTATCTGGCGAGCACCTCCCCGGTGTTTTTAGGCAGCGGGTTGATGTAGCGGAAATGAGCCATAGCCACTTTTTTGCCGGCAGCCCTCAGATCGTCGACAGCCTCATGGATATGACCGAACGTGCCGCCCCATCCGATGACAAGCGTATCAGCGTCAGCATCGCCGTAAGGCTCTACGTCGGGGATGTCGAAAGCCACGCGGTCTACTTTCTCCTGTCGCAGGAGCACCATTTTCTCGTGGTTTTCCGGGTCGGTCGAGATGGCACCAGTTTTGGAATCCTTCTCCAATCCTCCGAGGCGGTGAGTCAGACCAGGAGTTCCCGGAATAGCCCAGTAGCGCGCTTTGGTATTCTCGTCGCGGTCGTAAGGATGCCAGTCTGATTTGCCTTCCGGCACGAAACGCGGTTTGATTTCAGGATATTCACCCTCTTCCGGCAGTCTGAACGCCGACGAACCGTTTCCGATGAAAGCGTCGGATAGAAGCACAACCGGCGTCATGTGCTCGATTGCAATTCTTGCGGCTTCGAAAGCCATGTGGAAGCAGTCGACAGGAGAAGCGGCAGCCAAAACCACGATAGGGCATTCGCCGTTGCGGCCGTAGATAGCCTGACGAAGGTCGGTCTGTTCGGTTTTTGTAGGCAGACCCGTAGACGGGCCACCACGCTGCACGTCGACGATTACAAGCGGAAGTTCAGCCATCACAGCCAGACCTATACCCTCGCTCTTCAGCGCCAAACCCGGTCCTGATGTTGTCGTCACCGCCAAATCGCCGGCAAAAGCCGCGCCGATAGCAGAGCAGACGCCTGCAATCTCGTCCTCCATCTGGCAAGCCTTCACCCCGAGGTCCTTGCGTTTTGCAAGTTCGTGAAGGATGTCGGTGGCAGGAGTGATAGGGTAGCTTCCGAGATACAATGGTCGTCCCGACTTTTCAGAAGCGTATATAAGTCCCCAAGCAGTGGCCGTGTTTCCGTTTACATCGGTGTATGTTCCAGGACGAGTGTCGCCGGTTTCGATACGGTATGTTGAAACAGAAGCATGGATATTGTGTCCATAGTCGTATCCAGCGTTGAGCACTTTAGCGTTAGCCTCGTAAACAGCAGGCTTTTTTGCGAATTTGTTTTTCAGGAGGTGCAAAGCGGATTCAAGCGGGCGGTCGAACAGCCAGCAAACCAATCCGAGCGCGAAGATGTTGCGGCATCGCAGCATTGACTTCAGGTCGAGACCAGAGTCGGCGAGCGCGTTTTTCACCATCGAAGTCACCGGCACTTCAACGATTTGTGCAGTGTTGTCGATTCCGATTTCGTGGAAAGGATCGTTGGTTTCGTAGAGCGCTTTTTTGAGGTCAGACTCCTTGAATGAGTCGATGTCGACGATTGCGACTCCTCCTTTTTTCAGGAAGCAGGCATGGCGTTTCAGCGCCGCAGGGTTCATAGCCACCAGGACGTCGGCGAGGTCGCCCGGCGTATGCACGCCCTTGCCAATGTGCACTTGAAATCCAGAGACACCGCTCAGAGTGCCTTGCGGAGCGCGGATTTCAGCAGGATAGTCGGGGAAAGTGGAGATTTGGTCGCCCACGCCCGCCGACACGTTAGAGAAAATGTTGCCGGCGAGCTGCATACCGTCGCCAGAGTCGCCCGAAAAGCGGACTACTACATTCTCCAAGGTCTTAACGTTTGTCTTTTCTAACATTTTTATTTAGGTTTGTTTTGCTAACAGCAAATTATGTTGTTTTCACGTCACAAATGTAGTGTTTTTTCCAAACTTAACGCCTCTGCCAATCAAAAAAATGCTAAAAAATTGAATATAACATTCAAATCGTTGGGTTTCTTCGTAGCGGAGTCAAAATCCGGCAAACTCAATACTTCGGAAATGGGCCAATCTCTTTAATCACGTCGATGGTTTGGCTGTCGGAAGTGTAGCATCCGACGATGCCAACTCCGCCGTCTACGTTGCTGAATATTTTGACAGGGTCTGCCAATCCGAGGTCAATGAGTCCGCCTTGTATGCCTTTGTTGTCGGTGCGGTTTATTATAGAGCTGACAAGATAGTCGTAGTATGGCTTCGAGATTGCATACAGCCAGAACTTGCGCGCCATCCGTTTTTGCCGCCAAGTGCCTGGCGACAGTTGTATAATCTCTCTCACTTCGATGGTGCGCTTTTGCCCGTCGAAACCCTTGTCGGAGAAAGGCAGGCCGTATGGCGAATATGGCTTCCAACCAGGCAACGTAGAATGAATCTGGTTGGCAAGCTGTTGGAATACGTATTCGTGCGTGAAGTTGCGTTCGCCCATCGAGAAGCCTCGGAGGCCATCGGCGTTGTCCCATTGCAGGAAGTAGTAGCTGTCGCCGGGCTTGTCGGTGAACGTCAGATTGTAGTAGACCACGCAGTCGGCGTCGGTGTAGATTTGCATCGGACCTTGTCGGCTTACGGAGATTCCTTCGATGACGACAGGCTCCGGCATCACGTCGGTTGCCGTGACTGTCTTGTCGCGGTAGCGGGTGCTGACGGTGACGCTCTCGCCGGGAATCACTTTCGTGTTGGAGACGTAGAGGTGTCGGTTGGCGTCATACGTCATATGCTCTTTTTCCTCGCCGTTTATGCTTACGGCAATGTCGAGGTCGGTCACGAACGTGCGGCCTTTATGCACGTCGGAGAAGAAGTAGGGCTTTGTGGCTGCCACCTGCACTGTCGAATCCGCGCTGACCAACGAGTTGAGCGTGAGCATGTTCGACAGCTCGTCGTTTCTGTATTGGTCGAGGTCCTGCTCCCGATAGCATGAGGCGAGGACAAAGATTAGGAGCGTTGCCAGAATGTATTTTCGGAGATGCATAAGCTTAGAAATAATAAGTGTAAGAAAAAGAAGGAATAATAGGGATGAGACTCAGCGTTTTGAATGTCCGGTGCCAATTCTCTTTATCAGGATTGAAGAACACATCGTTGATGTTATCCTTCTTTATCGTGATGGCGTTCATATGGCAGTAAGCATTGTAAATGCTGATGTTCCACATCCCGGCATGCCCGTTCTTGTGGCGGACGTGTATCGTCATTCCGAGATCGAGTCTATGGTTTGCGGGTAGGCGTACGTTGTTGCGTGACGAGTATAAATCCACGCCTTCCACTTCGTCGTCGTCTCCCCACCCTGGAGGTCCAGGCGACGGTGCGTCGGGAAACATTGTGCCCGGCACGTCGTAGTTGTAGGTCGAGAGGGTCATGCGGTTGCCGGTGGTGAATGTCCATCCGGCGTTGAACTCTATCTTTTCGTTGAGCTTGTAGGATGCGTTGATGTTGATTTTATGGCGGTTGTCGAATTTAGCCGGGAATTTCACTCCCTGGTTGAGGTCGTCAAATTTGCGCCAGTTCCACAGCAAGCCGTAGCCGACCGTTCCCGTGATTTTGCCTACTTCGCGAGTGACGCTCAGGTCCATACCGTAGGACCATCCTTTGCCCGATGTGAGTTTGTCCTCCCATGCGAGGTCGGGATTGAGCACGGAGACGCCCTCGCGGTACTCCAACAGGTTATCCATATCCTTATACCATCCTTCTACAGAGAAGTACATACTCCATGGCAGATTGCCATAAACGCCAATTGAATATAGGTCGCTTTGCAGAGGCTTGAATCTGGCGGAAACAGGTTGCCAAAGGTCGGTTGGCAGGTCGATGTAGTTGGTTGATACTTGCTGTACGTACTGATGGATTCTTGCATACCCGGCCTTGACGCTGAAGTTGTCGCCCAAAGCGACTTTCAGCGACGCGCGCGGTTCAATGTCGGCAAACGTAGTGCCCTGCACTCTGTTGACCACGCCTCTGACGCCTACGCTGAAGGCAACTTTGTCGTTGAAGTTAAGAGTGTTGTCGACGTAGGCTGCAACCTCGTTCGACGTGACGTGGGGGCTGTTGTTGTTCTCGACAGTTTCGATGCCGTCGGTGAGAAAACTGTTTACAAGCCCCTCCGGCAGGTAGTTGTGGTTTGCGTAGTCGACTCCGGCACGCAGCGTGTAGACCTTGCTGAAGTCGGCCATATAGCTCACCTTCGCACCGATGTCGGCTATCGAATTTGACGTATGGCTTTTGCTGTATTCGTAGGTTGATGGGTCGCTCGTGTCGGTTTGATATTCCCGTTCTTGCCGATAATTGGAGGAATATTTTGAATAGTAGACCGCGGCACGGAGAATACCGCGATTCAGTCTATAATCGTAGTTGCCAATCACGCCCCAATTTCCCCAAGCCAAACGGTTTGAGTTCTCGTCGAAGAAGTGCGTATCCGATTCTGTCGTAGAGCCGTAGCTTTTGGCATCAAATTCGCGAAGTCCTAATTTAAGGCGGTCGTAGCCATAATATCCCACAATCTGGAGCGACATGTCACGATTGATTTTATGGTCGAGCCTCAAGTTCATGTCAGTGAAACTGTATCCAAGTATATGCTTTTTGCCATTCTTTTTGGTGATGGCGTTTACGATGGCAAGTGTAGGTGCCGACAGCAAGTCGATCCACGAGCGGCGCAGGCCGGCAGAAAATGCCGTGCGGCCTTTGATGATAGGCCCTGTCACGTAGACGTTGGCGTTGAGAAGCCCGACCGACACTTTCCCGCCAAACTTGTTGAAGTCAGGCTCGCGCATTGCAATGTCGGTGATTGACGATATCCTGCCGCCATATCTTGCTGGAAACGATGCTTTGTAGAAACGCGGTCTACTGTCTCAACGTTGAACGACGAGAATATGCCTCCAAGATGGCTTACGTGGTAGAGCGGTAGCCCTTGATACAGAAAGAGATTCTGGTCGTTGTCGCCGCCTCTGACGTATAGCCCAGTGAAGCCCTCCATTCCTTGCGATACGCCAGGAAGAGTCTGTAAAGCCTTAACGATGTCAGGCTCGCCAAACATCACGGGCAGGTTGGCAATCATATTGCTGCTTAGGCTCACTCTGCCCATTTCCGGGGCTTTAAGATTTCGCTCGGCGCCATAGCCTCCACCACGACCTCCTTCAGCCGGTTTACCGTCTTGAGAGTGTCGCTTTGCGCAGAGGCATTCTGTCCAAGCAAAATGGTGGGAGAAAATGTTACCCCCGCCATTATTAGTAATGTCTTTAAATTCATCGAGAAATCAGTTGGAGTTCTAACCCTTGAAATTCGTGACGGTCAAGAATACTGCCAGTAAACTTTCCCAAGCAATCATAATACTCGGGATATATATTAATACATCCTCTCAATTTATCTACACTGGAAATTGCGGGTATGGTGATGCGGTCTTTCTTACCTGGAAAACCTTTGATTATAACGTTGGTGACATAAATTGGACTTAAGTAGTGTTTCTTTAGAATGTCCGAGTAAAGGGTGTCATTGCCAACTTGGCGAGAGCTAATCGTAACAGAATTTACCGTGCGGGGTTCTCCATCTACTGTAAATGTCAGATTGTCGCCTGAGTATATACCATCGCGATCATGTGGGGTGTAGTCAGAGGTTAATTCTTCAATTCTTCATTACATGACACAAGAATCGCTGTAGCAACAACAATGAAAGAAAAAATTAATTTCTTCATAGTTATATGTTTTTTAAATAAAATATTCAAAGAGATTAAGATTGCCATAAGTTTTGCAAAGATACTAATTATTTATTTAACGAATTAAATTTGTACTATTATTTTATAAAAGGCTTTCGCTAAACTGCTATATACGAGCATGGTGACGACTTGCCAACCCTCCATTGGCCGCGGTCTGAATAGCCTATACACTTAGACCGTGTCAATGGCATTCTTAGGCGTATAGCGCCGACCACAAGTGGGAACCGCATGCGAAGCCTGCGGCCGCTCTCTATATCCGCAGGCCGTAGTGGCGTACCTCCGGCACGCATATGGTGTTGACCGGTATAATCCCATCACGCTCCGCAGGCTCCGCGTAATGGGTTAGGAGTAAGTCTCGTGCCTCCGGCACGAAAGCCTCGCCTGCCGATGCTGTGGATTCCGCCACCCATGCAGCGAGCAACCGCTATGCGGTGCATATCTGCTGTCTGCCTTCCCACGGCGCGGCCGTGGGTTACGCAAAAGCGTGACCGCTCGCGCGGTCTGAATAGCTTATACTCTTAGACCGTGTCAATGATAGCCGTTTCCACTTGTCACTATGGGCTGTGTGCCTAGAGTCTTTAGCTACAATGCGTTTGCGACTTTCATTACACTTTTCCAAGCGAATTATGGGTGGTTCGTTACACTTTTCGGAACGAATCGCAGGCGGTTTGCTACACTTTTCCATGCGAATTGGAGTTATTGGGTGGGTTTGGCGGCAGGTTTTTTGAGCTCGGGATATGAAATTCGGGTGTGGTACATTGTACGCAGTCGAGAAATAAACACCTTTTTCACCACCTCCACATCACGGAAACTCAGCGGCGAGTCTTTCATCAGCCCTTGTGCGATTTGCCCGTCGATAATCTTGTTGACAAGGTTTGAAATAGTCTCGTCGTTGTATTCCTTCAGGCTTCTCGAAGCCGCCTCGGTTGCGTCAGCCATCATGAGCAACGACGTCTCCTTGCTGCGCGGGTTCGGGCCAGGGTATGTGAAAGGCGTCGGGTCGACCGGGTTTCCACCGTTGTTGTTGCAAGCAGTTGTATAGAAATATTTGGCAAGGTTTCTGCCGTGGTGCTCAAGGATGAAATTTCTGATTTCCATAGGCAGTTTTTCCTTTTCGGCACGTTTCAGCCCGTCGGTCACGTGTCGGATAACGATTTTCGCGCTTTGCTCCGGAGTCAGCACCTCGTGAGGGTTCACATCGTGCTGGTTTTCGGTGAAGAAAGCCGGGTTGTCCATTTTACCGATGTCGTGGTACAGCGCTCCGGCACGCGCCAACTGCGAGTTCGCCCCGATTTCGCGTGCCGCCTCCGCCACGAGGTTTGACAATTGCACGGAGTGCTGGAACGTTCCCGGGCATTTTTCCGACAGTTCCTGCAGCAGAGGATTGTTGATGTCCGCCAGCTCAACGAGCGTTACTTTCGACACAAAACCGAACACACGCTCGAACACGAAAATAATCACATATGCAAACGACAGCATCACGGCGTTGATGGCGAAGCATGCAAACGTGTGCGGGTCGATTGCGGTAATGTTTCCCTCCTCGATTATTGTCAAAGCGGCATACATGATTGAGTATGACAGGAACACGCAGATTGCAGTGCGTATAAGCTGCGAGCGTTTTGTGAGTTCCTGCAGAGTGTCGATGGCAACGATGCAAGCCACCGTGTGCATAATGATGAAGTTGCCTTGCGCCGCCCCCTCTTCGATCAGGCTGCAAAGGAGCACCTGCACCATCGACAAGAAGAAGGCAGTGCGCGAGTCGAAGAACGTGACCACGATGACAGGAATCAGCGTGATAGGCATCAGCATCGGGCCGTAGACCACGCGGTGCATCAGCGTGTAGGATGCGATGGTCACGGCAGTCAGCAGCGACAGCACGAAACTCAGTTTCCTTTTGTTTTCAAGAATCGCCTGTCGGCGGTAGATTAAGAAATAGAGGAAAAGGAGGAAGAACAGCATCAGCACCACAATCGTGTTTCCCACGATAGGATAGTGCGACTTTCCAGTCGACTCGCTTTCAAGGATTTTCTCGCACGCTTCGATTGCCAGCGCGTTTTGCGGCGTCACTTTGGCACCCCTGGCAATAATCAGCTCCCCTTTTTCGATAGGCGCCCGAATGCTTGCGCGGGCATATTCGCCCTGCAGGTATTCCTTGTTTCTCTGCGAGTCTTCCGCGTAATTCGGTTTTAGTAGTTCGGCGAGGTTCAGTGTCGACATCGACAGCACACCATGCACCTGCTTGTCGATATATTCATAAGCCGCTTTTGCCGACCTCATTTTTGCGGTCGACAGGGTTTGCGCCCTGTTTTCATTGTCGACCACCTTCAGGCTTGGGAGTTTGTTGCTCTGAATAGAATCGTAGACTCTGTTGTCGACAATTCCGTCGGCATACACTTGGCGCACGGCATTGCTGATTTCGCGATGCATCAGCATAGGCGTCCGGCTGATTTTCGATTGAATCTCCGCCTCGATGTTCGTGTTGTGTTTGAAAAACGGTATGAAAGAATTGATTATGCTGTCCTTTATCGCCTTTTCCGAAGCCGCGTCGAGCCCGACAACCAGTTGGGCAGGAGCGTAGAGAGCCGGCGCCGTCCAGGGCTTTCCCACTTCGTAAACGAATTTCTTATGGGCGCGTCCGGGCACGAAATATAGGATAACCGCCACGGCAGCGACAAAGAACGCTACGTGAATCCAGAATTTTTTGGCGAAAACTTTTTTCAGTTCTTTCATAGACTCGTTTTTTTATTAACTGGTTCTTACAGCTGATTTCACACCGTTGATTTTCTTTATCTGGCGGCACATCCTCACAACAATGGCAGCGTCTGACACGCGCACCACAAGGTTGCACGTGAACACGCCCTGGTTTGCCTCGATGTTGAGGTTGCGGATGTTGATAGACATATTTATTGAAATCTCATGTATCAGCTCTTGCAGGATGCCCATCCTGTCGATTCCCTCGATGTGGATTGTAGCCATGAATGATGTAACTTGCGGCGACTCCTCCCATTGGGTAGCCACCAGACGGTTTCCGAAACTGCTCTTTAGTCTTGTCGCCGTCTCGCAGTCCATTTTGTGAACCACCACGTTGTTGTCGTCGTCGATGTATCCCACCACGTCGTCGCCCGGAATCGGGTTGCAGCATTGAGCAATCTTGTAGTTATGCACACCGTTCACAGAGCGCAGCACATATACCTTTTTCGTGTCGATTTCTTTCTGATGGGAATGGTCGGCAGCGTGTTGGGCAGAGTCGTCGGCAGGCTTTTTGCCGAAAGGCCACAGGCGGTTCAGCAACTTCAGATTCTGCTTTTTGCACAGCGACTTCACGATGCTCTCGTTGATTTCGATGTGTCCGCAGCCGATAGCGAGATACATACCGTCGCGGGTAGTGATGTGGAAATGCGCCATCAGTTTTGATATGAACTGCGCATAGTCTTCCGGCGACACCCCCTCGACTGCTTTTTTCGCCATTTTTTCGCCTTTCTCAATCAGCATCTTCCGTTCCTTTCTTAGCGCCGCCTCCAGTCTTGTTTTCGCTTTGGCAGTGCAAATGAACGACTGCCATTCCGGGACAGGTTTCTGAGTTTTTGACGTCAGCACCTCCACCTGGTCACCGCTTTGCAGTTTGTAAGAGATAGGCACCAGCCTGTGGTTCACCTTACCCGCAATGGCGTGCGAACCGATTTCGGAGTGCAGGTTGTATGCAAGGTCGAGCACCGTAGCGTCTTTAGGCAGCGTCACGAGGTCGCCCTTAGGCGTGAACACGATAATCTCGGTGGCAAACAGGTTCAGTTTTATAGTGTCGAGGAAGTCGACCGCGTTCGGTCCCGGCTCCTTCAGCAGGTCGGTAATCGTTTTCAGCCACGTTTCGAGTTCCGACTCCTCGTCGCTTTCACCGATTTTGTATTTCCAGTGGGCTGCAAAACCGCGTTCAGCGATGTCGTCCATCTTTTGGCTTCTGATCTGCACCTCCACCCAGTTTCCGTCGTTGCCCATCACTGTCAGGTGCAACGCACGGTATCCGTTGGCCTTTGGCGTGCTTACCCAGTCGCGGGTTCTGGTAGGGTGTAGCTTGTAAATATCGGTAATTGCAGAGTATATGCTCCAGCAAATCGTCTTCTCGTTGTCGGATTCGCAGCAGTCAAACACGATTCTCACAGCGTATAAGTCGTAGACCTCCTCAAACGGCACGTGTTTGGTTTCCATTTTGTTCCAGATAGAGAAAGCCGACTTCACGCGGGTTGACAGCGAGTATTTCAGCCCCATTTCATCGAGTTTCTCGCGGATTGGAGCGGCGAAGTTTTCAAAGACCATCTGCCTGTCTTTGTCGGTTTTTTTGATTTTCGCGACGATTTCCTTGTATTGTTCAGGGTGCTGGTATTTGAAACTCAGGTCCTCAAGTTCGGTTTTTATGGCAAACAAACCGAGTCGGTGAGCGAGCGGCGCGTAGATGTAGAGCGTTTCGCCAGCAATCTTATACTGCTTGCTTGGCAGCATCGAACCGAGAGTTCGCATGTTGTGCAGACGGTCAGCCATTTTGATAAGAATCACGCGTATGTCCTCCGCCATTGTCAGCAGCAGTTTTCTGAAATTCTCCGCCTGAGCCGAAGCCCTGTCGCCGAAAATACCGCCTGAAATCTTTGTCAGCCCGTCGACAATCATAGCAATCTTTTTGCCGAAGTTCATCTCGATATCCTCGACAGTGTATTCCGTGTCCTCCACCACATCGTGCAGCAGCGCTGCGCATATCGATGTCGAGCCGAGTCCGATTTCCTGGCTCACGATTTTTGCCACGGCGATAGGGTGGAGAATGTAAGGCTCGCCCGACCGCCGGCGTATGCCCTTGTGCGCCTCCTTGGCGAATGAATATGCGCGCTTTATTATTTCCACCTTTTTGCGGTGGTTGCTGTGCAGGTATCCGTTGAGCACGTCCTGAAAGGCGGCTTCAATGTTCTGGTCCTCCTGTTCCGGAGTCAGATGTAAGGATTTATAGTCAATATTTTCCACGAGCAGTTTTTCAGTTTAGTTTGCCATATAATACAAAGATATGTAAAATTTCTGATTTTTTCAAATCACCCCTTTTTGCCAGTAATTATTGCCTTTATGTCGTTCAGTTTGTTGAGCGCCGCCATTGGCGTAAGGTTGTTTATGTCGGTGTTCAGGATTTCGTCGCGCACCTGGCTCAGAACAGGGTCGTCGAGTTGGAAGAACGACAGCTGTACACCCTTTCCACTGCCTTCGTCCATTTCCGAGAGGCATTGCGCCGCGGCATCCTTCGAGTTTGCCGATTCAAGTTGGTGAAGCACCTCGTTTGCGCGGGTGACGATTGCCGGCGGCAGTCCGGCGAGTTTCGCCACGTGTATACCGAAGCTGTGCTCGCTGCCTCCCTCCACGAGTTTTCGGAGGAACACAACCTTTCCGTCGATTTCGCGCACCGACACATTGAAGTTTGCGATGCGTTTGAACGTTTTAGCCATCTCGTTGAGTTCGTGATAGTGAGTGGCGAAGAGAGTTTTTGCGTGAAACCGAGGGTTCTCGTGGATATACTCCACAATCGACCATGCTATAGATATTCCGTCGTATGTGCTCGTGCCCCGTCCCAGCTCGTCGAACAGCACAAGACTTCGTTCGCTCAGATTGTTGAGGATTGAAGCCGCCTCGTTCATTTCCACCATAAACGTTGACTCCCCGAGCGAAATGTTGTCGGAAGCCCCGACGCGTGTGAAAATTTTGTCGACGATGCCGATTTTCGCGGCGTCGGCAGGCACGAAGCATCCAATCTGTGCCATCAGCACGATGAGAGCCGTTTGTCGCAGCAGCGCCGACTTACCCGCCATGTTCGGACCGGTGATCATCATGATCTGCTGCGACTCGTTTCCGAGAGTCACGTTGTTGGCGATGTATGACTCTCCCGGCGGCAGTTGCTTCTCGATGACAGGGTGTCGTCCCTCCGAGATGTCGATGTCGAGCGACTCGTTGACTTCCGGCCTGTTGTATCGGTTTTCTATAGAAACCCTTGTAAACGACATCAGGCAGTCGAGCCGGGCAACGAGCGACGCATTCAATTGGATTGCAGGGATGTATGTCGCCACGGCAGCCACGAGGTCGTTGAACAGTCGAGTCTCCAGTGAAAGGATTTTCTCCTCAGCGCCGAGGATTTTCTCCTCATATTCCTTCAGCTCCTGAGTGACGTAGCGTTCGGCGTTGACAAGGGTCTGCTTCCGGATCCATTCCGGCGGCACCTTGTCCTTGTGCGTGTTGCGCACCTCGATGTAGTATCCGAACACGTTGTTGTAAGCCACCTTCAGGCTTGGGATGCCTGTCAGTTCGCTCTCACGTTGTTGTATTTTCAGCAGATAGTCCTTTCCGGAATATGAAATCTCGCGCAGCGAGTCGAGTTCGTCGTTGACGCCGGTTCTTATCACGTTGCCCCTGTTGGTTGCGTTTGGCGCGTCGGGGTTCAGTTCCCGTTCAATGCGGTCGCGTATGGAGGCGCATGCATTCAGTTGCTCGCCGAACGACCGCAGCACGGCATTGTCGGCATCTTCGCAATAAGCCTTTATCGGCGCCACCGCGTTGAGCGCATTTTTCATCTGCACCATCTCCCGAGGTGAAATTCTTCCCACCGCCACCTTCGACACCAGCCTCTCCATGTCGCCGACCAGTTCCAGTTGTCGTTGAATCAGTTCTCGTCCCTCGCGGTCTTTGAAGAAATGCTCCACCACGTCGAGCCGGTCGTTGATTTGCTTCACCGACTTCAGCGGGAACAAAGTCCATCGTCGCAGCAGGCGCGCGCCCATAGGGCATACGGTGCGGTCAATCACGTTGAGCAGGCTTTTGCCGTCCTCGCACATTGGTTCCACCAGCTCGAGGTTGCGCACCGTAAAGCGGTCGAGACGCACGAATTTCTCCTCCTCGATGCGAGCGAGCGACGTGATGTGTGAAATCTGAGTGTGCTGAGTCAGGTCGAGGTAGAACAGAATTGCTCCCGAAGCAACAATTGCATTCTGCATCTTGTCGACACCGAACCCTTTCAGGCTTTTTGTCTCAAACTGCTTCAGCAGCCTGTCGTGAGCAGCCTCGCCGGTCATCATCCAGTCGTCGAGCTCGAAAGTCAGATATTTAGCCGTAAACGACTGGTCGAAGCGTTTTTTGCACGACCGCTCCACCAGCACCTCCTTCGGAGAGAAGTTGGCGAGCAGTTTGTCAATATAGTCGATTGTGCCCTCGGCGGTAAGAAACTCACCTGTGCTGATGTCGAGAAACGCCACTCCGCAGGCGTTTTTCCCGAAATGCACCGCACCGAGGAAGTTATTCTCGCGGTAGTCGAGCATATTTCCGTTGATGGCTACTCCCGGAGTCACCAATTCGGTGATGCCGCGCTTCACGAGTTTTTTTGTCAGTTTAGGGTCTTCAAGTTGCTCGCAGATTGCAACGCGCTTTCCCGCGCGCACCAGTTTTGGCAGATATGTGTCGAGCGCATGGTGGGGAAACCCGGCAAGTTCGATGTGCTGTCCCGGGCCGTTGGCACGTTTTGTGAGCGTTATGCCCAATATTTCCGAAGCCGTGACGGCATCGGTTGAAAATGTTTCGTAAAAGTCGCCCACACGATACAGCATGATTGCATCGGGATGTTTTTTCTTCATCTCGAAAAACTGCTTCATCAGCGGAGTCTCAACAATCTTTTTTTCTGCCACGACAATAAATTTTAATAACACAAAGTTAATATATTTCTTTTTATCGGCGAAATCACTAACTTTGTATGTATCTATGGACATTGCGAAAACAGACATACGGCTCTCGGTTGTCGTTCCATTCTACAATGCGGAGCGGCATATCGGAGATTGTGTGCATTCGCTGATGCGTCAGTCGTTGTCGGGCGGCATAGAGTTTGTTTTTGTCAACGACAGCAGCACCGATGCTTCCGAGGCGGTGCTGCAGGCGGTGGTTTCGAGCTATCCGCAGCGGCGCGACCAGGTGACGGTGCTTCGCAACGACATCAACCGAGGCAGCGCATATTCACGGCAGCGCGGTGTTGACGCGGCGAGCGGAGAATTCGTAATCCATTGCGACGCAGATGACTGGGTTGATGCCGAGATGTATGGCACGATGCTGCGCGTGGCTGATTCCACAGGCGCCGACGTGGTGTGCACCCCGTATTATTTGGAGAAGGGCAAGGGACGTTGTGACACGGTGGGTTTCCCTTCGCTCGACTATCCACAGCTCAACGATATGCCTCTCGACACGCTTCATTGCTCATTGTGCAACAAGATTATACGCCGCAGCGTGATTGTCGACAACGGCATCCGCTTTTTTGAGGGGGTCAACTGTTGGGAAGATTTAGGGCTGTGGTTCAGAGTGGCTGTTGCAACGCGCCGCATAGTGATTTACAACCGTCCGTTCTATCATTATCGTAAAGAAACGACAGACTCGTTGTCGACCGAGCGAATGGACCGTGTGCTTGCCGACCATCTTGCGTTTGTCGACGGGATGGACCGTTGGTTTGCCTCGATGCCGCCGGCATACGCCGAACGCTATTCGCAATTCATTCTGTTCGCACGGTTTACGGCAAAGATAAAGATGCTCCGAGGCAGCCACCGCGACATTGTGCGTTGGCGGTCGACCTATCCCGAAACCAATGCGCATATCTGGAGTTTCAGCAACATTCCGTATGTCTACCGGCTGTGTTTTCTGCTCGCCGACCGTCTGCCTTTATGGATGGTGAAGGCTGCAATCGCCGTGGCGAGGATTTTCCGCATCTAAAAAATAGCAGTATTGCTTGTTTTTGGCTGATAAAACAAAAATAGCTGACAATCAAAAGATTATCAGCTATTCTGTGTACCCGAGATCGGACTCGAACCGACAAGGTTGTTACACCACTAGAACCTGAAACTAGCGCGTCTACCAATTTCGCCACCCGGGTATCGAGGTTTTAGTGGCGCAAAGTTACGGCAAATTTTCTGAAACGCCAAAACTTTTTTTTGAAAATTCCTCAATGGTCCACGTCGACAAGATTGAAGCGGTTGTCGAATTCCAGCTCCGTTCCGTTGCTCAGTTTCACCTCATATCCCTTTCGGCTGTATTCAATCTTCACAGGCTTCACGCCATGCTTCAGATAGCCGCGGTGTTTCATAAAGATCATTATCTGCACTGGTATGATGCCGTTTTTCAAACCTTTAGGGCATTTCACCTCGGTCCATTCGCCTCTGCCGTTGAACTCAATCTCGCTTCCGTCGGTAAACTTCACATCGTAATCGGTGTCGCGGAAACCGCGGTCTTCCTTCACGAGCACCACCTTGTGCGGATTGAAATATTTTTTGACAAACGACTGTGCGCGTAGAGGCAGGTCGTGATAGGCAATGGCTCTGTCTGACGCTGCCGCACTTGGGGCGCAGATAAGCAGCATCACGATGCTGAGCAGGGTTGTTGTAAAAAGTCTTTTCATCATTCTTCGTTTTTGTTTGTTGGTATCTTTTAGAACGAAGATGGGCGGAAAAGGTTTAATCCGTTAACCTTCTTTTTCACCGAACGCGAGGTCGCCGGCATCTCCGAGTCCAGGCACGATGTATTTGTGCTCGTTGACTTCGTCGTCGATGGCAGCCACCCACAGAGTGGTGTCGGCGGGAAATTTGTCGCGGATAAAGTCGATAGCCTGTTGCGAGGCGATTACCGACACGATATGCACCTTCGAAGGTTTGCCTTTTGTCAGCAGCGCCTCGTAGGCAAGCTCCATCGACGATCCTGTTGCGAGCATAGGGTCGGTGATTATCAGCACCTTGTCGTCGATGCGTGGAGCGGCGATATACTCGATGTGGATGCGGAAATCGTCTTTGCTCACATATTTGCGGTAGGCAGACACGAAAGCGTTCTCAGCGCCGTCGAAATAGTTGTGCACACCCTGATGCAAAGGCAGTCCGGCGCGCAGGATGGTGGCGATAACCACAGTTTCGTCCACCACATGGCTTTTTGCCGTTCCGAGGCAAGTTTTGGTATCGATGGTCTTGAATTCGAGTGTCTTTGAAATCTCATAGGCTGCAATTTCCCCAATACGCTCTATGTTGCGGCGGAAACGCAACATGTCTTTCTGGATTTTCTCGTCGCGCAGTTCGCGCATAAAAACGTTGACAAGCGAACGCTCGTCGGCAAAATTAATGATTTTCATATTCTGAAGATTGTGTTAATATATTTTCAATTGTTTTTCGGTCGAGTTGTAGTTGCCGGCGCAGGTCGTCGAGTCCGTTCATGCGCCGCTCGTCGCGCACACGGTCGACAAATTCAAGATTCACCGTTTTGCCGTATATCTCGTTGTCGAAGTTGAAGATGTTCACCTCAATGGTGCGTTGCGTTGCATGGTCGACTGTCGGAGTGCCGATGTTGAGCATACCACCGAATGTCGCTCCGTCGACCGATACTTTAACGGCATATACGCCGTCGGGCGGCACGAGCAGAGGTATGCCGTCAAGGTCGATGTTGGCGGTGGGGAAGCCGATAAGGCGGCCGTTGCGCTTGCCGTCCACCACCTTGCCGGCAATGCAGTAGCGGTGTCCGAGCATCGAGGCGGCGCCTTTCACGTCGCCCTCAGCCAGCCGTCGGCGTATGGCAGACGAGCTGATATGGCCGTCGCCGCTGAGTTCGGGAGTGGTTATCACGTCCATGCCAATCGCCTCTCCGTAGCGGCGATAGTCGGCAAAAGTCTCGTCCGACCGCCGTCCGAAGCGGTGGTCGTAGCCCACGGCGAGCAGCCGCACGTTGTATCGGGAGTGCAGCAACGTCATAAACTCGCGTGCCGTCATCGCCGCCAATTCATGAGTGAATGAGAGGAAGAAAGTGTAGTCAACGCCCGTCTGCGCCAGCAGCGAAGCCTTCTTTTCCGGGCTTGTGAGCAGCCGCAGGCCGCAGTCGGGGTGAAACAGCAGCTGTGGATGGTTGGGGAAGGTGAACACGGCGGTTTTCAATCCTCGTGCCGACGCAGCTTGGCGCAGATTGTCGACAACAAGGCGGTGACCGCGGTGCACGCCGTCAAACATTCCTATCGTTGCCGCTAATGGCGGCATGTTGTCGGGGACTTGCTTGTTGAAAAAAGTATTCATTACTCCCCGAACGCTTCCATGAATTCCGTACCTTCAGCCACAAGCCACGTCTTGAATCCCAGTTGCGACGCTGCGTCGAGGTTGGTCTGCGAGTCGTCGAAGAACAGCGTTTCTTCCGGGCGGATGCCGAATTTGCGCACCACGGCCTCGAAGATGCGGCGGTCGGGCTTTGCCACGCCCTCCTCAAAACTTGTGCAGATGCCGTCGAAATAGTCTTCGCGGTGTTTGCCGTCTTTCTCAAACTCGCGGCGGATGCCCTGGTTGTACATTATGGCGTTGGTGTTTGACAGCACATATATCTTATAATGGCAGCGCAGCGACTCGAGCGCATGTAGGCGTGCCACAGGAATGCCCACAAGAAAGGCGTCAAACGCCGTGTCGATTTCCTCGTCGGAGAGTGTGCGGGCAGACTTGCCGCGCACATAGTCGCGAAACTCAGCCGGTGTGATTTTTCCCTCTTCAAGTTGAAGAAATGCGCCCTGCTGGCAGTAGACGCCCAGCATCTCGCCGATGCCGCTCACTTCCAGTTGCTCCAAGGCTTTAACACAATTTTCGCGGCGGATGTCCATAATGACGCCGCCCAAGTCAAACAAGAGATTTTTCACCCCTTCCAATTTCGGCTTCTTCATAGAAATTTTTTGCAAAGTTAGTGCAAGCCGAGAGAAAAACCGCGCAAGCCGAGAGAAAAATGAAGCTTGCTTCGATTTTTCCGAGGCGCAGCCGGTTTTATCCAAAAAGCAAAAACAAGCTTGTGCCTCAGCGGCACCGCGTTGCGGTGCATGCTGCGTTGGTTGCTCTGCCCCGGACGCAGTCCGGGGTTAACTGAAAGCGTGTCCGCGCTGCGGACATCCCCTCGCTCTCCGGAATGAAGGCAGAGAGTGACTAGTAGCGCATCTCCGAAGCGTATGGGCAGTGTGGCGGTCAGAGACCTCATGCGTCATTGCTGCGCTCCTACGAATGGGATTACTATGAAGTATCGCGTCTGCGACGCGACACAGGATGTTGAAAATAGATAATTGTGAGTTAAAAAGATATAAAAATGTTGCGGTATTGATTTTAATGTGTACTTTTACAAAAAATAAGGGAAAAAAGGCTACGGCCTAACTTTTTTATAATAGAAGAACTTAACTAAAACTTATAAATCAAACTAAAACCTAACTTTATGAAAAAATTTAAACACATTCTTGTGTGCGGACTTGCTGTTGTTGCGTCCGCCGTAGCCGTTCAGGCACAAACTCTTACGCAGGATTGGAAAATGACTACGGGTCTGCCTTCAGCCGCCGAAGGTCGTGCTGGTGTTGGCTTTGAAGGGAAAGTCTATACCAATTTCAAAGCTAATAAGTCAATTGTTTCTTTTGACGGATCTAAAACGGAAACGCTTTTGGCGGGGAAATCGGGCAGTGGCGTTGGCATCTCGCGTGACAGCAAGGGCAATTTGATTATTGTGAATGGATGGGCCGCTGCTGGCTCTATGAAGTCGTTTGTGCTTTACAATGTAGCGACAAAAGAGTCAAAGACGGTGAACGTAACCCTTCCGGACGGAGTGACAGCTGCCCGTATGGATTTTATCGGTCGTGCGGCTGGAGACGTTTTCAGTGAAGAAGGTGCTGCACTTTTTATCATCGGCTCTGGACAAAGTGTTGCCGCCAAGATTTTTATAGCTAAAGGTGAATATGTTGCCGCGAAGTCAAAGGCTCTTCCTAAATTGCCTTTTACGGTCGACAATATGACTATTATTCAGCCATTGACAGAATCTCCTGAAAGTGATGATGTGGCAGTGCGTTATCGCTCTAACAGAGACTTTTATCATTATGATGGTTCGAAATGGGTGGCTTATAAAAGAGTCGGAACGGTTGGCACTGGCGGTGGCGGAGATGTTGTCACTTTGAATGGAAGATTGTTTACAATTGAACAAGCAGGAACAGACTATCGTGATGGATTCCAGATAGTTGATAGAAAAACCAATACTGTTGTTGCTGCACATGAGCCCACAGCCGGTGTTGTCTCAAATAATTCATATCCATATACATTGTTGTCTGTAGAGAAGATTGACGAATATACAGCACGGGTATATCAATATCATGGTGGAGCATTTGCCGCTCAGTACACATTCTCGTTGCCAAAGATGTATATCCTTGGACAAAATGAAGTAGGAGAAGCATGGAATCCAACCAGCGGCATTGCGATGACTTGGGAAAGTGGAAATGTTTGGTCTGCAACCGTGACAACAGCTCCTGGCCGTGAAAATCTGGGTTTCGTGTCAGTTCTTGCTGAAAACAATGATGAAGGAGGTTGGACGTATGTCAACGGAAACCGTTGGGGCTTGGAAAATGATAAACAAGAAGGCGCTTTGGCAGAGAAACTTACAGTAAGCAAAAACAGCAACTCTATAAATGTGGGTGTCGGAACGTTCTTTATCCGAATGAATTTGGATGACAATACTCTTTACATTGCTCCTACAAAGCTTTATGTGATTGGAACATCCAACAAGGCGGAAGGTCACCACTGGGCATCAGACGACGACAGCTATATGGCGGAGAGCAATCCGGAAACTCCGGGCGTGTTCACGTTCGATCCTATCGACTTGAAGGTGGAAGGCAAGGCTGTAGGCGAAGAAGCTGAGGAAGATTTGGCATATTTCGCTTTTGTTACGGGTATTGACGCAGAATGGGGTCCAGTAAACAACAGCCGTTGGTGTCCGGACAACAAAGATGGTGAATTGACAAACAAAACGGATTTCACCGACTTCGGCAAGCATTATAATGGCGCATTCTGCATAAAGAACGGTGCTTACAAATTGACAGTCGACCTCAACACCAAGACCGTCAATGCAGAATATCTCACATCGTCGGGCGTTGGGCAGGTAGGTGCAGAGGCAGCAGGCGTAATTGCAGCCGACGGACAAATCCGCATTGTCGGCGACGCAGCGACAGTGTCGGTCTACAACGCATCCGGTCAGGCAGTGGCAATCAACTCGGCAGAGCGCACGTTTGCAGTGGCACGTGGCATGTATGTAGTGGTTGTCGATGGCAAAGCAACAAAGGTTATCGTTAGATAGTTAAAACAACCTGATTATAGAAATTCGGCGCCGTGGGTAAGTTTATCCACGGCGCCGATTCGTGCTATAAAACGTTAAAAGGGGCACGGCATTGGGGGAAAATTGCTAACTTCGCAAAAATTGGCAAGATTGTGGACGTATTGTTGACTATACTCGGCGTGATGCTGCTTGGCCTGGGGCTTTACCTATGTGTCAGGCCTTATGTGCCGTCGGTGCTTGCCTCCTATGGCGGACTGTGGTTGCTGCAGTGGGGCGGACTGATGGAGGTGCCCACCGTCACGCTTTCTTATTGGGGCGTGATGGTTGTGATTGTGGTGACCATCAACTCGATGCAGCAGCCGGCACTCACCAAAGCCACCCAGGGGCTGCCGCAGATGCTGATAACGTCGGTTGCCGGGATGCTTCTCGGGCTGATGATGGGCTACTATGCCTCGATGGTGATAGGCGCGGCTGTAGGTGCGGTTGCTGGCGGAGTGTTTTTCGCCCGTACACCCAAAGGCGCGGCATTGCGTTTCCCGTCGAAGCGTTTTTTGCAGTATGTCTGTGCCAAGGGCTTCCCCACGGTGATAAGCGTGTCGCTTACGGGCATCGCCATAATGGTTGCTGTGGCAGCCTACAATATGTCGCATTAAAGAAATATTTTTAACGAAGATGAGAAAGTTATTAGCGGTTATAATGCTGTTTGCTGGGCTGTGGGTTTGGGCAGGCGCAGTGCCCGAAAAGGGCAGGAAAGACACCAAGTTCCGTCCAATCGACGTGAATATGGACTCGATACGCGTCAATATCCAGAATCCGCGCTCAAACTACTACTACAAGCGGTTGTGGCGCAAGTATCAGAGCAACGACACCAATATGTCGCTCAAGGAATATCGCCATCTGTATCTCGGATACGTGTTTTCGGAGGACTATGATCCCTACCGCCAGTCGGAATTTTCAAAAAAGATACAGCCTCTCTACTATAAGAAGCACCACACTCCGGCGGAGTGCGACACGATAATCAAATATGCGGAGCTCTCGCTCGCCGACGATCCGTTTGACTTGAAGCAGATGGAATATTACATCTATGTGCTCAAGGAGCGTCAGAAATACACCCGTGCGGCAATCATGCAGTCGCGTCTCAACAATCTTATCAAGGCAATCATGTCGACCGGCACAGGCACTAAGGAGAAGCCGTGGGTGGTGATCAGCCCGGTGCATGAGTATGTGATTACCAACGGCTTGAACTTCAAGGCGGCGGAACATTTGGAGTATGAGGGCGACATTGACTATATCAAGTTTGAGAATCCTAAAAGCGGCGGACCCGAGGGCTTTTGGTTTGATGTGTCAAACATCCTGAGGGTGCGTCAGCAGAAATTCGGCGACGAGTGATGGGCGAGGCGGCAATCAACAGATTCATCAACAGCCGTGTGCTCACGTGGCTCACAGCCGTTGTGGGCATCGTGGCGGCATACGCCATGCTGCTTTTCTTCGGCACGCTATCCGTGCCGCCGGTCGAAGGCTTGTTTGGCGGCGGACTCGACCACCTGCTGCCGTCGGGCATATTGTCGTGGGCGGTGAATATGGTGGTGGTGTTTGTGGCGGCCGTGATGCTCAACTGGCTCAACAAGACCTACGTGTTTATCCGCGAGCACACGATGATGTTTGTCACCGTGTTTCTCTGCGCCACGCTGTCAAACCCCGTGGTGTCGACGTCGCTCGGCACGCCCACGCTGCTCGCGCTTGCACTTGTGGTGTGCACCTACGTGATGTTTGGCACGTTTCAGCAGCGCGACAGTCAGAGCGTGGCGTTTCTCATCACGATGATTCTTACGGTCTGCGCCATGCAGAGTTTTGTGTTCGCGCTCTACATACCGGTGTTTATCGTGGGATTTTTCCAGATGCGCATCTTCACGCTGCGCACGCTGCTCGCCGTGCTTGTGGGCATCGTGGTGCCCGTGTGGACGGCCACGGCGTTTGGATGGATCGACCCGGCGCAGGTGCGCCTGCCCGACCTGCTTGGCGGCATAGCCACGCTCCGCGGCGGAGTGGACGCCGGGCTGCTGCTCCAGCCGATGTTTATGGTGGCTGTGGGCACGATATTCGGACTCTCCAACGCGTTGACGCTGATATCCTACCGCCAGCAACTGCGTGCCTACAATGGGTTTGTCAACGTGATGGCTGTTGCCACGGTGCTGTTTATGGTGGCAGACGTGAGCCATGCTGAAGCGTATGCGGTGGTGGCAAACATGCTTGCGGCGGTGCAGGTGGCGCATTTCTTCACCATCCGCAAGATGCCGAAGCTCTACATCGTGTTTTTCGCACTTATGGCTGTCTGCGTCGCCCTGTCGCCGGCGGTCATCTACAACCTGTTGAACTTATTGCAACTGATATGAGAATAATCGTTGAGGCAAACATTCCGTATATCAGGGGTTTGCTTGAAAAATTCGGTGATGTGGCATATTTGCCGGCGTCTGGAATCACAGCCGATGCCGTGCACCGCGCCGACGCACTTTTTGTGCGCACCCGTACACGCTGCGACGCATCGTTGCTCGACGGCAGCAGCGTGAAGTTTGTAGCCACAGCCACCATCGGCACCGACCATATCGACCTTCAGTGGTGTCGCGGCGCGGGCATCGACGTGGCCAACGCCCCGGGATGCAACGCCCCAGCCGTGGCGCAGTATGTGCATGCCGTCATAGGCAGCCGCTTCGGAGGCGACGTGCGTGGCTTGACGCTCGGCGTGGTCGGTGTGGGACACGTGGGCGGCATCGTGGCGCGTTGGGGCGAACGCCTCGGCATGCGCGTGCTGCGGTGCGATCCGCCGCGTCAGCGCCGTGAGGGAGGCGATTTTGTCGACCTCGCCACCGTGGCGCGCGAGGCAGACGTGATAACGTTCCACACTCCGCTCACCCGCAGTGGCGCCGACGCCACATGGCACATCGCCGACAGTCGTTTCCTTGAAAGTCTCAGCCGCTGCCGTCTGCTCGTCAACAGCGCGCGCGGAGGCATAGTCGACGAGCAGGCGCTGCTCAAAGCCATCGACGGCGGAGAGATGGCGGTGGCAATCGACTGTTGGGAGAACGAGCCGCGCATAAACCCCGTGCTGCTCGAGCGCGCCTTCGTGGCGACGCCCCACATCGCAGGATATTCGGCAGAAGGCAAGCAGCGCGCCACGGCGATGGCTCTCGAGGCATTTGAACGCCACTATGGCGTGGCGGTCGACGGCAAGCCGCATCCAGCCACTCCGCTGCTCGGCGCCGACGTGGACAGCGTCGACACGATTATGCGCTCCTACGACCCTCTCGCCGACACCCGGTGTCTGCGCGCCAATCCCGACGCCTTCGAGCGTCTGCGCAACGAATACCATCTCCGCGCCGAGGTGAGATAAGATTTATTTTGCAAAATATAGAATAATTATATATCTTTGCGGAAGATTGGGTGCATCACGTTGCGCCACGAAAGATTAGATGATGAAGAAAGTGTCTTTACCGGCTGTCGTTGCCGGGCTTAACAAGGACATAGAGGCACTGCCTTCGATGCCGCGCGTATTGTAACGCCATCGGAGACTCTGCAGTTTTTTTGATTACCTCGGGAGGCATACGCCTTGCCGGGGAATGCGTGTTTAAACAAGACAGAATGAGCGAGAACTGGTATGTGGTCCACACTCAGCCACGCGGCGAGAAGATGCTGAAGGCTTTGCTCGACAGAGAGCCGGCGGTTGCCGACACCTATCTGCCGATGCGCCAGCAGTTTGCCATCGTAGGCGGACAGCGCGTGAGCCGTATGGCGCTGACCATGCCAGGACTCGTATTCGTGCGCGGCAATAAGAACCAGCTTGTGGCGCTGCTGCGCGAAAAGAGCGGCGCGTCGCGTCTGATGGTCGACTCGTCGCGCAAGGAGAAAGATGCCATGGTGGTGGCAGACAGCGAGATGACAGCCTTCCGCCTGTTCAACGACAACACCGCCGGGCAACTGATGATGCTCCGCTCCCCATTCTGCAACTTCACATCTGCCGACCGCATACGCATCATGAGCGGTCCGTTTGCCGGCTACGAAGGCTATATCCGCGAAATCGGCGGCGACAACAAACTGATTTTCAAGGTGGGATCGATGGCCATCGCGTTGTCTAACGTGATGCGCTACGACGTGGCGGTGGTTGAAAACCATCACGCCTCGACCGAGACGAGCCTGCAGCTGCGCATTGCCGACAGCCTGCGCGCGCGTCTGGAGGAGGCAGGACACGTCGACGACGCCTGCGACCGTCTGCGCGACATAATGACCGGTGCTGCCGGGATGCCCGCGGCGTTTACCGACGCCGACCGTGCCGACGCCCGTTCGCTGGCACATTTCTGCGCCTCCGACCGCAAACGCATCGACAGCATCGTGGGCAACGCTCCGCTGCGCCGCTTCCTTACGCCCACCGCCGAGACAGGCACGCTCATGCATAAAGGCTTCGTTGAACACCGGTTGCCAGTCGCGCTCGGCGACGACCGCTTCACAGCCCATGTGGCGGAACATCCCGACCACAGCACAGCCGCCTGCTGGGGCGAGTTTGCCACGGCGATATGTGCCCTTGCGCCATCGCAGCGCACAGCCCTCATCGACAAGCTGCAACGCTACGGACTGACGGCATTCGCCTCAGCCGTTGAAGGCAGCGGACATACACGCTTCGAAGGCGCGATGCTCACATCCGCCACCCTCGCTCCCGAGGCACTTGCCGCGGAAGGAGCGGCAATCATAGGCGAGATTCTCGCCTCCGTGCGCGCACGCCGTTGGCGCACACTCCTCTATGCCGTCTGTCTGCGATGACGGCAGCGTCCGCATGCGCGGACATTCCAAAAAATGACTTCTACTTTTAATTACACAATTCAATGAAAGCATGTTTTATGGGGTTGGGCTATATCGGCCTGCCCACAGCGATTATTGCCGCCAAGCATGGCGTGCAGGTAACGGGTGTTGACATCAACCCCAAAGTAGTGGAAATGACAAACCAGGGACACCTCCACATCGTAGAGCCTGGCATGGAAGAAATGCTGCAGGACGTGGTGCGCTCAGGCGCCCTCCATGCAAGCACCACCCCCGAGGTGAGCGACGCATACTTCATGGTGGTGCCTACGCCGTTCAAGGGCAACCACGAGCCCGACATCTCATACGTCGAGGCTGCCACACGCGCCGTCATCCCATTCCTTAAGGAAGGCGACCTCTACGTCATCGAGTCGACATCGCCAGTCGGAACAACCGACAAGATGGCGAAACTCATTTTCGAACTCCGCCCCGAGCTTAGCGGAAAAATCCATATAGCATACTGCCCCGAGCGCGTGCTGCCGGGCAACGTAATCTACGAACTTGTGCACAACGACCGCGTGATCGGCGGTATGGACGAAGCCTCGACCGACAAGGCAATCGCCTTCTACAGCCAATTCGTGCAAGGCACGCTCCACCGCACAAACTGCAAGACGGCAGAGATGTGCAAACTCACAGAAAACTCCTCGCGCGACGTGCAGATTGCTTTCGCCAACGAGCTGTCGCTCATCTGCGACAAGGCGGGCATCAACGTGTGGGAGCTCATCGCCCTCGCCAACAAGCATCCGCGCGTCAACATCCTGCAGCCGGGATGCGGAGTGGGCGGACACTGCATCGCCGTCGACCCATACTTCATCACAGCCGACTTCCCCGTTGAGAGCCAGCTGATTGCAAAAGCGCGCGAAATCAACAACTACAAGGCATTCTGGTGTGCAGAGAAAGTGGAGAACGCAATGCTCCGCTTCGAACTCGAAAACCACCGCAAGCCAACAGTCGCAATGATGGGACTCGCCTTTAAGCCAAACATTGACGACCTTCGCGAATCGCCGGCGAAATACATCACAACCAAAGTGATGCAAAGCTGCAACAACGCCGACATCCTTGTCGTTGAGCCTAACGTGACGGAGCATAACGTGTTTAAGTTGACGGACTACCGCGAGGCATACGACCGCGCCGACATCGTGGTCTTCCTCACCGCCCACGACCCATTCAAGACGCTCCCTCGCCGCGCCGACAAAATCATCCTCGACTTCTGCGGAATTTATAAGTAGACATGCTTCAACATAAGCACCTTAGGTCTAATACCACAACACATTTTTTACACGATGACAGATAACACATCAAACAACAAGCGCATAGCGAAGAACACCTTGATGCTTTATGTCAGGATGTTTCTGATGATGGCCGTGACGCTATATACGTCAAGAGTTGTGCTCCAACAGTTGGGGGTTGAGGATTTTGGTGTATATAATGTTGTGGGAGGATTGGTGTCAACATTCTCAATATTAACAAATTCGTTGTCCGGAGCATGTTCCAGGTTTATAAATTTTGAATTGGGAACAGGAAATTTCCAAAAATTGAAATCGATAGTTTCTACATCATTCAATATTCAGATTTATCTGTCAATTGCAGTACTCATTGCATTAGAGAGCCTGGGACCATGGTTTTTAAATAATTATATGGAAATTCCATCAGGACGTTTAGTGGCAGCGAATTGGGTCCTTCAATTCACTATCGCTATGTTTGTGGTGAAATTGATAATGGTTCCACTGAATGCTTTAATCGTATCGCATGAGAGGATGAGCGCTTATGCTTACTTCAGCATCATTGAGGTTGTTTTGCAATTGTTGATTGTGTTTTTATTAGGGGTTTCAGATTCAGATAAATTGATTCTGTATTCATTTTTAATGTTTGTAGTGTCAATTGTTGTTTTTGGTTTATACTTGTTTTACTGTCTGTCACAATTCAAAGAATGTACGTATTCAATAAGAGTAGATACTGCTGAACTGAAAAAAATGTCGGGGTTTGCCGGTTGGAATTTTTTGGGAACAACAGCAGGAGTCTTGAGAAATCAAGGCATTGACATCATCGTCAACATGTTCTTTGGAGTAGTGCTGAACGCAGCCAGAGGGGTCGCCAATCAAGTAAATACAGCATTGGGTAAATTTATAAGCAGTTTTATGACTGCACTGAATCCTCAGATAACACATTCATATGCTTCTGGAGATATAGGGCGGATGGAATTTCTTGTGTTTCAAGGATCCAGATTCTCATATTATTTGATGCTTTTTCTGACAGTCCCTGTTGTGTTTGAAATGGATTATATCCTTCATTTGTGGCTTAAAACTGTGCCGGAATCGGCAATTTTGTTTTCTCAGATGCAGTTGCTTATAGCGTTGGTCGGATGTTTGTCGCAGACAATGGTTATGGCATTGCTTGCAACTGGAAATATCAGAAATTACCAATTATTGGTTGGCGGAATTTCGTTGCTTTGTTTCCCGGTCGCTTATGTTTTTCTGTACTGTGGTTTTTCCGCGTATGTGACATATATTGTCCTATTTTTTTCAGAATTGGGATGTCTGTCCGCACGAAGTTATATGATGAAAAAGTTGATAGGCATCAAAATAGGGAAATTTATCAGGCAAGTTGTTGTAAAAGTTGTATTTGTTTCGATAGCAGCATGTGTATTTCCTATTGCCGTGATTCTATTAAAGGATGAGTCGTTTGGTAGATTTGTTATATCGATTCTTGTCTCAATGTCGTCGTGCTTAATTTCTATATACTATTTGGGGCTAAATAAAGAAGAGAGAAACTTCTTGCTCAAGAAAGTTGGCAATGTTTTTGGAAAGATAAAACCATGGAGTCATAATTAATTCAATGATACAGATAATAAAAAAAACAGAATGCTGCGGATGCACAGCATGTGTGTCTGTTTGTCCGAGGAAATGCATTTCAATGGAAGTGGATGCCGAGGGGTTTGGTTATCCTAAAGTGGATATGGAATCTTGTGTTGATTGTGGCTTGTGTGAGAAGGTTTGTCCATTAAAGAATGATTCTAAAAAGAGTGGCGATCAGTCTATTTATGGGTTACGTAATAAAGATGAGCATATAGTGCAGGAGAGCACTTCGGGAGGCGGATTTTTTGCGATAGCAAGATTTGTAGTAGAGCAGGGAGGCATTGTTTATGGAGCTGCCTATGACGCAGAATTTAAGGTGGTGCATTGCTCGGCAGACAATCTCAATGATTGTAGAAAATTTCATGGGGCAAAATATGTGGAAAGTATTATTTCGGACTCGTTGTTTCTCGAGATTCAACAGGTCTTGAAGAAGGGGCGGATGGTGCTTTTTTCTGGAACACCATGTCAGGTTGATGGCTTGAAACGGTTTCTGCGAAAACCATATGATAATTTAATAACGGTGGATTTGGTATGCAGCAGCGTTACAAGTCCAATGATTTTCTCTGATTATATTCGGTTTGTTCAACGCAAGAAGCAATTGAAGTCGATAAATATGCGTTGGAAAGGGAAGGGCTGGAGTCATTCTACGCAGCGTTTGGTGTTTATGGATGGTACAGATATTATAGGAAAAGGAGATGCTGCGCTTTGGCATACAATCGCTTTTTCACACATCGCAAATCGCCCGTCGTGTCATGAGTGTCGTTACACTAATTTCAATCGTCCAGGGGATTTTACATTGGGAGACTTTTGGGGGATTGAAAAATCATATCCAGAATTTTTTGATGACAGGGGAGTGTCGCTTTTTATGGTAAATACCGATAAAGGACATTTAGTGTTGAAACAAATAGAACAGACCGTATTTTTATTGCCAACCGATAAAACCAATTGTTTGCAACCACGATTGAAGTCTCCAGTAAAGCCGAATGCAGATAGGAGTCGGTTTTGGGAAGAGTATGCTTCTGAAAAATTTGAAAAGATTTCAAGAAAATATTGGAGATATGGTTTTTTGAATCAAGAAAAATACAGAATGCGGAAAATACTCAGTTTTATATATCATTCAATAAAAAGATCATGAAGATTGGCCTCCTGACAATTTGGCGCGAGAAAAATTTTGGCGCAGAAATGCAGGCTTATGCAACGATAAAAGCCTTGCAAAATCTTGGTCATGATGTGGAAATGATAGACTTCAGACTATCTGATATAGCCCATCCCACAATCAAACAAAGAATAATAAAAATATTGACGTATATAACAAAAGAAGACTTTAAATTCAGGAAGTTTTGGAAAAATCACATTCCGAAAGGATATCATTATAAAAAACCGGAGGAATTGAAATGCAATCCCCCAAAGGTTGATTTGTTGCTGGTAGGCAGTGACCAAGTTTGGAATCCTTCAATAACAAAGGAAAAAGCGTTGACATACTTCCTTGATTTTGGAGAAACTGGTGTCAGAAAAGCGTCTTATGCATCAAGTTTCGGGGAGTCGGAATGGTTGCAGTCAAAACAAATGACGGAAAATGTTGCTGAATTGTTAGGCCGCTTTTCTTTGTTGAGCTGTCGGGAAACCTCTGGCGTTGAAATTTTAAAGAACACATTTAGACAAGACGCGTCAACTGTTTTGGATCCGACCTTATTACATACCGAATATCCAGAGTTGACAGGCAAATTACAAAATCGTAGGACTCTGGTTTTTTATCCACTAAGCCCTTTCCCAGAATTGGAAACATTTTGTAAGGAAACTGCGGCAAAGTTGGGATTGGACTACGTTGATGCAAATCATAAGAATTACTTAATTAGAAAAATTGTTTGGGACAGGCCTGGGGTTGAGGAATGGGTGCGTACAATAGCGGAAGCCGAATTGGTTATCACTCCGTCTTTTCATGGGCTTGCTTTCAGTTTGATTTATCACAGGCAATTTGTAATAGTACTTAGTCCAGAGGGGAAAAAACGTAGCACGCGTCTTACCGGCTTGCTGGTGCAGTTGGGCCTTGAGGACCGCCTTTTCACAAGTGTGGAAGACGTTGTAAAATCGAATGTGCTTTCTCGGAAAATTAATTACGAAGACGTGGATAAGAAACTGACGGAACTTCGCTGTCAATCATATAATTACTTGAGGAAATTATGAATATAGCATTCTTGTTTTACTGTCCCATTGTGCCACATATTGGAGGGGTGCAGAGGGTTACAGATGTTTTGACAAAGGAATTTGTGAAAAGGGGACATAATGTAATATTTATTTGTACAGAAAGTCGCAACATGGATGATGCGTATCAGAATTACTCTGCGACGCAAATTTATCTTGACAGCAACAAAAATGAGGAAGAATTTATAGCTGACTATTGTAAGATATTACATACTAATGATATTGATGTTGTAATTAGTCAGGAGGCTCAGAAAGAAAGTCTTCTTTTGTTGGCTAATACACCGATATGCGTGAAGAGAATTTCTGTTGTCCATATAAATCCATATGCAATAATTGGAAATGAGCGGAGAATAAAAAGAGCCATAAGAAGTAGAAGACTTGTTACAAATCTGGCAAAATATTTAGTGATGCTTTTTCCGCATATTGCAAGGCAATACTATAGGCTTAAGGAAAACAAGTTTTATAGAAGAATATTGGGCGTTTCAGACAAGTTGGTTCTTTTGTCACCATCGTTTGTGGAATTGTTGAAAGAAAACATTCCAAATATTTCAAACCGGAAACTTGTAACGATTGGCAATCCCAATACGTTTGTTCCAAAACACGAAGTCGGAACAAAAGAAAACTTGATTATTTGTGTTGCGAGATTGTCGGAAGCCCCAAAAAATGTCAGGGATTTCATATTGGTATGGCAACAATTGTATAAATATAACCCAATGTGGAAGGCTGTTATTGTTGGGGATGGTCCCGACAGGGGGTTGTTGGAGAGTTTCGCTAAGAAAAAAGGAGTGAGAAATCTTTCGTTTGTGGGCCGGGTTGAGAATGTTGGCAATTATTATCAACGGGCAAAATTTGTCTGTATGACCTCGATTTATGAAGGTTGGGGAATGGTGCTTACAGAGGGAATGTCATACGGTTGTGTGCCTTGTGTGTATGGCTCGTATGGAGCGGCATTTGACATTGTTGATGATGGTGTGAACGGAATAATTTCAACACCTTTCAAGCCAAAAGAGATGGCGGATCGGATACAGACGTTGATAAATGATGAGTCTCGTTTGGTGCAGATGTCATCATCGGCAATAGAAAAAGTGAAAGATTTTAATGCAGATAAAGTTGCTGACAAATGGGATGCATTATTTGGCTCGTTAGAAGAGTGATTGATGATTGAAAATTTCTAAAATTAAAATCGATTATGAACAAAATTTTTACATATTTGGAATTGTTGTGGCATTGGAGAATGGCATTGATTCCAAGCCTTTATTTCAATTTACGATATCTCCCGTTTAAACAGGGCGTTAAGATGCCCATTCTTATAAATAAGCCACATCTTCATAAAATGAATGGCAAAATAGTAATAGATGCGGCAAAAATAACTACAGGAATGATAAAATTGGGGGGCTTTGGGGGGCATATGTATCCAAATTCAGGAATACATATCACACAATGGGGCGGAGAAATTATTTTTAAAGGCAGATGCACCATTGGAAATAATTCGTTTCTTGTTCAAGGAGCGGATAGCCGTATTGTTTTTGGCGACGAGTTTTGTGCTACGACGTCTGTTAAGATTGTTTCGTTTAAAGGAATTGAATTTGGGACGTATGTTAGTGTCGGGTGGGATTGTGTCTTTATGGATACAAATTTTCATCCGTTGTATGATATGGAAAAAGATTCATTTAAGCGGGCTTATGGTCCGATAAAAATTGGAGATTATAATTGGTTTGCAATGCAGTGTAAGGTAATGCATTCTGTTGAGACTCCGGAGCGCTGTATTTTTGGAATGGGATCAGTGGTTGGTAGAGGGTGTAAGTTCGAATCATATTGTGTGCATGGAGGTTCTCCCTTGCGGGTGTTGACAAGAAATGTTATGAGGGTTGTAGGAAAGGACTTCATAACCAATTACAATGAATATTAAGCGGTAAAACATACTTTAATCAGATTGAGGTTTGCATATATAGCAAAAGAAGAATGAGTTTCAGCAATCGATATGTAGGAAAGTCTGTTGAAGATTCATCTGAATGGATTTTCAAGATTGTGTTTTTTATAATATACCCGTTTGGCGCGTTTTTATTATCATTGCGCAATGCGGCAAGCAAGTCGTCATATTTGATATTTTTCTTGTTTGGTGTGGTCTTTTGTTGGCATATGAATCCAGTAGACCTAATGCGGTATGATGATTTGAGAGGCATAATGGAAAGGGTGGTTTCTACAAACTTGACATGGAATGATGTCTGTAAGCAGATTGCGGCTTATTTTACAATGGCGGATGACAGCCCGAAGGAATTGTATGAGAATATATTGATATTCATATCAAAATCATTCTCCCGGAATCCGCACTTGTTTTTTGCCTTGGCGGCAATCCCATATCTGATATTTATGTTGAATTCTCTGAAGCAAATAACATCAGATAGGAAATTTAGAGAAGGCAGTATCTATTGTTTGATAGTCCTTGCGCTATTTGTTTTCCCAAGGGACATAATAACGGTTCAGAATCCTCGCTTTACAACGGGTGTATGGCTAATCATATATGCATTGATACAATTCTATAAGCAGCCGAGGTTTAGCTTGAGATATTATGTGCTTATTTTAATGGCTCCATTTATTCATTCTGGATTTTGGCCATTTGTTTTTCTGTTCACTGTAGGCCTGTATGTCTCAAAATTTCCTAAAATATCATTATGGCTGCTGTATTTGTCAATACCATTTTCATATCTTTCGTATGAATTGTTGTCAACTGTTGACTTCTCAATTTTACCGTCGTCAATGGCTGTTTGGGTTGAGAATTATATGAGTGAAGACAAGTATGCAGCATATGTTATGAATGAAGGTGCTTCTGGATTTTATTGGGTAGCACAAGGAATGACGGCGTTTCGAAACACTGTTTATTTATTGATTCCAATATATTTGTGGAAACAGCGTGATAAAATAAATGAAAGATTGGATTTGAATAGATTTTTTCAATTCTATTTGTATTTATATGCTGTGGTGAATTTCATTCAGTTTGTTCCTGTTGTTGGAGAGCGCTATTATTGGATTGTACAGATACTGTCTATTTTCTTTTGGTTCAAGGTGATTTATCCAAAGCACAACAAAATACTTTTGTTGATACTATTTAGCTGTTCATACCATATTCTTAGGAGATATGTTTATGGTGGCGCTGTTGCGTCAAGTGTGCCATTGGAGATTTTTTATACTCCATTGCCAAGTCTGATTGTAGATTTTTGGGGAGAGTCCGGAATTTAAATATTATGAATATTATGAAAATAGTCGAGATTATTCCATTCCTTTCACAAGAGTGCAATATTCCCTATTGCAGTAGTTCTTATAATCTATCTAATGCCAAGAATAAAAATAAATAAGTATGTTTTAATTGCTTAGTATTGTTAAGTGCGTTTAGCGGAAGTATACTATTTGATAAGATTGCGGAGCAAATGAAAGGATTGTTTGAATTAATGGATTATTCAAGGCTGTCTGATAATTTGGAGATTTATGAAAAGAAAGCTGAATTGGGGGGGGGTGGTTTTGGACTGATTCTGAAAACGATTGTAAATGTTGTGATTATATATAATCAAGATTTGTTTTTCTCGGACAAAGAAAAGACAGTTCCTTATTTGTTCTATCTTACATTTGTAATTGGTGTTTTGATAGAGCCAATCGTTTCTTCGAATATGTTAGCAAAGCGATTGAATTTATATTTCTACTATTCTCAATTTTTTGTATATGCTTATTTCTGTGTGAAGATGGCAAAGGGAAAAAAGGGCATTTGTAACGTGCAAAGTTTATTTGTTGTAGTCGCTTACTTTATGTTTTTTGTGGCAGCAATTCTATCAAATTCAAATTATTGCGTTCCTTATAAATTCGTTGAATTATGAAGATTTTTGAGATAATACCACAGTTGAGTTCTGGTGGTGCAGAACGGTTTGTTGTCGATTTGTGCAATGAATTGTCTGAAAAACACGAAGTGACGCTTGTTGTGCTTCATTCGGTGGAGAAATTTGGCTTTTATCGCGATGAGCTTTCGTCAAAGGTCAAGGTCGTGTCGATGAACAAGCGGATGGGGTTTGACATGTCGTTGATGTGGCGGATGATGTGGATGATAAAAGAGGAGAAACCCGATATTGTGCATACTCACTTGAACGGAGTGGTCTACACTGCACTTTCGGCAGTGATAAATCGCCGTGTTGTGCACTGTCACACAGTGCACAACACGGCAGACAAAGAAGCTGGTTCTTCTTTTGTCTGCCGTGTTGTGCGCCGGATGGCGTTCAAGTATCATCTGTCAATGCCGATAACGATATCCGAGGAATCACAGCGCAGTTTTGAGGATTATTATGGGATAGATGCCCCGTTGATTGACAATGGACGCAATGTGCCTGCGGATTTGGCTTTGTCGGCAAGTGTTGTTGATGAATTTAAGAAATATCGCAGGACAGACAAGACGCGCGTCTTGGTATGCCTTGCTCGAATGTACCCCGTGAAACGGCATACGCTTTTGGCGAAAGTCACGGCACGGCTTTACGCTGAAGGATATGACTTCACGGTGCTTGCGATTGGCAGCACAAGTCAAATTGATATTGTTGAAGAGGTCAAGGGGTTGAAAAGCGATAATTTTTATATTCTTGGAGAACGGAAGAATCCGTTGGAATATTTAAAAGCGGCTGACGCCTATGCATTGTGTTCATCGTATGAGGGATTGCCTATTTCTCTCATTGAGGCACTCGGAGTTGGTGCTGTGCCTGTCTGTACGCCTGTCGGAGGAATTGTGAATTTGGTGCATGACGGAGAAAATGGCATTCTTGCTGCCGGTTTGGAGGAGGATGATTATTACAATGCAATGAAGCGATTCCTTGATTTGGATGATGAGGCGTTGTGTGCAATGAGTAAAAAGGCAAAAGAAAGTTATGCGCCGTTCAGCATGACGGAATGTGCGCAAAAATATGTGTCGCTTTTTGAAAAATTGCGACAAGCATAAAAAGATAAACGAAGAAAATGAAAGAACGAGTGGTTGTTGTATTTGGGATGGGACCGGCAGGATTATTCTTGTCGAGGCAATTGAAACGTGATGGAGCGACGGTTGTTGCCATAGGCAAAAGTGACGATATAGGACGGTATTCGAATGCTATAAGTCTATTTTATGAGGCGGAGAGCAAGCCTGATGTTGCAAAAGCTGTTGATTGCATCACAACTCGGTTTAGGGAAAAGTTGGAGGCTTGGATTTGTAGCGATCAATATCTGACATTGTTTATTGAGGAATATCCAGAAGCTTTTTCTCTGATGAATTTCAAAAATCCAGGAGAGGGCATTTTGCGGCTTATTGCGGAGAAAGAAGCATTGATGGATTATTGTTCAGGAATTGGGGTGCGTTTCCCAGAACAATATTCTGCCGACAGTCTAAGGGATGTGGAATATCCTGTCGCAATCAAGCCAAACATAAAACATGGGACTTCTCCGATAAAAAAAATCAATTTTGCTGAAAACGAGAATGATTTGAAATTGCTGCTTTCTTTTGCCGGACAACACAATCTGGCGTCAAGTCAATTAATAATCCAGAAAGCAATTGTTGGAGACAATGGCTCGGAATATGGATATGGGGGATATTTTTTAGACGGAGAAGTTGTGAATGATGTATATTTCATACAAGCTCGACAATATCCACAGGGAGTGTGCTGCTACACTGTTGAGTTGACGGATGTCGACTTAAAAAGGGAGATAGCAGAACAGACACATAAACTAATCAGAGCTTTGAAATATTCGGGTTTTATCCAATTCGATTTGAAGAAAGATGCCAACAGCCATAAAATGTATGTGCTTGATATAAATCCGCGCCCGTGGGGATCAGTCAGTATGCTGACAAAAAAATGTTGGCAGAATGGGGTGTTTGAACCAAATCCGGATATTGATGAAAGGATATGTTGGCGATTCCCTATAAAGGAGTTGATGGCATTCAGCAATAAAAACAATGTGAGTTATTCAAAATGCTCAAAGATGAAAGGTGGAAATAAATATATTACGATGGTTGACTTGTGGGACAAGCATGACATAAAGCCTTTCTTGATACAGCCTGTAATCACAATAAAGAAATTGATTAAGCGAGTATAATGGGTGTGTATTACATTGGGGCGTTCCCGATAGAGGGCGGTGGGGTCACGATAAAGAATCGTGATTTGTTTATTGCATTGAAGGGAAAAGGAGTCCAGATAAAAGCAATAGACTTGAACAAAATTACCAGGGGACGGAATCTTTGGGAGTTGGTTCGGTTACTGGTAGTGTTGGTTTGCCCTTGGAATCGGTTTGTTGTAGGAATATCTACCGGACGGTCGACACGACGGAGGTTTTCAAAAGTATTGAGTGTAGTTAATCGCAGGGCGATGCGTCGCTCGATAATTATGGTAATGGGCGGAACGGATGCCCATAACATCGCTGTAGATGCAGATTATCGGCATTGTATGTCGTTTTACAAACGGATATATGTAGAAACGCCAAAAATGCTTGAGGAATTACGAAATTCGGGATTGACCAATGGTGACTACTATCCGAATGGCAGATTTCGCTCAGATGAAGAATACAAAGTAAATGACAATTGCACCGGTAGGCTGAAATGTGTGTTTTTTTCCTATATCCGGAAGGAAAAAGGTGCGGATATCGTGTTAGAGGCGGCAAAAAGATTGCCTAATGTAGACTTCGCTTTCTACGGAAGTGTATATGACGAATATGCGGCAGAGTTTGAACGGGAAGTGTCTGTTGTGAAAAATGCAGAATATAAAGGTAATTTTCAAGGGACACCAAAGCAGGTGTATCGAGAGCTGAATGGCTACGATGTGTTGCTGTTGCCAACTCGCTATAAGACAGAGGGCGTTCCCGGAATCCTTGTTGAGGCGAAAATAGGGGCGATAACATCAATTGTCAGCGATGAAAGCCATAACTCGGAAATAGTAGATAATGGAGTCGATGGGATTGTGTTGCAAGATAATACGGTCGATGACTTGTGCGATTCTATTTTGTCGCTTGACAGAAACAGAAAGTTGTTGTATGAATTGAAGTCACAAAGTCAACATTCTGCTGAGAATTATTACATAGAGAACTATATTGATGGACTTGCAAAGGATTTGTTGGAATGAGAAAATTTCGATTGATATTTGCTGATGATAAGTCCCCGGTTTATTTCCGGCGTTTCTCTTTTTTTGTAGGGAAAAACAAGCGGTTTGTGTCAAAAGTCCAAACGCCGATTCTACTGCGTGTCTTTTGTCAATTCCGGTTGTTTGTCCGGTTGCTGAGGCTAGAGCCACGGTGCGTTGAAATGATTGATCGGGAAACTCTGGTGTTTTGCCTTTTGCATAAGGTCTGGGTACTCAATCTGGAAACCGGAGAAATGAAAATATTGTTTGAGGCGTCGGATGGCTTCAGCGACCCATTGAATTTCTGTAAGGTCGGCAATTCTGTATATTGGGGTGATTATGGCAACAATGCAGAGAGAAAAGAAGTGGGTGTATATCATGTTGACTCTTCACTAAAAGTGAAATGTGTATATAAATTTCCTCACAATTCCATTAGACATGTCCATAACATTGTTTTTGATGGGGAAAGTCGGCAATTTTGGATAATGACAGGTGATAATGACAAGAAAGCTGGAATCTATAGGGCTGATTCCGATTTTTTGAGAGTTGAACCGATAAACATTGGAGAGCAGCGTTATCGAGCTGTTGTGGCTTTCCCGTATAAAGATGGTATAATCTATGCGACTGATTCTGTGGAGGATGAGAATCACTTATATGTTTGTGAGTCGGATAATGATTATGTTGTAAGGCAGTTGACCCCAATTAATGGAAGTTGTATATACGGTACTGAGACTAAGGATTATTATGTGTTTTCGACAACAGTAGAACCGCCAGAAGGACGGGGGATAAGAGCTTTGTTTTCAAATAAATTAGGCGGGGGAATAAAAAGCCGGGATGTTCATCTTGTCACGGTTGCCAAGCGAGATCTGTCAGATATTAGGATTGTTGCGAAATATAGGAAAGATTGGTTGCCTATGAAGTTGTTTCAATATGGGGCGGTGATGTTTCCATCGGGGCAATACAGAAATGAAGACTTGTTGATTTTCCCTGTTGCATGTAAGGGAGTGGATGGGGAATCTATAAGAATTACACTCTAAAAACGTTTTGATATGCTGATACATTGGTATAGGGTAAGCAATTGGTTGTGGAGGCACGGAGTGCCTGTGCTTCCGAAATTGATGTGGAAGTTGCAGTATCTTCTTTTTAACTCCTCAGTACCTGGGAGTTGTAAAATTGGGGGGGTACTAAATTCGGATATGGAGGTATCGGGTTGGTGATTCACGCCCGTTCGGTGATAGGAAAGAATTGCGTGATTGGCGCAAATGTGACGATTGGCGGAAAGTCGGGCTGGTGGGAAGTGCCGGTTATCGGCGACAATGTGGAAATCAGTGCCGGCTCACGCATAATCGGACCTGTCAGAATCGGTGACAACGTGGTGATAGGCGCGAATACTGTTGTGGTTAAGGACGTGCCGTCAAACTGTGTGGTGGCTGGCATCCCTGCAAGAATCATCAGAAGGAATCTTTCGGATGCCGACTTTAAGGAAATGAACAAGCCGAAGACTCGTGGTGACAATCCGTTCCCGGAAACACCAGGACTGGTGAAATAAGACGACAATGAACATAGGGTTGGTGCTGCGCACGGTGGCTCATCTGAGGCCTGCGCAGGTGCTTTTTCAAGTGTTGAGACGGGTGCATAAAGCTCGGTTCAAGGCATTGGCATGCCCTTCTGTGGAGGTCAAGCCGATGGTTGCGGAGCCGGCAGCGAAGTGGCAAAGCTATGACGGCAGGCGATTTGCGTTTCTCAACATTGAGGATGAGTTCCGCGGGTGGAACAACACTGCGCACGGGATGCTGTGGGCATACAACCAAAATTATATGGATTGGCTTTGCCAGCCGGGAATGACGGCTGCGGAGGGTGTGCGCTGGATTGACCGTTTCATCGCCGACATGCCGACAAACCGCGTGGGGCTCGACCCGTATCCTATTGCGCTGCGCGCCATCAATTGGGTTAAGTTCTTCAGTCGTTTTCCGATGGAATCGACAGCGGAGCGCAGGGATTCTCTCTATTCGCAGTTGCGGTTGCTGGAGCGCAAGTTGGAATATCATCTGCTTGGCAACCATCTGCTGGAGGACGCATACGCGCTTTATATTGGCAGCGCGTATCTTAAAGACAGCTGTATGCACGGCATGGCGAGTCGGCTACTTCGCCGGCAGTTGAGGGAGCAGGTGCTTTCCGACGGAGCGCACTATGAGCAGTCGCCGATGTATCACTGCATATTGCTTGACCGCCTGCTCGACTGCATAAACGCAGGAGAGGGGGCGTTTGTCTGCTCGGTTTTGAAGCCTGCGGCTGAGCGTATGCTTGGGCATTTGGAAAGCATAGTGTATGCCGACGGCACTATTCCGCTGCTCAACGATTCCGCAGAGGGAATCGCTCCGGAGCCTGCAGCGATTTTTGCTTATGCCCGCCGTCTCGGCTTGCAATGGACGCCGGTGGCGTTGGGAGAATGCGGTTATCGGAAGTTTGACAACACCGACGTTGAGGCGGTTGTCGACGTGGGCAACATCAAGGCTTCCTATCAGCCCGGCCATACGCATGCCGACTCATTGTCGTTTGAACTGAGGCTTGGCGGAAAACCGTTTGTCGTTGACACCGGCATTTCGACCTACGACAAGACGCCGCGGCGGCAGCTGGAACGTTCGACGGCGGCACACAACACTGTCGTGTTGGCAGGCAAATCGTCGAGCGAGGTGTGGGGAGGATTTCGTGTGGGCAGAAGGGCAAAAGTGCGGCTGCTGCGCGATGGAGAGACAGTTGTGGCAGAACATGACGGATTTGGCGCGCTGGGCATACATCGGCGGACATTCAGTGTTGACAATGACGGCTTTCACATGGCCGACCATATAACAAAGCCCACTCCGGCAACGGCATATCTGCATTTTGCTCCGGGAGTCGAGGTGGTTGAACACACAGCGGAGAAAATTCTCACGACGGCAGGCGTGGTGTCGGTGGTCGGAGCAGACGCTGTTGAGATATCCGACGGCACGGTCAGCCATGACTACAACCGCTTTGAGGCAGTGAAGATTGCTGCTGTGCATTTCAAAGAGAATTTACAAATCACAATAAGTTTATGAAAATATTGTTAGTGTCGTTCTACTACTATCCAGAGTTGGGCGCTGCTCCTTCGCGAATAACCAATATGGCAGAAGGATTTATAGCGGAAGGAGCTGAAGTAGACGTTCTTACGTGTTTGCCCAATTATCCAAAGGGTAGAATTTTTGATGGCTATAGAGGTCGGTTATATAAAAAGGAAAAGACAGGGAAAGGCACGATATTCCGCTATTGGACTTATGCCACAGTGTCAAAAAATCCGATAGCGCGGGCGTGGGGTATGATTTCGTTCGCATTGATGATGTGGTTGTTCGCATTCAAGATACGCACGATAAGGAGTTATGACAGGGTTGTAATCCAAAGTCCACCTTTGTTTGTGTCATGCTCTGGAATTATGCTGTTCAAGTGCCTGTATCGTAAGAAAACGATTCTCAACATTTCTGATTTGTGGCCATTGTCGGCAGTTGAGTTGGGGGCGATGAAAGAAGGCAGCAAAATGCATCGGATTTTTGCGGCAATTGAGCGGTTCATATACCGGAAGGCGGACGGAATATTTTGTCAGTCGAATGAGATAATACGTCACATTGACGGATATGATTCTCCAGATGCGAAATGCTTGTACCGGAATTTGCAGCGCTATAAAATAACGATTGATTATCGCGAGAAACATACTCCTATGAGAATTGTCTATGCAGGTTTGCTTGGCGTGGCGCAAGATATATTAGGGATAATCAAGAATGTGGATTTCAAAGGTCTTGGCATTGAATTCCATTTGTATGGAGGCGGAAATCAAGCGAAGGAAATAGAGGAGTACATATCACAGCATGACTGTAATGTGGAGTATCATGGATATGTGGAAAAGAGTCGTATGGCAGAGGAATTGTCGAAATACGACGCTTCAATTGTGCCGTTGGCTGTGAGAATAAAAGGGGCTGTCCCCTCTAAGATCTTTGACATTCTACCAATCGGTCTGCCTGTCGTTTTCTGCGGAGGCGGAGAAGGCGCTGAGATTGTAAAGGATTATGGAGTGGGTTATGTTTCGACTCCAGGCGATTATAATGCGCTGACAGAAAATGTGAAGAAGTTGCAGTCGTTGACAGATGAGGAATATAGGGAATTGACTGCACGATGCATACATGCGGCAAAAACAGATTTTGATTTTGCATCTCAAATGTCGAAGGCATACGACTTTTTGAAAAGAATCTAAAAACGGCAAAAATATGAAAGTTACAATGATAGGAGCCAGCGGATTTGTGGGGACACGTCTGCTGGGATTGCTGAAGGAGAGCGAAAAAGAATATCAGTTGAAGAATGTCGACTTGTTGCCGAGTCATTTTTTCAACGACCTGACAGTGATTGGAGATGTCCGGGAGCAGAAGCAGATGGATGAGCAGCTTAAAGGCGCGGATGTTGTGGTGCTGCTTGCGGCACAACATCGCGACGATGTGTCACCGACATCGCTTTATTACGACACCAATGTAGGCGGAATGGAAGTTACATTGCGTGCGATGGAAAAGAATGGCGTGAAACGCATCGTGTTTTTCTCCTCCGTCGCTGTTTATGGATTGAACAAGAAGAACCCAAACGAGGAGCATCCCAAAGACCCGTTCAATCATTATGGAAAATCGAAATGGCAGGCAGAGCAGGTTTTGCAAGAGTGGCATAAATCGCATCCGGATTGGAACGTGAATATTATTCGCCCAACGGTAATCTTTGGAGAGCGTAACCGTGGAAATGTGTATAATTTGTTGCGGCAGATTTCAAGTGGAAAATTTCTTATGGTTGGCGACGGCAACAACAAGAAATCGATGGCATATGTGGGCAACATTGTCTCTTTCGTAAAATTTATGATAGACAATTGCACGAAGGGTTATAATGTGTTCAATTATATAGATAAGCCGGATATGACTATGAACCAGCTCGTAGAGCATGTGGAAAAGGTGCTTGACAAGCGCATACCGTCGACTCATTTCCCATATTGGCTTGGAATGATGGGTGGATATTGCTTCGACTTGCTTGCGGCAGTGATGCGTAAAAAGTTGACTGTTAGTTCCGTGAGGGTGAAGAAGTTTTGTGCCACAACGGAATTTGACTCAACAAAAATGCAGGAGTCTGGATTCAAGCCGCCATACACACTTGCTGAGGGATTGGCACGAACTTTGGAATTTGAGTTTGTGCATCCTCGTACGGATGACGTGACATTCAAAACAGAATAGCAGTTCCGGCGACGGGGCTGGAGGGGCGCGCGGCTGACAGGCTGCGCGCCTTTTTTCGGCTAAAGGAGAGGGGATTTTGTGGCGTTTTTTTGCCGTTTTGGCTACTTTGTTGTGTCATAGCGGTTTGCGCTGAAAAATTCCATTTCCCCGAAATTTAAAACGGCGATTTTCGCCATTTCCCCGAAATTCGGAGGGGCGCTTGCCTCCGATTTCCGACAAATTTCAGAGATTTTGCCTCCGATTTCCGACAAATTTGCGGTTGTTTTGCCTCCGATTTCCGACAAAAGCATTAAATTTGCATTGTAAAGCAAAGAATGTTGACTATGGAATTTAAACGGGAAATACAGAGTCGGCTGGAAGAATGGCGCCGGTCGTCAAGGCGAAAGCCGTTAGTGCTGCGCGGGGCGCGGCAGGTGGGAAAGACCACGGTTGTCAACCAGTTTGGGCGCACGTTTGACAATTATATTTATCTGAATCTTGAGGATGCGGAGGCGGCGGCATTGTTTGATTTGAATGTGCCGCTTGCCGACTTGATTCCGTTTTTTTTCGCTCATTGCAAGAAGAAGAGAGTTGAGGGCACGACGTTGATATTTATAGATGAGATACAGAATTCGGCGAAGGCAGTGGCGCGGTTGCGTTATTTCTATGAGCAGTTGCCTGAGATTTTTGTTATCGCGGCAGGTTCGTTGCTTGAGAATTTGGTTGATGTAAAGACGTCGTTTCCTGTTGGGCGTGTTCAGTATATGGCATTGCGTCCGTGCTCGTTTCGCGAGTTTCTTGTCGCGGTTGGCGAAGGGCAGTTGCTTCCGGCGCTTGCCGACAAGGTGATGTCGCAGGCGTTTCATGAGCGTTTGATGTTGTTGTTCAACCAGTATGTGGTGACCGGCGGAATGCCTGAGGTTGTGCAGGCATTTGCTGAAACGCGCGATTTTGCGTCGTTGGGAGATGTTTATGAAACGTTGCTGCAGGGCTATCGTGACGATTCGGAGAAGTATGCCCGTGGAGGCAAGGTGTCGGAGGTGGTGCGTTTCATCTTGAATGAAGGCTGGTCGAAGGCCGGTCAGATAATCACGTTGGGTAATTTCGGCTCGTCGGCTTATAATTCCCGGGAGGTCGGAGAGGCGTTCCGCTTGCTTGAGAAGGCGATGCTTCTTGAATTGGTTTATCCGACGACGTCGGTCGATGTCCTGGCTATTGGAGAGACCCGCCGTCAGCCTAAGTTGGTGTGGCTTGACACCGGGCTTGTCAATTATGCGGCGCAGGTGCAGGCGGAGGTGTTGCGTTCGCGCGACATAATGGATGCTTGGCGAGGAATGATTGCGGAGCAGGTTGTCGGGCAGGAATTGCTGACACAGAACGACAAGGTTAGCCAGAAGCGTAATTTCTGGAGTCGTGGCAAGGGAGAGTCGTCGGCTGAGGTGGATTTCATTTGGGTTTGCAATTCAAAGATATATCCGATAGAGGTGAAGTCGGGACACAATGCGCATTTGCGCTCGTTGCATTCGTTTATGGAGCGCTCGTCAAATGATGTGGCGGTGCGTGTCTGGTCGCAGCCATATTCAGAGGATGAGGTGGTTACTGCGTCGGGGAAGGCGTTCAAGTTGATAAATCTGCCGTTTTATATGGTCGGCGGTTTGGAGTCTCTTGTTGTTGGCAAATAGGATGTTTCGGTCGACGAAATGTTGCTAAATATCGTTAATCGCTTTGTGGTGTGGCTGATGTGCCGTAACTTTGTAGGCTGAAATATTGTTGTTTTGAAACAAAAAGAGCTTTAAATATGAGGAACTTTAAACTATTATTGGTTTTTGTGGCGGTGTTTGCCACGTTGCAGGCGTCTGCGCTGTCGCGCGACTGCAATCTTACGGTTAAGGTTGTGTCTGCCACCGGGGAGTCGCTCGAGGGACAGCGGGTGATGCTTGTGCAGACAGACTATAGTATGACTTACGGTGCGAGCGAGACGACGCTCGATGCTGCCGGCGAGTGTCGCTTGAAGGTGTATAGCGGAAACCACCGTCTTACGGTGGAGCGTGCGGGCTATGCCGCGTATGCTAAGGATTTTCCGGTGACGGGCGATATGACGTTGAATGTGACGCTCACGGAGGACGTGCGCAATCCGTTTGCTCTCAAGCTGGCTGAGCGCCACGACCCGATGACGGGCAAGAACGACGTGACGCTGCAGTGGAACCGTGAGGATCCGGTGTTTTTCGATGATTTCGAGAGCTATACGGCGTTTGACACGGAGTTTTCGCCGTGGACGGGCATCGACGGCGACCATGCTGCCGCCGCTCCGCTTCAGGGCTCTTATCCCAACCGCGGCACGCTGCAGTATGCGCAGGTGATCAATCCGCTTGTGGTGGAGCCGTCGTGGTGGACCGATTATCCCGTGCTGCGTCCCTACGGTGGCAAGCAGTATGTGGGCTTTGTGCGCACTTATGGCGGTTCTGCCAATGATGATTGGCTGATTTCGCCGGCGGTCACTGTCGGCAAGAACAATATTGTGCGTTTTATGGCTAAGGCCGCCGATGTCTATAAGGAGCGTTTCGAGGTGGGCATCACTACGGTCGACAACCCTGAGGCGTCCGACTTTACGGTCATCTCGTCGGGCAATTATGAGACTGTGGGCTACGAAGAGTGGGAGGCTAAGGAGTATTCGCTTGCCGATTATGAGGGCGAGACGGTGCGCATAGCCATCCATTATATCGGCGACCCGTCCAACGGCGGCGCGTTTATGCTTATGGTCGACGACTTTTTCGTGGGTCAGGCCGATTATTTCAGCGATGCCGTGGCAACGAAGTCGCTGCGCTGCGCGATGCGTTCGCCTTACAATCCCAACGAGCGTTTCCTTGTGTATAAAAACGGAGAGCAGGTGGGCGAGACCGACGGCTATTCGTTTGCGTTCGACCAGCTTGAGGCTGGCAGCTATACGCTTGGCGTGAAGGCGGTCTATAAGAACGCAGAGAGCGCGCTTGTCGAGCAGTCGTTTGATGTGGGAGCCGGCACGTTCTGCAAGGTCATCGTCGCAGCTTCCGCCAACGACAATGTGGAGGTAGACGGCGTGAAGGTGGAATTTTTCAACGAGTCTGCGTCGACAACCTACAGCGCCGTGATAAGCAAGGGCGCGGTCGAGATTCCGTCGCTGCCGGCAGGCAACTATATCGTGTCGGTCGAAGCCGACCGCTACGACAAGTGGAGCAAGTCGATGGAAATTGCCGACGGCGCAAAGGTCGACATCGCTCTTGTTGAAACAATCTTCGACCCGTACAACATAACCGTGACGCAGACCGACAGCGAGACCGACGCTGACAAGGTCAATGCCGAAGTGCGCTGGAACCAGGACCTCGGCTTCGAGGACGATTTCGAGGCATACGATGATTTCGCAACGAGCTTCGGCGAATGGAAGTCGGTCGACAACGACCGCCGCGTGGTCTACCCGATTGCGCTCGGCTCGGCGTCAAACATCATCAACTTCCCCGGCGCCTGCACCCCCGACAATCAAGTGGCGGTGGCACCGATGGTGTTCAACCCCTACGCCACCACTCCAGCCATGGCGCCGTCAGACGTAGCGGCGATAGCGCAGTCGGGCGAAAAGGCGGTGATATTCTTCTCGCCTCAGCAGGCCGCCGCCGACAAATGGCTCATCTCTCCGGCGCAGACCGTGATGGACGGCTACGTGTGCCGCATCAGCCTGAAGGCGTATTCGGAAGCCTATCCGGAGACATTCGAGCTTTGCGTTTCCACGACCGACGACAGTGTGATATCGTTCAAGTCGCTCGGCAACATAATGCCTAAAGGCACATGGCAGACCTACGAGGTCGACCTCTCGGCTTATGCCGGACAAACCGTCTATCTGGCGCTCCACTACATTTCCAACGACTGCTTCTTCTCGCTTGCCGACGACTTTTATGTAGGGCCGAAAGAGGCGACCGACGCAAACGTGGGCAACGTGCAGAAATACGACCTCTATCTCGACGGTGCGTATCTGGGATCGACCAGCGCAACGTTCTTCCCAGTGATGGGCATCAGCCGTGGAGAGCACACGTTGGGCATCCAGGCCAGCTACGTTTCCGGCAAGTCTAAACTTGTGGAATTCACGTTCAACGCCCAGGGCGCGGTAGCCGATGTGGCTGCCGACAGCGTTGAAATCACCGCTTTAAAGGGCGGTGTGCGCATCTTCGGAGCCGATGGCGGTAAAGTGATCGTCAGCGATGCGTCGGGCCGCCAGGTGGCATCGGCATCGCTTGCCGACGGCGCGGAAATCGCACTCCCCGCAGGATTCTACATCGTAAGCGTGGGCAGCCACGTGGAGAAAGTTTTGGTAAGATAGCGTCTGAGGCAGCAGCACGAAAAAATCCACGGCATTGCTGTGGATTTTTTTGTGCTGAATAGTTTGGTGTTGAAAAATTATTTATAAATTTGTAATAACCAAAACATAAAAAAACAACCATATGGGAAAACTCAGAGTCTTTTTTACCATTGCACTTATTGTTGTTCTCCTTCCCCTGAGTGCATTTGGACGGCATAAGAAAGGCGACGTCGTGCAAGATCCGAACCATTCTAACATCACGCGGGAATGTGTCAGCGATGAAGTCGAAGAAAGTGACCGCTGGCTGGTGCACATCACCGGCACGCTGCCTGTCAGCGGCATGCACAACGGGCATCCGTATGTCGACCTTGGCTTGAAGGTGAAATGGGCGGCATGCGATGTCGGCGCCACGAAGCCCGAGCAAAACGGTGCGCGCTACGGATGGGCGGAAGTAGTGTCGAAGAAAAACTGCACCAGAGAGAACAGCGTGTCGTATGGCAAGAAAATTTACCGATCAACCATCCTCGGCAATCCACAATACGACGCCGCTCGCAAGCATTGGGGCGGCAAGTGGCGCATGCCCACCGGCGAAGATTTCTATATGCTTATCCGCAAATGCAAATGGGAAGAGGCTGAGATGAACGGCAAAAAAGGATTCCTGCTGACGAGCATCAAAAACGGCAACGTGATGTTTGTGCCGTCGTGCCGCGACAATGAAATCCTGGGGTATTATTGGACAACCGACGAGTGCGACATGGAAGATAAGGAACTTTCGGTCGAACTGATGTACACCACCGGTTACGGAGGCGTCAAGCTCGACTCCGACTACCGTAATTGCCAGCACGCCATCCGTCCGGTGCTGGAGCAATGAAACGGATTATGGATATTGATAAAAAAACGATATGACCAAACTGAAAATTTTTGTCGCCTTGGCACTGTTGGCAGTTGCTATGCCGCTCAGCGCACAGCGCCAGTATGTGGAAGGCGACATCGTGCAGGATCCGAAGTATCCTAACATCAAACGCGAGATGATTGAGGACGTGTCGCAGAAATGGCTGGTGCACATCGCCGGCAAGCTGCCTGTCACTGCCACGCTCAACGGCCACGACTACGTGGACCTCGGTATCAAGGTCGAGGGCAAATTGATAATGTGGGCGGCGTGCGACGTCGGCGCCATGAAGCCCGAACAGGTGGGCACAACCTACGGTTGGGCTGAAGTGGAGCATAAGGCGGAGCTGGATGGCTCCAACAGCGCGTCGTACGGCAAGAAAGTGTACCGCAGCACGGTGTTGGGCAACCCGAAATACGACGCCGCGCGCAAGCATTGGGGCGGTAAGTGGCGATTGCCGACTGTGCCGGAGCAGTATATGCTTATCCGCAAATGCAAGTGGGAACAGGCGGAGATGAACGGCCAGCGCGGCTTCCTGCTGACGAGCATCAAAAACGGCAACATGCTGTTCCTCCCGTCGCTTGACAGCGATGACAGCTGCTGTGAATATTGGTCGAGCGACGAGTGCGACATGGACGACAAGGAGCAGTCGTGCTCGCTGAGAGCTGTCGGCAAGACGTCGTGGGATGACTATATTGACATCGAGCGGACACCCCGCACATATCAGATTCCTGTGCGCGCGGTGTTTGTACCATAAAAAATCAATTGAAAAATGAAACACAACAAAATGATTATAGCGGCCGTGGCGGCATGCATTGTGCTGTCGGCGGCTACGATAGGAGCCCAGTCGTGGAAGCGCAGTCTGGGCAAGTTGAAACAAGGCGTGGAGCAAGTGACGCGTCAGAGCAAACCCAACACTACGCGCCAGTCGGGCGACGTGCAGGTGCCGGAATGGCATGAGGAAAGGGCGCAAAAGAGAACGTCGGGTCTGCCGGCGGCGGTCGACACGGTGATCGAACACCTCCGCTACCGACTTTATCCAAACGACAGAAATGCCGTGTTTATGGGCGTCGACGACTTCCTTTTTCAAGAAACGGAAACAGTTGAGATCCTCAGCCATGTGAAATATGGCAGCGTGCGCTGCGCCGTGACGCGCACCGACCAGGACGCTCTCAAGGGAGAGACCGCACATACGCTCGTAATTCCGACCACACTAAAGGAAATCGGTCCGTATGCGTTTGCCTATATGCAGAATCTGAAGCGGGTAGTGATTCCGTCGAGCGTGCGCACCATCAAGCGCGGAGCGTTTGCCGGCTGCACCAACCTGAGTTCCATCACCATCGAGCCGGGCGTCAGACTCATTGAGGGAACGTCGTTTGCCGGCACAGGCATCACGTCGATAACCATTCCCAACACGGTGAAGGATTTGCAGACCTACGTGTTTGAAGACTGCAAGAAACTGAAGACGGTGAAGCTGCCCGACGGCATAAAGAAAATAGGCGAATGCCTGTTTATGGGCTGCGAGTCGCTCACGTCGGTTGTAGTGCCTCCTACGGTGACGGAGATTGGCGAACGGGCATATTACGACTGCAAGAGCTTGTCGAGCGTCACGCTGCCCGAGGGACTTGTGAAGATATGTGACAGCGCGTTCAGCGACACCTCGCTGACATCGCTTGTAATTCCGTCTACGGTAATGGAAATGGGCACATGGGCATTCTTCTGCCACAAACTTGCAAAGGTGACCCTGCCTGCACGGTTCAACGACCCTATGGTGCTTGTTGACGTTTTCGACAATTCGTCGACGAAATTGTTCGGTACGTCGGAGGCCACGTTGCTGCAAGGCTTCACGTTTAAGTAAAAAAACGGTCGTTGGAAAATTATTTATGAATTTGTAATAACCAAAACATAGAAACAACCGTATGGGAAAACTCAGAGTCTTTTTTGCCATTGCTCTTGTTGCAGCTCTCCTTCCCCTGAATGCATTTGCACGGTATGAGGAAGGCGACATCGTGCAGGATCCGAAGCATCCCAATATCAAACGCGAGATGATAGAAGAAATGTCGCAGAAATGGCTGGTGCACATCACCGGCAAGCTGCCTGTCACCGCCACGCTCAACGGTCACGACTACGTGGACCTCGGGATTAAGGTCGACGGCAAGTTGATAATGTGGGCGGCATGCGATGTCGGCGCCACGAAGCCAGAGCAGGCAGGCACAACCTACGGCTGGGGCGAAGTGGAGCATAAGGCGAATCTGGGAGGCGGCAGTGTGTCGTACGGCCAAAAAGTGTACCGCTCAACCATCCTCGGCAACCCTAAGTATGACGCCGCGCGCAAGCATTGGGGCGGCAAGTGGCGCATGCCTACCGTGCCCGAGCTGTATATGCTTATCCGCAAATGCACGTGGGAACAGGCGGAGATGAACGGTCAGCGCGGCTTCCTGCTGACGAGCATCAAAAACGGCAACATGCTGTTTCTGCCGTCGCTTGGCAGTGATGACATCTATTGCGATTATTGGTCAACCGACGAGTGCGACATGGAAGACAAGCTGCAGGCGTGCAAGCTGAATGCAGAAGGCGCATCGTCATGGCGTGACAGGGTTGTCATTGGAAGAAGTCTCCGTACTAACCAACTGCCAATCCGTGCGGTGTTTATACCATAAAAATCAATTGAAAAATGAAACACAACAAATTGGTTATAGCGGCCGTGGCGGCATGCATTGTGCTGTCGGCGTCTACGATAAGCGCCCAATCGTGGAAGCGCGGTCTGGGCAAGTTGAAGCAGGGCGTGGAGCAAGTGACGCGTCCGAGCAAGCCCAACACTACGCACCAGTCGGGCGACGTGCAGGTGCCGGAGTGGCACGAGGAAAGGGCGCAAAAGAGAACGTCAGGTCTGCCGTCTTCGGTCGACACCGTTGTCAACCATCTGCGCTACCGCCTTCGTCCTGACAAAAGATATGCGGAATTTATGGGTGTCGACGACTACCTGTTCCAAGAAACGGAAGTCGTTGAGATTCTCGGTTTCGTGAATTTCAAGGGCGTACGTTGTTCTGTGACGGAAATCAACTCGGATGCTCTTAAAGGAGAGACCGCCCATACGCTTGTCATCCCGTCGTCGGTCAAGGAAATCGGCCCGTATGCGTTTGCCTATATGAACAATCTGAAGTCGGTGAAGGTTCCGGCGAGCGTGCGCACCATCAAGCGTGGTGCGTTTGCAGGCTGCACCAACCTGAGCTCCATCACCATCGAGCCGGGCGTGACCCTCATCGAGGGAACGGCGTTCGCCGGCACTGCCATCACGTCGATTACGTTGCCAAACACGGTGAAGGACCTGCAGACATACGCCTTTAGCGAATGCAAGAAACTGACAACGGTGAAATTCCCCGTCGGCATAAAGAAAATCAGCGAAAACCTGTTTGAGGGCTGCGAGTCGATCACATCGGTGGTGGTGCCGTCTACGGTTACGGAGATTGGATCCAGCGCATATTCCGGCTGCAAGAGACTGTCGAGCGTCACGCTGCCCGAAGGACTGCTGAAGATTGGCGACGGCGCGTTTATGCGCACTCCCATCACCAAGCTTGTCATCCCGTCTACGGTTGTGGAAATGGGCACATGGGCGTTTTTCTGTCCGAAACTCACCAGCGTGACCCTGCCTGCTCGGTTCAACGACCCCATGGTGCTTGTCGACATTTTCGACAACTCGGCGTCAAAATTGTTCGGCACGTCGCAGGCCACGTTGCTGCAAGGCTTCACGTTTAAGTAAAAAACTGGCATCCAACTGCCATCCAACGGCGTGCAGACCGGCGTTTGCCGCTTCTTTGGCAGTGGACGTGCTTCCGGACAGTGAAGTCGTAGTGTGTGGACGGTGAATAAATCGTAAACAATATAAATAATTGTAAATAATTAAGCCGAGAGCGGATTGAGATTCCACAAAACGGCTGAAAATGTTGATTATTCGATATTTTGTTTATATCTTTGTGCCGTTTTAACGGGACGATTATGGGACAATTACACTCCTATACTTTGGAACTGCGGGCTATGCCTGTTGGCACTCAGCAGTTTAACTATGTTGTCGACGACGCATTCTTCCAGCAAAGAGAAGGAGGCGAAATCCGTGGCGGCAATGTCGACGTGAAGTTGGAAGTGGAGCACAAAGGCGATTTTTTCGACCTTACATTCTGGATGGAAGGAAAAATAATCACAGCGTGCGACCGTTGTCTTGACGACCTCGTGCTTGATGTCGACACCGACTATCACGTGGCGCTGAAATATGCCGCCGAGACCAACGCCGACAACGACGAAGTGATAGAAGTGGCTGAGTCGGAGCGCTACTACGATCTGACCGACATCATCTACGACACGATAGCGTTGACAATCCCGATGAAGCATGTGCATGCCGACGGCGAATGCAACGAGGCTATGGTGGCTGAACTGCAAAAGCATAGCAGACAGGCTGAAACTGAAGAAGTGAAAGAAAATAACGATCCTCGGTGGGATGCATTGAGGAAATTAATGGATAACAATAAATAATAAATAAGAAAATGGCACATCCAAAACGAAAACAATCGAAGACAAGAACAGCTAAGAGAAGAACTCACGACAAAGCTGTAGCTCCTACTTTGGTACTCTGCCCGAACTGTGGCGCATGGCACGTATATCACACTGTATGTGGCGAATGCGGATATTACAGAGGAAAAGTGGCAATCGAAAAAGAGGCTGCTCTCTAATCGGGAGTCCGCTGAATCCATTGTGGAAGAAAATTGTCCTAAATGCAATCGTTTAGGACAAATTTGTTTAACGGAGACATCTGAAAAAGATAATGTTAAGAGCTAAAATTACAGGAATAGCCTCATACGTGCCCGACTATGTGCTGACCAACGAGGAGTTGTCGCATATGGTTGACACCAACGATGAGTGGATTACAACCCGTGTGGGAATTAAAGAACGCCGCATTCTGAAAGGCGAAGGGTTGGGATCGTCGTATATGGGAGCAATCGCCGTTGAGCGGCTGCTCGCCAACACCGGAACCGCCAAAGACGAAGTGGATCTGGTGATTTGCGCCACTTCAAACCCAGACTACCGCTTCCCGTCGACTGCGTCGATCATCTCTCACAAAGCAGGGTTGACAAACTGCTATGCCTACGACATCCAGGCGGCTTGCGCCGGTTTTATCGTGGCTTTGCAGGCTGCAAACGCATACATCCGTGGCGGACTCTACAAGAAAGTGATTGTAGTGGCTGCTGAGATGATGTCGAGCATGACCAACTATGACGACCGCTCAACGTGTCCGCTATTTGGCGACGCTGCGGCAGCTGTGATGGTGGAGCCGACAGAAGACCAGACAGTTGGCATAATCGACGGTGTTTACCACGTGGACGGCGAAGGCTTGCCTCACTTGGTGATGAAGGCCGGCGGTTCGGCTTATCCTGCGTCGCACGCTACGGTAGACGCTCACGAACACTTTGTTTATCAGGAAGGTCGCGCGGTTTATAAGCACGCTGTGACCGATATGCTCACTTCGTCGCTCGACGTGATGAAGCGCAACAACCTGACTGTTGACCAAATCGACTGGTTCGTGCCTCATCAGGCAAACTTGCGAATCATCGAGGCTGTCGGTGGTCGTATCGGCGTCCCTACAGACAAGGTGCTTGTCAACATCCAGCATCGCGGCAATACGAGCGCGGCTTCAATTCCTTTGTGTCTCGACGAGAACAAGGACAAGTTGAAGAAGGGCGACAAAATCGTGCTTACGGCATTCGGTGCCGGATTTACTTGGGGCGCGATGTATATTGTCTGGGACTGCTAAGAGAGAAAGAGCAAGACAAAATTTAATAATAAAACCGTGCGGAACGCGGCACAGGATTGATTCCCGTACCGTATTCCGCATTTTTTGTGCAAAGCGAAGAATATGGAGCATAGAGCAGGTTTCGTAAATATTGTGGGCAACCCGAATGTGGGAAAGTCTACGCTGATGAACCAACTGGTGGGCGAGCGTGTGTCGATAATCACACAGAAGGCGCAGACCACACGCCACCGCATCCTCGGCATTGTAAACGCCGACGACTATCAGATTGTGTTTTCCGACACGCCGGGTGTGCTGAAGCCGAAGTATAAACTGCAGGAGAGCATGCTCAACTTCTCGGAGGGCGCGCTGACCGACGCCGACGTGCTGCTCTACGTGACCGACGTGGTGGAGGACGCTACGAAAAACGCCGACTTCATTGCGAAGGTGGCGAAGGAGAAGGTGCCGGTGCTGCTCGTAATCAATAAGATTGACTTGCTTAAAGGCAACGCCGACCTGCTGACGGTGATGGACAAGTGGAAAGCCCTGTTGCCGCAGGCCGAGGTGTTTCCGATGTCGGCAAAGGAGAATTTCAACGTGCAGAGCTTGATGAAGCGCATCGTGGAACTGCTGCCGCCGTCGCCGCCTTATTTTGGCAAGGATGCCCTCACCGACAAGCCTGCGCGCTTCTTCGTTACGGAGATTATCCGCGAAAAGATATTGCTGACCTACGACAAGGAGGTGCCTTACGCAACAGAGGTGATTGTGGAGAAGTATGACGAGGGAAAAACCGACATCCACATCATGGCGGTGGTCTACGTGGAACGCGACAGCCAGAAAGGCATCGTAATCGGACACGGCGGGCAAAAGCTGAAACGTGTGGGAATGGAGTCGAGGCGCGACATCGAGAAATTTTTCGGGAAGAAGGTGTTTCTTGAGATTTTTGTGAAAGTGGAGCCCGACTGGCGCAACCGCGAAAACAAACTGCGCGCATTCGGATATGTTGAATAAAATTTAAAGGAAAGGAAAAGAGATATGGGACGATTAGTAGCAATTGTAGGACGCCCCAATGTGGGTAAATCAACGCTGTTCAACCGCCTTACGCAGTCGCGGACGGCGATTGTCGACGACACTTCGGGCACTACGCGCGACCGCCAGTACGGAAAGGTGGACTGGTGCGGTCAGGAGTTTTCAATTGTCGACACCGGAGGATGGGTGGTAAACTCGGAGGACATCTTCGAGGGCGAAATCAACAAGCAGGTGGCGATAGCCATAGAGGAGGCCGACGAAATCCTCTTTGTGGTAGATGCGATGAACGGCGTGACCGACCTCGACGACAAGGTGGCGGCGATACTCCGTCGCTCAAACAAGCCGGTGATTCTCGTGGCCAACAAGTGCGACTCAAACGAATGGCGCTACAATTCTGCCGAATTCTATTCCTTCGGATTGGGCGATCCCTTCTGTCTCTCTGCAATCAGCGGATCGGGTACGGGCGACCTCCTCGATGAGATTATGAAGCGTTTCCCGCCGAAAGACGAAATAGACGAGACGGTGGAGCAGTTGCCGCGTTTCGCCATCGTAGGACGTCCGAACGCTGGAAAATCATCGATAATCAACGCGTTTATCGGCGAGGACCGCAACATCGTGACAAACATCGCCGGAACAACGCGCGACAGCATCTACACGCGCTATTCTAAATTCGGATTCGACTTCTATCTGGTCGACACTGCCGGTATCAGAAAGAAAGCGAAGGTCAACGAGGATATAGAGTACTACAGTGTGATCCGCTCCATCCGCTCCATCGAGAACAGCGACGTCTGCATCCTGATGATTGATGCCACTCGCGGCATCGAGGCGCAGGACGTGAACATTTTCTCGCTCATTCAGAAAAACAAGAAGGGGCTCGTTGTCTGTGTCAACAAATGGGACCTTGTGGAGGACAAGAGCACGGCGGCGATAAAGCATTTCGAGGCGGCGATACGCGACCGTTTCGCGCCGTTTGCCGACTTCCCTATCATCTTCACATCCGCGCTCACAAAGCAGCGCATATACAAGGTGCTGGAGACGGCTGTGGAGGTCTACAACAACCGCAAGCGCATCGTGCCCACATCGCAGCTCAACAACTATATGCAGGAGGTGATAGGCGCATATCCGCCACCGGCAAACAAGGGCAAATATGTGAAGATAAAGTATGTCACAATGCTGAAAGACCAGCGCATCCCTACGTTTGTGTTCTTCTGCAACCTGCCGCAGTGGGTGAAGGAGCCTTACCGGCGCTATCTGGAAAACAAGATTCGCGAGCAATGGGACTTCACCGGCACTCCGATAAATCTTTATATGCGCGAGAAATAAACGCGTGCAACAACGCAAAAAAATCCGTCCCGGCAATGCTTCATACATCGCCGGGACGGTTTGTTTATTGACTATTGCAATCCGTTTACTTTACGATTACTTTTGCCACTGTGTCGGCTGCGCGTACAATGTAGAAACCTTTTGCAAGGGCGATTGTTGCTGTGCCGTTTACTGCCTGGTTGGCTACAACCTGACCGGCTGCGTTCACAACCAATACATTGCCTTCTGCATTAACCTCGATGCCGCCTTCAAGAGCGCGTACAGCTGCTGCTGTGCTGACTGTCTCAACGCTGCCGCCTTCCGGCAAGAACTTGATAGGATAAACCTGTACGGCTGATTTGTACAAACCTACTGCGCAGAGAAGATCGTATTTTGTGCCGTTTGTTGCTGACTCAACGCCCCATTTCGACTGATAGTAAACAGTGATTGAGCCTGTTGCGTCCTGCATTGATTTGGTTGTCTTTGTGCCTTCTGTTGTCTCTACATAAGTACCGGAGATGACAACAACCTTGTTTACGTCGTCTGCCTTGATTGTGCCTGCGCCAACAACGGCTGGTGTGAAGCCCTCGTTGCCTGATGCCGGTGCGAAGGAGTCGCCGTTAGGATAAGTCATTTCGTAAACGCCGTTGTAGTTCTGGTATTTACCCACTACACCTGCTGGAATAACGTCGCCTGTATTGTAGGCTGGCACGTCCTTGCCGAAGATATACATAACGTCGCCGGCTGCGTCCTTAACGTAAGTTGCGCCGAAGCCTTCACCCTTGATCTGGGCTGTTACGACTACTGGGAATGTCCATTTGTAGGCTGGAGTGGCGTCTGACTCGCCTGACATGATAAACTCGGCGATGCTGCCAACCTCTACTGGGTTTGCGATTTCGTAGTTGGCAACTGCCTCTGCGCTGTTCTCAAGACCTGTCTTGACTGCATAAGCCTTCACTGCGTAGGTGCCTACCTCGCTGAGTGCGATAGGGGCTGTGTATTCTGCAGCTGCGGCGCCGTTGATTGAGTACATAATTTTCGCATCAGCGGTAGATGTTGTCAATGTGATTTCTACTGGGTTGTAGTATTTGCCCTCTGCCAAAGAGAATTTTGGAGTGGCGCACTTTGTCTCTACTCCGGCGGTGTAAGTCACTGTCATTGAAACGATGCGGAGCTGCGGCCATTTTTTTGCGGTGTTTTGCTTGTTGACAAGGGAGAGAACAAGGTCTTCGGTGGCAGTGCCTGTCCATGCGCCTGTCCTGGCTGTCTTAGGATCGGCGGTGAAAGTGCCGGTAGAAGCGGAGTAGCCTGTGTTGTCGTCAGCAAAATTGTATGTCTGAGAGGAAAGTTTCATCGCGATGCTGGTCACGGTTGTTCCTTGAGGAACGGCAAGTGTCATTGTGTTGCCGGAATACATACGGACTGCTGTGCCTGAAGTGTAGTACTTTGGAGCGCTTTTGCCTTCGCCCTTGGCAAACGCAACGCTGATACCGCTGTCGCCGATTGGGGTTGTTGCGGTTATCTCAGATTCATTACTCCAGCCTTGCTGTGAGAAATCAATTGTTGCTTCTGCTGCAGATGCGGCGAAAATGCCGGCAGCGAGCATCAAAGAAGAGAGTAAAAGTTTTTTCATACTAAATGATTTTTAAATTAGTGATTTGGAGCAAAGATATGAATTAAATTGTGGAATAACAAAATTTTTCTCATTGCATTTTTGTTAAGATTTTTCTGCGCGATTACAAAAGATTGTCAAATTACGCAGAATTTGGCGTTTGGGTGACAAAGTTGCAAGAAAATGTTGCTTTAATTTACTAAAACAGGGCTTTTTGCATCAATAAAAAAGCACGCTCGCCCAAACGTGGGAAGCGTGCTTCGGTGAGTCCTTGACAGGATTTTATTTTTCTGGTTCTGCCTTTTCGGCTGCTGGCTCTACGAGCTTGATGTCAAAGACGATGAAGTCGTAAGGTTTGAAGTTTTGTGGAACTTCTGCGCCCAGGTTGACGTAAAATTTGAAGTGGTCGCCAACGTGCATTGCTGTGATGCCTTCGGCAAGCATCGGATGAATCTGTCCGAACTGGCTGGCTGGCATCTGCTGTGGCTCGCCGTTGGTTGATTGAAGCACTGTGCCGTTCTTGTCGGTTACGGTAATCACTACATTGACAATGTCGCTTGCGTTGACCTTGGCGCCGTTGCCGTTCTCAAGCACTTGGTATACAAGACCGTTGCTCATTGACTTGGCTCCGTTTTTCTTCAGCGTGTTGAGGTAGCCTTCTGTCGCTTTCTTGTTTGCCTGTGCTTCCGCGTTGTCGGCGAGTTTGGCCTCTTTTACCTTGCCGATAAGGTTCTGGATGCACGGACCGATAACGGCCATGTCGGTGTCGATGGAATCTTTGGCGATGGCAACCTTGAATGCCTCAAGCACCTTCTCGCCCGACACGCCATATTCCTTCTCCAACTGCTGAAGCTGGCTGAACATCTGCAAGCCCATCTGCAGGCCGGCGAGATATGATTTTCCTGCCTTTGTGGTGTCGGCGGCGAGTGCCACCTTCACGCCCTTGAGAAACTCTGCCTTGTCGAGGCGGAGGCTGTCAGGTGTGTACATTTCCTGTTGTGCATATTGTGCGGCGAAATATTCACCAAACGCTGTTGCGAGGCTGTCCTGTTGTGATGCGAGTGCCTGTTTGTCGCTTGAGCCTGTGCCCTTGCAACCGGTAAATGCAAGCATAAGCATTGCTACACCGGCAAAAATAAGTTTTTTCATTTTATTTGTTTTTTTAATTGTTGTTATTTCTTGATTACGCGGAGAAGTTCGACGTCGAAAATCAACGTCATGTTAGGTCCGATCACGCCGCCGGCGCCGTTAGGACCGTAGGCAAGGTCTGAAGGGATGTAAAGACGCCATTTGTCGCCTTCGTGCATCAGCTGCAGTGCCTCTACCCAGCCCGGAATCACCTGTGTGACGCCGAACGATGCCGGCACGCCGCGCTCCACGGAGCTGTCAAACACGGTGCCGTCGATGAGTTTGCCGGTGTAGTGTACTTCAACGTTGTCGGATGCCTTTGGTGAGTCGCCTTTGCCCGACTCAAGCACTTCGTATTGCAGTCCGCTCTCGGTCACCTTGATGCCTTCGCGTTTTGCGTTTTCTGTAAGAAACGCCTCGCCGTTCTTGCGGTTCACCTCGCCCTGCTTGGCTGCCTCTGCCTGCATCTCTGCCTCGAGTTTGGCGAAATATTCGTTGACGATGCGCTTTGCCTCGTCGAAGGTCATTTCTGGTTTGACGCCATCGTAGACGGATGCCACGCCGGCTGCGAAGTCCGCCGAATTAAGCGTTTTGATGCCGGTGCCCTTAAAGTTGTGTCCCATGCTCATGCCGAGAGCATAACTCAGTTTATCCATATATTGTTTTCTTGTTTAATTGTTCAGACGGCAAAATTAATGCTATTTTGCCGTAGGTGTGTAAATTATTTATCAAAAATTCCTAAACGGCTTTATTTTATGCCTACAAGCTCCACGTCGAAGACGAGGGTCTCGTTGGGACCGATAGGTCCGCCGGCACCTGTGCCGCGTTCTCCATAGCCGAGATTGCCGGGGATATAGAAGCGGTATTTGGCTCCGGGGCTCATAAGCATCAAGCCTTCGCTGAAGCCTGGCACAACGCGCGATACGGGAAATTCCTGCACTTGACCCTGTCCGTCGTCAAACACCGAGCCGTCGATGTGGCGGCCTTCGTATTTTACCATTGCTGTCTGGTCTTTGGTGGGTTTTGCTCCTACGCCTTTCTTAATCACTTTGTAGACCAGCCCGCTTGCTGTCTTTTTCAGCGACTTGTCGGCTTTCATCTCTTTCTCGATGTAGGCTGCGCCGGCTTTGGCGTTCTCCTCGGCTGCCTTGGTGTCGACGGCGTTGTTGCCTGGCATAGGAGAGAAGCGGTTCATGATTTTGTCCAAAGCCTCCTCGGCTGCCTTGGTGTCTACGGGTTTGTCGGCGATCATCGCCTCTTTGAAATATTTGAGAAGAATGGCTTTGTTCAGCTCAATTTTGAATTGTGCTTTCATTCCTTCAATGGCAGGAAGCATATATTGCGCAGCCATGCCCATTCCGCCAAGACGGCTTTGCAGTTTGTCCTTTTCCGCTCCTGTGGCAGCCTGCGCCTGTTGCGACAGTGCCATACCCATTTTCTGCAGCGAGTCCATTGAGGCTGTGTTGAGGGCGGTTTTCATTCCGTCGATAAATTCGGTCTTGTTGAGAGTGGAGTCTGCCATCTGTACCATTTGCGCGCCGTAGAGCGTGCCAAGATACATGGAGATGGAGTCGCCTGTGGTCTTGACGGCTACGTTTTCGTCGTCGACATCGGCTTTTTTCGAATTGCTGCAGCCTGCCACCAATGTGACGGCGGCGACAACTGCGATAAGTAATAGCTTTTTCATTATTTTGTGGTTCTAAATTTTGTTGCAAAAATAGTCATAAATCGGTTAAGCGCACGTAAAAAGGCGGACAAACTTGCGGTTTGTCCGCCCTGTCATGCCGACAGATGCCGGCTATAGGTATTTGTCGCCGAAATTGGTCTTTACTTCGTTGACGTATTGCTTGATTTTCTGCTCTTCCGACAGTGGGCAAATAAGCAGGATGTCGTCGTTGTCGGCCACAACATATCCGTCGAGACCCGACGCCACGATGAGTTTCTCGTTTTTCGCGGCGAAGATGTTGTTCTCGCAGTTGTTGAGCACGGTGCGGCAGTTGTGGGTCACGTTGCGGTGCTCCGCTTTTGGCGACTTCTCGTAGTATGCGCCCCACGAGCCGAGGTCGCTCCAGCCGATGTCGACACACTCCACATACACGTCGTTGCTCTTCTCCATCACCGCATAGTCGATGGAGATGTTGGGGCAGGCTGGAAACTCGGAGCCGATAAACTCCGTCTCTTTCGCTGTGCCGAATTTGCCCAAACCGTTGTCAAAACGCATGGCGATGTCGGGGCAGTGGTCGTGGAAGGCGTCGATGATGGCGTCGGCCGACCACAGGAAGATGCCGGAGTTCCAGAAAAACTCGCCGCTCTGCACAAACACCTTTGCCAACTCTTCGTTGGGCTTTTCGGTGAATGTTTTGACTTTCGTGATGCCGTCTTCAACCTCGTCCTTGCTGATTTGAATGTAGCCGTAGCCCGTTTCCGGACGGTTGGGCTTGATGCCGAGGGTCAGCAGTCCGCGGCGTTGGCGCGACAGGAAGTCGAAACCCTTGACCACGCAGTCGCGGAATGCGTCTTCTTTGAGTATCAGGTGGTCGGATGGGGTGACGAGCATCATCGCGTTGGGATTGATGGCGCGGATGTGGTAGGCTGCCCATGCGATACACGGTGCCGTGTTGCGGCGGTCGGGCTCAAGAAGTATCTGGTCGTCGGCAAGGTCGGGGAGCTGCTGTTTCACCAGCGGGGCGTAGCGTTCGTTGGTGATGGCGAGGATGTTTCTCACCGGCACTATTTCCGCTACACGGTCAAAACTCATTTGCAACAACGATCGGCCTGTGCCGAAAAAGTCTATAAACTGCTTGGGGGCAGAAGATTTGCTGAACGGCCAGAATCGGCTTCCGACTCCGCCGCACATAATCACACAATATCTGTTTTCCATCATTGTATCGATGCGTTATTTATTGTTTTCTTGCGCTAAGGTAAGAATTAATTTGCGACAAACGAAATTATTTTCATAAAACAAGACATAGCCGTCGTTTTGTCGTTGTGGCAAAGCGGCGGCTATGTGGCTTTTTTACAATATCGGTTATTTTTTTGACTTGTCGCGGATTTCAACGCGGCGGATCTTGCCGCTGATGGTTTTCGGCAGTTCGTCGACAAATTCCACCACGCGCGGATACTTGTAGGGGGCGGTGGTGCGCTTCACGTGGTCTTGGATGTCTTTTACCAGCGCCTCGTCTGCCCGGTCTTTGTAGTCTTTCGACAGCACGATGGTGGCTTTGACAACCTGCCCGCGGATTTCGTCGGGTACGCCGGTGATGGCGCATTCAACCACGGCAGGATGGGTCATCAGCGCACTCTCTACCTCAAACGGGCCGATGCGGTAGCCCGACGACTTGATGACATCGTCCTTGCGGCCGATAAACCAGTAATAGCCGTCCTCGTCGCGCCATGCCACGTCGCCGGTGTGGTAGATGCCGTCGTGCCATGCCTCGTGTGTCAGTTTGGGGTCGCGGTAGTACTCCTTGAACAGTCCGAGCGGGCGGCTGTCGCCGGTGCGCACCACGATTTCCCCCTGTTCGCCGTCTTCTGCCCAGCGGCCGTCGGAGGTGAGCAGGTCTATGTCGTAGACCGGCCCTTTCTTGCCCATGGAGCCGGGTTTTGGCTCAAGCCACGGGTAGGTGGCTATGGTGAGTGTGGTTTCGGTCTGACCGAAGCCTTCCATCAGTTTGATGCCTGTCAGACGCAGCCATTCGTTGTAGACGCTCGGGTTGAGTGCCTCGCCGGCGATGGTGCAGTATTTCAACGATGAGATGTCAAATTTCGACAAGTCTTCGCGGATAAGGAAGCGGAACACTGTCGGGGGCGCGCAAAACGATGTGATGTGGTGGTCGTGGATCATTTGGAGCACGTCGACGGGCTTGAATTTCTCAAAGTCGTAGACAAACACGTTTGCGCCGGCAATCCACTGCCCGTAGAGTTTGCCCCACACGGCCTTGCCCCAGCCGGTGTCGGCGAGTGTCAGGTGGAGGCTGTCTTCATGAAGGTTGTGCCAATAGGAGCCGGTGATGATGTGTCCGAGTGGGTAGGTGAAGCTGTGGGCAACCATCTTGGGCTCGCCGGTGGTGCCTGAGGTAAAGTACATCAGCGAGATGTCGTCGTTGCTGTTGGCTTCTGCCGGACGCACGAACGGAGCCGCCTCGGCGCAGCCTTTGTTGAAGTCGAGCCAGCCTTCGGGAATGTGCGGACCGGTGGAGATGCGATACTTCAGCGATGGGCATTTCGGAAGGGCGTCGTCGATGTGTTTAAGCACGATGTCGTCGCCTACGGCAACGATGGCCTTGATGTCGGCCGACTGGCAGCGGTAGACGATGTCTTTTGCCGTCAGCAGATGGGTGGCGGGAATGGTGGTGGCGCCGATTTTGTGGAGCGCGATGATGGAGAACCAGAATTGGTAGCGGCGCTTCAGTATGAGCATCACCATGTCGCCACGGCCAATGCCGAGCGATGTGAAAAACGATGCCGCCTTGTCGCTCTCGCGCTTGATGTCGGCAAACGTGAACTGTATCTTCTCGCCTTGCTCGTTGGTCCAGAGCAGGGCGGGCTTGTCGGGATTGGTGCGTGCCCATTCGTCGACTACGTCGTAGCCGAAGTTGAAATTCTCTGGCACGTTGACCTTGAAGTTCTGCATGAAATCCTCGTAGGAGTCGAACTTCGTTTTGCTAAGAAATTTCTCTAACATATTGTCTTTTACCGTTTTTTCGAAAATATAAATTGTAGAATCAGATGATCACTGCGACAAATTTCAATTCCTTGTCGCCGACGGAGCGCATGCCGTGCGGGCGGCGGGCGTCAAACATGATGGTGTCGCCGGCGTTGAGTGTCATTATTTTGCCGTCGATGTGCAGTTCCATGACGCCTTGCTCGACGTAGTTGAATTCTTGTCCGTCGTGGCTGCTCAGATGCACCTCTGCGGTGGGGTTGGGCTGCACGGTGACCAGAAATGGCTCCATCTTGCGGTTGGAAAATCCGGCGGCAAGCGATTGGTATTTGTACCAGTCGCGGCGTTCCACTGTCTCTCCGCTGCCTTTGCGCGTGATGTAGTAGCTGTTCATCTTCGGTTCATCGCCGAAGAGCAGTGCCATGATTTCTACGCCGTAGGCTTCGGCTATGCGTTTTGCCGTGCTTACGGGAATGCCGGTGGTGCCATGCTCGTAGGCGGTGTATTTTTCTTCTTCGATGCCACATGCGGCGCACACGTCGGCAACACTCAGCCCGAGGGCCTCGCGCAGTCCTTTCAGACGGGCGGCGACTTCTTCAATATGTCCCATAATCTTTTTCTGTTTTAAAATCTTCGGGCAAATATAGAGATTAATTGCGCAGTGTGTTGCCGCTTTAGCAATTTTTATACTTAAAAACCTGATAATTACACAGATGATGCGTAAGTGTGCCGCACACTTACGCATCATCTGTGCAATTATCCGAGGGTGTTTATTCCTTGACTTTCTTGTGATAGTCCCTGCCCATCTTGGCGCGTATCGGGTGCATCACTCCTGCGTCGATATAACAGCGCGAACCGGTGAACGGTTCCGTAGACGGCAGCTTGTCATACATGCCGTTTCTTATGCGGCCTGCCCAGATCTGGTCACAGCTGCCGAACGAGGAATGTATCGTGTACAGGTTGCGCACGCCCCAAGACGACAAGAAGTTGCCGAATTCATCGATATACGCTGCCATATACCAACCCGTGCGGTGTGCCATGGTGGCTCGTTCGGCAGTGACGAGGGCTTGCTCGATGGAGCATGTCTCGTTGGGGGCAAGCGTAGTGGCGTTTTTGGGGTCAATCAGTTCAAAGACGTCGCAAAATCCCATAGGCTCTTTTGCCCATTCCTTGACCTGTGCGTTGTCGGCATATTTTGAGAGTTTTGGTTCATATTCTGAATAGGCAAGGTCGGAATTCCGCTCTATATACATCAGCGTGCGGTGCACGTAGGCTGCAAGCTCCTGACGCGTGACGATGCCGCTTTGTGGCAGGGTGGTGTCAGTGAGTCCTATGGCGGCGGCTGTGGCGTCTTTGCCGGTCATCTCTTTCACCAGACGTATCATGATGGAGCGCAGCTGGTCGCGGGTCACCGGCTTGGTGTAGTCGGTGCCGAGCACGTTGTCGTCGATGAGGTTGTCGCAAAGTGCGCGGTTGACTCCGTCCTGTGCCCATACGCTCATATTCGCCTCCGACTTGAGGGGGAGGATAAACATCTCGTCGCTCATCAGCGAGGTTTGCAGCAGGCTTTGGTCTTCAATCGTCTTCAGCGTTTCCAGCATGCCTTGTTTGTATTCAGCAAACGATCCGTCAAAGCCCATCATCTTCTGGTCGGCAGGAGTGAGATGATGCATATGGTAGTTGTGGGGTATGCCGCAGTAGATGCAGCTCTTCCAATACACGTGTCCGCCGGCGGCGTTGGTTCCGATGTAGGCTTGGTCGCTGGCTATGTCCTCATACATGTCATGCACGGAGATATATTCTCCGCCGGTGCCTCCACCAAAGGTGTGCGCTTTGTTGTATTCGCATTTGCCGCACACGCTGCATGAATAATACCACTTGAACGGACGCTTGCATGTCTGGTACTGGCACACGCGGTCGGCTGTCTTGATTTTGGCGGTGAAGGTGTGCTTGGTGCAAGTGAGCACCTTTGTTGCTGAAACTCCGGCTTTCTGCGCGGCATACACGTCGCCGCTGTAGGTGCGGATGGTGTATGATGGCTCGGTTGGGTCGGTGGCAAGCATGCTGAGCACGGCATTGGCTGCTTGCTCGGGGATGAAGAGTGTGCCTTTGGCGGTGTAAAGCTTTGAGCTTTGATCTTCATACTGGCGGTACTGGGGAAACACTGGGTCTACAGTGGCTTTGTGGAGATCGCGGATGTATTTGATAATGTCGACCTTCGAACTGAGCCACACTTCTTTGAGGTTTACTATATTGGAATACATGTTGCCAAGCAAATCTGTGAATTCAGATATGTTGTAATTGTCAGCCCTGTTGCTTACGTCGATGATTATCTTGCTTATAAGCAGCATGTTGTGCTTTTTGTAGCTATGCCCGCTCGATGTCGTGAATGATTTATCATACATAAGCTCTTTGAATTTGTAGGGTCTGTCCATAACCAACACGTCAAACAAATGGAGCGCGGGATTCAGCTCGTCGGCCTCTTTGCGCGACACATAAGGCAGTGTGGAGCGAAATTCGCTCTTATATTCGTTGTATTCAAGGAATGGAATCTCTTTATTCTGTGGCCCGGGCTTGCCGCCTGGCACGGTGAACGACAGCAGTACGATTGGAACGTAGGGGGTACAATCTTTAAGGAGGCGTGTGGCTTTGCCGTTGATTGTGACCTTGAAATTGTCAGGAGAGAGCACGTAGTCGCCGTTTATCGTCTTGTAGTCGGTCTGATAGTTGCTGCTGGGATCTATCAACAGCTGGATGGTGGCGATGTATGGAAACCCGGCTTTGAATGTGGGAATCTCATCGCTGTTCTCTCCAAACTCTCCGTCCCAAGAGATTGACATGAGCGAAATGACGCCGCTCTTGAAAAGGTCGCCGTAGGCTGTCTGCACCGACTTAAGGGCGAGCTCCTCTCCGGCGTTGAGGTCCATGTCGGCGGTGGGCATATCCATGGTTATGTCCAATGTCTTGATTTTTTTCTTGGCATTGTCGGCCATCAGAGGTGAAGGCATGAGCAGCAATGCGGCAATGAAGCATAGTAACAGCTGTTTCATATAATTTAAAGTTAAATGTTGGTTTCGGTGAAGTGACAACAACTGCCTGTAGCATATCCGCGGATATAGGCAAACAAGCTATCGCAAAGGTAAATAAAAAAAATAAATTTTCATCTTTTAAGGATAATAAAGTCAAATTTTGCCTGACTGCGCTGACTGACAACATTCTTTATTCATTTTGCATTTTCTTCCATTTCTTTGTTGTACCTTTGTGTAATAGTAAGAAAACGATTATGAGAGGACATAAATTGGCTATGTTGTGCCTGGCGTCGGCTTCGATGCTGTCGGCACAGAATGCGACAACGACGGCGGGTGCCGACGGATATCTGTCGCGGGGCATCCGTATGTATGACAACAAAAATTTTACGGGATGCATCGACCAACTGTCGGAGCTGAAGCGTCTGGAGGCGCCGGCTTCTGTCTATGAGGATGCTGATTTCTATATCGCTATGGCTAAGATGCAGCGCAACGATGCTGACTGTGTCGACGCGCTGGAGCGGTTTGTCGAGGCTTATCCGGCGTCTATCCATAGGCTGGAGGCAAGAATGGCGCTCGGCGACCATTACTTCTACAATAATGACTTTGCTGCGGCTCTGCGCGGATATGAGGGCATACCGGCTTCGGCATTCGACGCCGACAAGCGTGGCGACTTGCTTTTCCGCAGGGCGTTCTGCCGGTTGAACACTAAGGACTATGACGGTGCTTCCGCCGAATTGCGACAGCTGCGCGCCGACAGCCGATACTCGGAGCATTCGGCATATTATCTGGCTTATGTCGACTATGCGCGCGGCGACTACGACAGTGCGGAACAGGCGTTTTCTGCTATCCGCAAGAACAGCCGTTTCTGGGGTGAGGCGCAGTTCTATCTATGTCAGATTGATTTCAAAAAGGAGAAATATTCAGATGTGGTGAGCGCGGGCAAGGACCTTCTCGACAAAAAACTGCCTGTCGAGATGGCCACGGAGCTGAACCGTATGCTGGGCGAAAGCCAGTATCATCTGGGAAACAGCGCAGAGGCGATTGGCTATCTGACTGACTACGTAAACGCGGTCGATGCGCCTGAACGGTCGGCGCTTTTCGCTCTGGGTGTGTGCGAGTTCCGGAAGGGCGACTATGAGAATGCCAAAACGCATGTGGGCGCGGTGACCGATGCCGACGATGTGATGGCGCAGAGCGCATATCTGTTTATGGGGCAGATGTATCTGAAGGACGACAATCTGAATGCCGCGGCACTGGCATTTGAGAAGGCTTACAAGATGCCTTACGACGAGTCTACGCGCGAGACGGCGTTCTACAACTATGCATTGGCGCAGAGCCGTGGCGGACGCACGCCGTTCTCGAGCAGCGTGAAGCTGTTCCAGGATTTCTTGAACAAGTTCCCCAACTCGCGCTATGCGTCGAATGTGGAGGATTATATAATAAACTCATATATGACAAGCAAGGACTACGACAACGCGCTCTTGTGCATCGAGGCGTTGAAGAGTCCGTCTGCAAAGATGATGAAGGCGAAGCAGAACGTGCTCTACCGTTTGGGTATGCGCGAGCTGCAGGCGGGAAAAACCACTTCTGCCGCCGACTTCCTGACGCGTGCCGACGAGCTTGCTCAATATGATTCCAAGGTGGCGCAGGAGGTGAAGCTGTGGCTTGCGGAAACTCGCTACCGGCAGAAAAAATACAAGCAGGCGCAGACGCTCTACAATCAATACGTCATCAATGCCGCCGCCACTGATGCCAACTATGGTCGCGGAAACTACGGATTGGGATATGCAAGCTATCAACTGCGTGAATATTTCACGGCGCTGGCGGCGTTCAACAAGGCTGCCAATGCTGCCGACATAACAGGCACGTTGCGCGCCGACACATACAACCGTATCGCCGACTGCCACTATTACAACCGCGACTTCGCAAAGGCGGAAACGTTCTATTCGAAGGCTTTGGCGCTCGGCACGGCCAACGGTGACTATGCCGTTTATCAGCAGGCTATGATGAGGGGACTCCAGGGCAGCCAGTCCGACAAGATTGCGCTGATGGATGAGCTCGTCGCAAAATACCCGCAGTCGGCTTATGCGCCGAAGGCGCTCTACGAAAAGGCGCAGGCTTATGAGGCGCAGGGCAAGCACGCACAAACGCAGCACACTTTTGAGAAGCTGATGGGCGCTTATCCGCAGAGCGAGGAAGCGCGTAAGGGACAGCTGCAGCTGGCGTTGCTGCTGAACTCTATGGGAAAGACCGCGGAGTCGAGACAGCAATACGAGGCGCTGATTCGCAAATTCCCTTCAAGCGAGGAGGCGAAGGTGGCTGTCGACGACCTGAAGCGCATTTATGCCTCGGAGGGACGTCTTGGCGAACTCTCGGCACTGCTGAAGAGTGCGGGGTCAAACTATGAAATCAATGAGAGCGAGATGGCTCAACTCACTTTTGAGGCTGCCGAAAACGAATATCTCGAAAAGGGTAAGACCGACGGCCTCAAGAAATATCTGAAGCAATATCCTGACGGAAACGGTGTGGCTCAGGCTTCGTTCTATATCGCTGAGGCTGCCAGTCAGAACGGCGACACAACGGAGGCGCTGGACTACGTAAACAAGGCTCTGGAGAAGGCTCCCGACGCGGCGTTCGCCGAGTCGGCGCTGGGGATGCAGGGCGATTTGCTGATTGCAAAGAAGCAGTATGCAAAGGCGCGCGAGAGTTTCGAGAAATTGGAGAAGAAGGCTACGTCGACCTACAACAAGAACCGTGCGGCGCTTGGATTGCTGCGCGTGGCTGAGGGCAATGCCGACTATGAGAAGATGCTTCTCTATGCCGGCCGTCTGATCGACGACGAGAATGTCGGTGCCGAGGCTCGTGCCGAGGCCAGATATGCCCGCGCTACGGCTGAGATGAAGCAGGGAAAACATGAGGCTGCGGTGGCTGATCTAAATAGCCTTGTCGACAACGACATCACGAGCGTATATGGCTCGAAGGCGGCTGTCGACCTCGGTACATACTATTACAACGCCGGAAACTACAAGAAGGCGGAGAAGGTGGTCAACAAATTGCTCGACTCCGAAACGACGCATCAATATTGGATGGCGAGAGGATTCATCCTGTTGTCTGACATTTACAACAAGCAGGGCGACAAATTCCAGGCTCGCGAATATCTTGAGAGTCTGAAGGCCAACTATCCGGGCAAGGAGACCGATATAAAGGAAATGATTGAAAAACGACTTAATGCACTGAAATAGTGATGAAAACAAAAGCATTATACAGCATAATCCTGGCTTCGGCGGCTTTGACGCCTTTGGCTGCCGCCGACGAGCTGAACCAAACCATCAGTGTGACAAAGGAGACCGAAGTGGTGGAGCATAAGGCTGAGAAGATGGAGGCGCTGTCTGACGCGGCGCCGTCGACAGCCTCTCCCGTAAAACTGAAATTCAGCGACTGGGCGGTGCCGGCTGCGGTAAACCCGTGGCTTGTGGTGCAGAATCCGCAACGGCAGGCTGACGGCTTCGAGTTTTCAACAAAGCGTGGATATGCGGAGTTTGGCATGGGCAACTATATGAACATGGTTGGAAGCCTCGGATACCGCGTGGTCGACAAGGAGAGAATGACTATGAATCTCTGGTTGCAGCACAATTCGGCAAACGGCTCGATAAGCAACTACGCAGTGTTTGATCCGTTCACGGTGGGCAATGGCGAGGCGCGGAAGAAATTTTTTGTCGAGGACCGTATAGGTGCAGATTTCTCAAGCCGTTTCAAGTCCGGCGAACTGAGTGCCGCCCTGGTGTATCATCTGAGCAAGTTCAACTACTACGGAATGATGCTGCCTGCTTCGAAGGATGACGTGGAGCGCAAACAGGGCAACAATGAGGTGGGGCTGGGCTTGCAATGGCTCAGCCGTGCCAACGACGAGCGTTCGTTTGGATACCACGCCGGCATTGGGTATAATTATTTCGGATATGCCGACCCTGTGGAGCCTGCGCTCGAGAAGGCTCTGACGGAGCATAATTTCAGCATCAATGCGGGTGCGGAGTTTGTTTGGGACGAGGATTCGCATATAGGAATCAATGCTGATTTCAACAGTCTGAGCTACAAAAACAGAATCGCTGAATATGGCGGTTTCAACCAGATGGAGATGACTTTCGGCGCAAGGCTGAACGACCGCCGTCAGAGTGTCACGACGCTGACTCCATATTATCTGAAGAGCAACGACCGCATCAACCTGCGCATCGGTGCGCGGCTCGACATTGCGAGCAGCGGGACGGTGTTCCACATAGCTCCTGACGTGAGGTTTGACTACACGATCAACAACAGGGCGTCGCTTGCCGTGTCGGCAACCGGCGGCAACCGGATGAATCCGCTGCACGTAATTGCAGAGCGCAACCGCTATGTCAATCCGTCGATGGCGCTTATCGGAAACACATATACGCTGGTCGACGCCGAGGCTCGGTTGAACATCGGGTTGTTCAAGGGATTGAGTTTGTCGCCGTTTGTCGGATTCGCTGTGGTCAGAGATGCGTATGTGCCTGAGATTGGAACGGTGGAGCTGCTCGGCGATTGGAATTTCTCTACGCCCGACATGCTTCGCGGCACAGTACGCTATGCGCAATACGATCTAAATGGCGTGAAACTGGGTCTGGACGTTGCCTATAAGCTGCGCAGTGTGGCTGAGGTGAAAGCGGGCTATATGTTTACTCCGCAAGGAAAGGAGAGCGGCTACATCGCCAACGACGACCGCGCGGAACATCAGTTCAATGCGGCGTTGACAGTGCGCCCGATCAAGAAACTTGACATCAATGTGGCATACCAGTTCCGCAGCGGTAGAAATGTGGTTGTCTGCAACACGGTCGCCGGTTCGGCTTTCGTCAATTTGGAGCAGAGAAGCCTCGGCGTTGTGTCCGACTTCAGTCTCGGCGCAACCTATCGCATCAACGACATCCTTCACGTGTATGCTCAGGGCAACAACCTGTTCAACCGCCGTTGGCAGGACTACTTCACCATGCGCAACCAGGGTGTGAATTTCCTCGTCGGGGTAGGAGCTAAATTCTAACTGCGACAAAATACAGCAAGAGGCTGTGTCTGTTTTGACACAGCCTCTTGCTGTATTTTACCCGGAATGCGCATGACCGTACTTTTGCATATCGCTTAACGATAAACGACCTTAAACGATATACGTTCATGCAGACAATCTCCATTGACTTCCTCGTGCGCTGAGCTGCTGCCGCATCTCGACTGGTTCGCCGCGCTCAAAGAAGCCTTTTCGCGCAAATACTGCGCCTCGGTGATGAACATTCATGGATTTTTCGCCGACAACATCGGCCGGGAGTTCTGCGAGCCGTCTCAAACGCCCTCAATCCCGACATCATGCGCCGCTCAGTCACTCTTTAGCCATTTTCATCAAGCCCCACTGGGATAACTCTTGCAAAATCGGGAGCAAAGTCCGACCATCTTCCGAAATGCGGTATTCTACTTTCGGAGGTATTGTCGCATAGATCGTTCTTGTTACCAGTTTGTCTTGCTCCAAAGATTTCAGTGTGGAACTTAAAACCTTTGGAGAAATGTCAGGAAGTATCTTATAAATCTCGTTGAACCGCAGCTTCTCTGCCTCTCCAAGAACCAACAATATAAGTATTCCCCACTTGCTGCTGAAGTGTGAGATTACATTCCTTATGGGACATCGGTCAATTGCCGAATATTTTTTTATCAATTCTTCCATTTTTTTCTCGTTGATTTTCAGTGTTAGTTACCCTAAAGTAACTAAATTGCTTATGCGTAACGTCTTGCATTTTATGGCAAACTGTCATAACTTTGCGCTATCAAAAAGATAGTGCATTACAAATGCAAAGTTAATAACAAATATAAATCCAAGCAAGAAATGAGCGAAACAAAGAAACTCAACGTGGGCGATAAATTCGCCCATGCCACTGTCGGCAATGTGGCCGACTTCTCTGGCAAAGCATTCCTGAAAGAAGTGCTCGGTCTCACTGGTGCCGAGGTGTCATTGGGCACTCTCGACCCGGGTCAAGCTGTACCGTTTTTCCATGCACACAAAGGCAACGAGGAAGTTTACATCTTCCTTTCGGGAGAGGGCACATTCCAAGTTGATGGAGATACTTTCCCTATCGCTTCCGGCTCTGTCGTGAGAGTCTCCACAGGGGCTTCCCGCAATCACAAGAACAATAGCAACGAACCGATGGTCTACATCTGTATCCAAGCCAAAGAAGGAAGTCTTGACTGCTGCACCGCAGATGATGCGATAGTTACAGAAACAGAGTCGAAACTCTGACAATCTACTCCAACTGTAAAACAAGGGGCTGTGTCGTTAAACTCAATTACGACACAGCCCCTTGTTATTGTGCGTGGAGATTAGTAATTGTCGGCGACGAGGGCGAAATAGGCCTTCGGATACGCGCATACGGGGCAAACCTCGGGTGCCTCTTTGCCGATGTGGATATGACCGCAGTTGAGACACTGCCAGATGCAGTCGCCGTCGCGTGAGAACACTACCTTGTCCTCGATGTTTTTCAACAACTTGCGGTAGCGTTCTTCGTGGCGTTTCTCAATTGCCGCCACTCCTTCAAACAGTTTCGCTATATGGTCGAATCCCTCTTCGCGTGCCTCTTTGGCGAAGGTGGCATACATGTCGGTCCACTCATAGTTTTCGCCGGCTGCTGCGTCGGCAAGATTCTCCATTGTGCCTGGCACGGCGCCGCCGTGAAGCAGCTTGAACCACAGTTTGGCGTGTTCGCGCTCATTGCCTGCCGTTTCTTCAAACAGTTGGGCTATCTGCACATATCCGTCTTTTTTTGCCTTTGATGCGTAATAGGTATACTTGTTGGTTGCCTGCGATTCACCGGCAAAAGCTGCCATCAGGTTAGCTTCGGTTTTTGTTCCTTTCAGATCTTTCATTGTAATCCTTAATTCCGCAACACTATTGTGAGTTAAACTATTTAAGTGCCTGAACAACAAAAAGTTGCCTGGGAGTTTGCCACATCGAGGAATTCACTTGTCTTAGTGTTGCAAAAACAAACAAGAGAATCCGACGATAGACAGGGCAAACATACAAATTAAATCTGAGAAACTCACTTCTTTTGGAGGGATATTTTCAGACATGGAGCAATTTTACTCCACATTGTCATCTGTAATCTCTGTAATCGGCTCAATCTCGGTCTAAGGTGTAGAATGTTCGATTGTGGGGTAAGGGGATATTGTGGGTTGAAGTGGGTGTTTCAACCTCAAATTATCTGCAAATTCAGTAGAGAGAGGACGTGTACACGCAAGAAGGACGCAGGAAATGCTTAGCTGCGGATTTGAGGATTATTACAATCAATACTTATATCCGTAATTTCTCAGATTACAGCAACGCTAAAATACAAAAATTTAGGTATTGTGCATTCTATGAAAACGAGACAACTTTGCATCCAAAAGATAAACGTATGAAATTCGATTTTATAAATTCCAACACAAGAAGAATTGTTAGTGTTTTTTTATTATTTTTTCTTTATTCCTTGTTCAATTTATCCGCTATGGCTCAACGGGTTTTATCTGGGAGTGTTAGAAGCGTTGAGGATAAATCTCCTTTAATAGGTGTAAGGATACAAATAGAACATACTTCAATCGGGACAACTACAGATGATCAAGGAAATTATGAATTAAAGAATATTCCTACAGGTAAGTCAACTATAGTATTTTCATGCGTTGGCTTAAAAAAAATGACCAAGACTGTATTTTTTTCAGAATCAGAGAGGGACAAGGTATTAGATGTCCTTATGGAAGACGCATATATGCAACTGAACGGTGTGGAGGTTGTAGGCATCAGCGAAAGGCGTGAGATACGAGAGGTAAAGCAACAAGGAGTTCCTGTTACAGTAATTGATGGCAAAACTTTGGCAGGACGAGGGACTTCAATAAGTGAGGTGCTCAACCATCAAACAGGCGTAAAACTCAGACAAACCGGCGGAGTTGGAAGCCAGACTAAAATAAATGTTCGCGGCTTGGAAGGCAATAGAGTTCAAATATATATGGATGGTTATCCATTAAATACACCAGATGGGAACTTTTCCATAAATGACATCCCACTTCAATTCATCGACCGTATAGAAATATACAAAGGGATTGTTCCACCGGAGTTTGGAGGAGATGGATTGGGAAGTGCTGTCAATGTAGTGACGATTGATCCCGATAAAGATTTTTACGATTTGGCATATAAAATTCAAAGTTACGGAACGCATGAGGGTAGTGCGACTGTTCGCCATTTTTTCAATAAAATAAACACGGCTGTGACTCTATATGCAGGAGGAGCTTTAGCGGCAAATAATTATACCATAGAATCTCCCTATGTAGAAGGATTGAAAATAAAACGAGACCATGATCATTTGAAAATGATAGACTACGCTGTAAGTTTCAATTTTATGAATGGCTATTTCGATGAAGCTGAATTAGAAATTTTAGGATATGCCAATAGAAAAGAGATGCAAGGTATCGAAACCAACATTCGTCATACCTTCAGCAAAGCGTTCACTACAGGTGGAACTTTACATTTAGAAAGAAAATCTTTCCTTACTAAAAAAATGGATATGAAATTTAATGGAGGCTATTTGTATACTAATTCATGTCTGAACGATACATCTTCATATGTATATGACTTCTATGGCAACAAACGTCCCAATAGCTACAAAGGAGAAAAAGGAAGTGTACCAAACCTTTCAGATGACCATACTCATGACATCCGTTTCAATCTGAATTTAAAATATCATTTGATTCCTAATAAAATGTCAGTCAATTTAAACAATGATTTTCGATACGTTACTCAGGAGGCTAATGATCCGGAAGCTGAAAAATTCTTGAAAAAAAGACTTTGTGGACTCCAATCAGATGTGACAGGTCTTATTTCTTCTCTGTCTTTCGAAAACAGGTGGTTCAAAGACAAACTTACTTCTGTTATTACCGGACGATATTATCATTTCGGAGTGAACGGTGAGACGGTAGACCTGACATATGGCTCGGAAAGTGAACCGGTCAAGACCGACCGCACAGGAGACAATTTGGGCTATAGCATTGCCTTGAAATATGATTTACCCCGACATTGGTATCTGAAAGCAGCATTGGAACATAATTATCGTTTGCCGCGATATGAGGAAATCCTTGGTGACCGTATCACAACCCAGGTCAATACGGCACTGAACCCTGAAATGGCGAACAATTATAATTTAGGGGTAATATATGACCACTACTACAATAATGAATCACGGTTGCAATTTGAAGCAAATGTATATACGACAAAAGTAAAAAACATGATGTATATGCTTGCGCAAGCCGGATATTATAAATATCAGAATTTAGGCGAAGCTTTGCTCTATGGTGCAGACGCGGAGGTAAAATGGGATATTGACCGGAATTGGTTCGTATCGCTGAATGGTACTTGGCAAAAATCGCTTGACTATTCAAAATATCTGTTTGGTACAAATACACCAAGCCAAACCTATAAAATGCAGTTGCCACATATTCCTATTCTATATTTTAATTGGATGGTAGATTACCGAAAGGACAACCTCTTTGGTGGTCGGAATCAATATACCCGTATTTATTATGAAGGAGGGTATACCGACAAGTATTATTATGGTTACGAACTGAGTAAAAATCAAAACTATAAAATACCGAGGTCATGTATTCATACTCTCGGTTTTGAGTATGGTATTTGTAAACGAAAAATAATCTTCGGAGCAGAATGCCACAATATTCTTGATGCAGATGAAATGACTAATTTCAATTATCCATTGGCTGGCCGTCTTTTCTCGCTTAAAATCCGATTTACTTCACTTGAATGGTAAACAATAAAAACAATAAAAACAATGAAAAAACTAACATTATTGGCAGTATGCCTGTTTGGAAGCCTTGCAATGGTTTCCTGTGATGACAACAACAATCCAGAACCACCCGTAACGGAGGGGTATGCCAAAATGATTCTTGCAATTGATATGGCTCCTCAAGCTTCTATGGGATATGTAGTTCCCGTACAGAACATTGCAGAGGGGAATGTCAGCTTCTCTAACGCGCATGAAGTAAAGAGCACTCCTTATCTCGCCACATACAAAGACTGGGTATTCAGCATTGGTGGTGCGGCAGATGCAAATGTCTACAAATACATCCGAAATGATGACGGCACTTTAACCAAAGCCGGGCAAATTCAAATAGACCGTATGGCACCGATGGTTGGAAATATGTTGGTGGTAAATGAAACAAAGGCGTATGCTTCGGCGCCTGTAGAAAACAAGATTGTAATCTTCAATCCCACCACAATGGAAAGAACTGGTGAAATAGATTTGGTTGATACAAAATGGGGTGTTGATGGCAGCAACACACCCAATCCCATCGGCCTGTTCTTGCGTGATGACATTCTCTATGTCGGATTGGGTCAATTTGAGAATATGCCTATTTGTAAGAAGGGCGCACATATTTTATTGGTAGATACAAAAACAGATAAACCGATTAAAAAAATCGTTGATTATCGGTTATCATCCGCCACGGTTATCGGTGTTGGTGGAATGTTTGTTGATGAAAAGAACGATTTATACATTCCTTGTTGGGGATCCTATGGCTATGTACCAGATCAATATTGCGGGCTATTACGCATAAAGAATGGTGAAACTGACTTTGATCGTGATTATTGTTTTAATCTTACAGACAGGACATGGCAAGGTGTAGAGGGAGGAAAGTTGCAATATGTACTCTCTTATCATTACGCCGGAAATGGAGAATTATACTTCTTCGGTTATTGTCCGGCATTCATTGGAGCTTCCGGTCCTGACTACATCAACGACAAGACAAACTATGCTTTCAGAGCCGACATCTATAACTGTACAGGAGAAGTCCTTGATTTTCCGCGAACCAATGGCTATAGTTGTGCTATAAATCACAAAGACAATCAAGTTTATTTTGGATTAGTAACAGATTCCAACGGAGCAGGATTATTCGTATATGACAGGAACACAAAAACATGTAGCCAATCACCTGTGATAAAGGCTCAGGGAACCATTATGGATATGGTGATTTATTGAAAAAAGGAATAACCTTTGAACGATATAAGAAAATCCTCTGCATTAGCGGGGGCACTGAAAAAGTCCCTTTGTAGGACACCGGTCCGATTTAATCGGCACA